>Ga0194039_1002024_pt1 | contig 10489 bp, 11 predicted proteins | sample JunL228m_MetaG_FD_148679 | JGI IMG/M metagenome (GOLD analysis project Ga0194039, IMG submission 148679) | Anoxic zone freshwater microbial communities from boreal shield lake in IISD Experimental Lakes Area, Ontario, Canada - Jun2016-L227-8m | ecosystem: Environmental > Aquatic > Freshwater >...
TTCAGTAAGGTGTATGCATTCCGGATACGTGATGAACGGGAGATTACTGAGGTTCCCAAAAAGGTTCATGACCTTGCAAAAAAACTTGATTACTCCATGTTCCCTAATTGAACCCGAGTTCAGGTTTTGATCCATCCCAGTTCCATCATGTACTTCATTGCCATGCTGACTTCGGGCTGGCGCAGGTCGGTCCCTCGTTCAATTGCCCGTGATGTTACTTCCTTTGTGCTCGCAAGGAACACCAGCACCATTGCAACATTCCTCTTTGTGCCGATCTTGATCAGAAGATTGACGAACTCTTCTTCCTTATCGGTAAAATATTGAACACTTTCCTGTCTCATTAGAACCACCAGATTATTCCAAATTTTCTTCAATTGATTTTTATTTAAATCGATAAATGCATTACGGTCAGCGTTTAAAAAAAATCATCCAACCCTATCAGCTCAAAGGTCTGCTGGAAGTCCTCTCCATACAGAAACCCGGCAACTGTACTCTTACGGACGGGAAAAAAGATCTGCGGAGCCAGATCGTCAACAAGCGACCGCCAGACCATAGTTGCAAGCGTATATCAGATCTCCAGTCATTATTACATTATTAAAAACCCATGAGCGCACCCTCTCAACCAGTTCGTGTCATGGCGTGAGGTGATCTGTGTTTATGAACTCTATCCTTACACTGGCACTCGCTGCCGGATTGATTATTTGTATGGTTTTTGTTGCCGGATGCAACGCCCCCGGTCCTGTAGTGGCCCCGCAGTCTCCAGTCACAACCCCCCCAACCAGCTCAGCGACGGGCCTAACTAATGGTGCCCCTTCATACAGCGATGCGGAACAAAAGCAGATTATAAAAAACTTTGATGCGTATGCTGAAAAGGCAAGGCAGGACTGGGGAGTGCCCGGAATGGCGATTGCGATCGTCAAGGGAGATAACGTTTTACTTGCCAAAGGATACGGGGTAAAAACTGCGGGCACAAGCGACCCCGTGACACCGGAAACGGTCTTTCAGATCGCTTCCACCTCCAAGGCATTTACCTCAGCGATGGTTGGGATGGAAGTGGACCGGGGCACCCTGAAGTGGGACGACAAGGTCACAACTTACCTGCCGGATTTCCAAATGAAAGACCCGTGGGTCACCAAAGAGTTCACCATAACCGATACGATGGCGCACCGTAGCGGCCTACCGGCAAACTGGGGCGATGAACTCATGGCGCTGGGATACAATGACAGCTATGCAATCCATGCCCTCCGGTATGCAGAACCGGCATCCAGTTTCCGTTCGCAGTACGCGTACCAGAATGTCGTGTACTCGATACCAACAGTGATAATAGAAAAGACCACCGGCAAGTCTTGGCAGGAGAACTTACAGACACGGATCTTTACACCTCTCGGCATGACCGGCTCATCTGCCGATTACGAATCATTCAAAAATGCAAAAGACGTAGCAACTCCGCACCAGTACAAAGTCGGGAATGGAACGATGGTATCAGTGCCCGTCCCTGTGGATTCTCCCATGAGAAGTATGACGTACCTGCAGCCCGGTGCCGGTGGGATCAACTCAAATATACATGACATGGCCAACTGGCTCCGGTTCCAGATGGGCAACGGGACGTTTGAAGGAAAGCGGCTGATCTCTGAAGATAGCTTAAATTACGTGCATTCCCCAAAGACCCCCCTGAGTTCTAATATGGCGGATAACTTGTTTTACAGCCAAGGATGGATCAGGCAGGAGACAAAGTATGGCCCGATAATCTGGCACAGCGGCGCTGTCGGCGGATACCACAATTATATTGCCTATTCCCCAAAAGAGAAGATTGGCATTGTCATTCTCACAAATAATGTAGAGGCCAGCCTTGCTGATGCAATGTTCTACCAGTTCTTTTCCATGTATTTCGGTAATTCCGGCACAGACTTCTCCGGCGAATTACTAAAAGCTAAAATCGCAGAGAATGCTGCGGCTGTAACAACGGAACCGACATTTCCAGCGGGCGCCCATCCGACCCTTTCCCTTCCGGCATATGTCGGGACCTATACCAACACCCCCTACGGAACAGCGATAGTATCAGAGCAGGACGATAACCTGAGTGTTACGATGGGACCAGCGCAGCAAAAACTCCTGCTGGTGCAAGGAAACGGAAATAAGTTCGTTGTCTCGGGTACTACGGGAAACACACGGGTCACATTTGAGGTTGACAAGGATAATAACGTAAAAAGCATGACCGTCCCCTTTGGTCACGCAACACCGCTTTTTACCCGGGTCTGACCCACATCATCTTTTTGTTATGACAACCATCTATCAACAGTTAATAAACCGTTGAGTGCCACAATTAACGTCCGTTCTGTTGACAGTGTTTTTGTCCATATCACACCCATTCGTTGTCACTATATTCTCAATTACCCGAATTATCGTTCGGGAGACTTCGAATCCTCCCCAACCTTCTTTCCCGTCGAGAATAGATTTTTTGGCGGCGCTTTGTTCTCGTGAAGATCAACCAGTCTTTTCACCTCGACACGGGCCTTCTGCTTGTCTTTGAACCCGGTGAAGAGGATACGGATGTTGTCGATATCGTCTTTGAGATACATAGCATCATGGTATTCGATGAGCACTATCTGCCCTTCGGGACCGAAGTGTTTTTCTTCGATCATCCCGATCATGTATCGTTCACGCTGCTCCTTTGTTGGAGCGGCATATTTGTCTCCAAATCGGAAAACACCCATGTCGATCTTCCTGTGATGATTGATTGTTGATTCATGTGATGATAAAATGGCCGTGTGAGACGTTGACGTTTGGTCATGAGCACTTGTGCTCGCTCCATCGATCACTTTCACCCCGCCCTCTTGTCGATTTAATACCCCAATCTTCCGACTTTGTATCATGGAAGCATTACACAGACCGATGCTGATGGATCTAATGAAATACGACAGCGACAAAATCACAAAAATCCGTGAAAAAATCGAGGTTGTCTTTGGCAGGGCAAGTACGTGGGACGACGTAGCGATTTCAAAAAGATGGAATATCACCGGTGACGGCGATTTGATAATGATTATTCGATAATTTTCTACAAACCCGGTTGAAAAATTGGTCAGGTTTGGTATCGCAATATACAAGTCTGCACGCAGTGAGTAGTGTCCGAATTTTCAAGAGGTCTCATACCGCTAAATGGCACTTCTTTTCATTTGTCGCACACATTCACCCATCATGCAGGAGATCTGCCAACAGAACCCCATTGGCGGGGTCTGGGGTCAATGCTTTACGGGGGCATCTATAAGGGATTGCTCATTTCTTCGCCTTTTCTTACCATCACTGATGTTCTGGCGGTGTTGTTTTGATAGCTGTTTCCCTTTCTTTGCCTCGCTCATTTTTCTGATAGTCTCTTCAGCTGGGTGTTTCCCAAACAATGGATGTTTCTCACCTTTTTTCGATTCACTCATTCTTAGCCGGGTTTCATCTGATGGGGGTGCACGCAGTTTCCTCGCCACACTCATTTTACGGCGAGTCTCTACTGATGGGCTTTTTCCGAACATCGGGTTATTTTTACCTTTTATTGCGTCACTTATTTTTCTGCGAGTTTCCTGTGATACGGTTTTTCCTTTCTGTGCCTCGCCTATTTTTCTTTTTCGAATTTCTTCTGCCTCAGGGGTTTGGGCCTTCATCTTTTGGTATATTTTGTTTGGAGGATGTTATTCCCTTCTGTATCTGCCAACAGAACCGCAATGGCGTGGTCTGCCGTCAATGCTGGATAGGTGATCGCCGTGCACGAGATGCCCCCAAATATATCATCATTAAAATGAAACGAGGAATTATGAAATATCTTCTTTTTGTCATTTTGTTGGTGGCAGTAATAATTACCGCTGGATGTATGAGTCAACCCCGATCCCCTACAATGACAATAAGTTACAATGTTGTTGTGCCAACTGACACAAAACGGACATAAATTGTGGCACTCTACTTTTAATCTTGAATAACTAAACTTTTTGCGAACGTGTTAATCGAGCACCTCATATACTCGGCAGCCCTTGCAGTTATTGTCGGAATGATCTTCTCACGGTTTACGGCAAGAGACCCGTCATGGATCATCCTAGTGGTGGCATTTGTTCCGGATATCGATTTTGGTTTGGGGGAGTTACAGAAAATTCCCGGCATTACGTTGTCATTCACGGTCCGGCACGGTGACTTCCACAATATCATGGCTCTGGTTTTCTTCTCCCTTGTTATTGCTGCGGCAGCATCCGCCATCAGGATGCGGACTTCGGATGCCTTCATTTGCGCTGCGATCGGGATTGGAGCTCATTTCTTCGAAGATGCTTTGATCGCAAATCCGGCCTATAGTTTTTTCTGGCCGGTATCTTTGCAGAGCTTCGGAATTGGCATCTTCACCGAGACCCCGAATATCCTTGGAATCGGGAATGGCGAAGTGCTTCTGGTCGGTTTCCTTCTTCTTTCCGGGTCTCTCTGCGTACGGACGCTGGTCGAAGGAAAAGGGTGGTGGAAGGTATTCCTGCAGCGAGGGATATCCTGAAAAATGAAATGAACTCTACAAATTCCGGACGTTTTACTGATCACGACCCGATCCCAGTGTTCGATTCTTAAAAAAATTACAAGGTTTTAATCGGTGCCATTGCCACATGACAGCTGCTCCTGCTAATGCCAGAATGCCAGTCATGAACGTTGTCACTTGGGAATAAGTGGGAGCAAAAAAAATATTGCCAACACCAAAAAGGCTTGCAGCAACCATCAGGATTCCCATTCCTGCGAGTAGCACTATTGTCACTGACCAGAGGTAAGACCCATCTTTTGGAGTACCGTGTCGCTCTGAAAAAATCTTAAACAACATCACTACTGTGACGAGTAAAAAGATCCATTCAGACGGTGTAGTAATTTCAATCCAGAGATAATAGCCGGTATAATCCGGAGGGGTGACTAACGGGAACTGACCGAACAACGGATACGCCCAAATGTTTTTGTTTAGCCACATGGCGTCGAGTAACTGGTGGATAAAAATGCAGCATGCAACCGCTACTCCGTAAAGCATATACCGGTTTTTTGATATTATAAGTACGATAATTGCAACAATGAGAACGATGAACAGGGAGTGAAAGATCGTCCTCCCGCTGACCAGTTCAGGAAAAATTATTCCCAACGGTTTATCAATAAGGTCGGGGATGAGGGAACTTATGATACAGAGTGGAATTGCCCGGCGATCATGGGTGAGGAAGCAGAAACCTAATCCAAGCAGGATACCGCTAACCAGATGGGCGAATACAAACATCTCCAAAAAATGGGTTATACCGGAATATAAGCAAATGGAGAGATATTTTTCATGTGTCTCGTGTAACACTATGTTAAATGTAGTTTTATGAAACAATAAATTTTAATTAACGACTGACACTCTCATAATTCCCCCATCAACAAGACGACCTGCCAACACAACCCCATTGACGGGGTCTGCCATCAATGCTGGACAGGTAATCACCCTGCACGACACTTGATACTTTCATTTCCTTCTTCTCCTCCAAAAGAACCAGTAGATAACTAAAATTCCGAATAAGAGAACAACCCATCCGATTATGGTTCTCGTTTCGATGTTGTTGTTCATTACTCGTACCTCAAATTATCGAATATTGTCTATACTCAACGAAGTATCTATCGACTTTAGGAAACAACAACAGAACCGCAATGGCGAGGTCTATCTCGTTGTTTGTGAGAACAACATAAAATGAATGTTCCAAAGTGAATACACGATAACGATACTGAATAGGAGAATGAAGGCACATGCCAAATAATTCGTGTTCCACGAGTACAAGGACATCCATAATCCGACGACACCCACAGAAAGAACGATGTTGATTAGGAAAAGAAGTGTTGTCAAAAATGGTGGACTATCCTCAGGCACGGTATGATGTATTTTGTCTGGTTGATGTTATGCCCTTCTGTTTATCCGCAACATTCACCCATCACACTGGAGATCTGCCAACAGAAACACAATGGCGGACTTGTCCTATGTGCTGGGTAGGTGATCGCCTTGCACGAGATGCCTCCCAATTTTTCTTCCCAGATACAGCATCGATTGCATACAGATTTTTATCATCACTCCCGACATAGACGACTCCATTCGACACCGCTGGGGATGTATCCACCCAACCTTCTGTCGCGAACCGCCATTTCTCTTTGCCCGTTACAGCATCGAATGCATACAGGTAGTTATCCCTGCTCCCAACATAGACGACTCCATTCGACACTGCTGGTGATGACGATATAATATTTCCCGTTGGGAACCGCCACTGCTCCTTTACAGTCACTGCATCGATTGCGTATAGGTTTTTATCACTGCCTATATAGACGACTCCGTTCAACACCGCCGGAGATGAAACCACTGCTCCTCCCGTCTTGTACCGCCACAACTCATTATTGGTTGGCACAATCCCACCATTGGCAAAAACTCCTGTGTGCTCTGGGTTGGCGCGGAACATTACGTCGGCAGTGAGGACAAATGTTGTGAGTCCGGGATTGGGGCACACACGTCCGTGAACTAAATAACCCCGCGATATTATCGACACACCACTGGGTTGCAATCGTATGACCGCGAAAATATCCCATCTGCGTGTCTGAAATAGTTAAAAAGACTTGGAATGGGGTTATTTTCCCCGTTTCCCCGAATCACTCGTTTTGAGACATAAATTAATTCTAAATACTTCATAAAACCGTGCAAAAACCTGTGAGAGAATATGCAGAGGGTTTGTTGATGTGTATGGGCAATCACAAATAGGAAAATATATCTTGTCAGAAAATATTTTGGTTTACATAGGATTTGTGTCTTATGCAAAAATCCAGTTCACAAAAACAGATTGTATTGTTAACGTTGGTTTTTCTCTGCATTGTCAGTCTGATAGCTGGCGTTTCTGCGCAGGCAGATAGTTCGCCATTAGAATTGATAAACCTGACTCGCGATGGGATAATTGATCCCTCTAATTATGTTCAGGATGGATTGAACAGTCCTGTCCAGAGCACGTCGCATGCCGGTATCGCACCTGCTTCCGGCAGTGGATCGTATGTGTTCGTTACCAAATGGGGTACTGTTGGATCCGGTAACGGGCAGTTCGCTACATACTCTCCCCGAGATGTCGCAGTAGATTCGTCAGGCAACGTCTACGTCACTGATAAGGACAACAATCGAATCCAGAAGTTCGATGCAACCGGGAATTTTATAACGAAGTGGGGAACACCAGGATCAAGTAACGGGCAATTTGACAGTCCCGAAGGAGTTGCAGTTGATTCATCGGGTAATGTCTACGTGGCTGACCAGGGAAACAATCGAATCCAGAAGTTCAGTTCTACCGGGTCATTTATAACGAAGTGGGGATCTTATGGATCCGGTAACGGGCAGTTCGATTATCCCGGGGGTGTGGCAGTAGATTCGTCGGGCAATGTCTACGTTGCGGACTCGGGGTTGGAATCCTCCTACAGCAACAATCGAATCCAGAAGTTCGATGCAACCGGGAATTTTATAACGAAGTGGGGATCTTATGGATCCGGTAACGGGCAGTTCAAAGTCCCCAGTCGTGTCGCAGTTGATTCATCGGGCAACGTTTACGTCTCTGACTATGACAACGATCGGATCCAGCAGTTCAGTTCTACCGGGGCATTTTTAGCAAAGTGGGGAACTTCGGGGTCGGGTGACGGGCAGTTCAGATATCCCAGTGGTGTAGTGGTTGATTCGTCAAACAATGTCTACATCGCTGACAATGACAACAATCGGATCCAGAAGTTCAATTCGGCAGGGATATTCATAACGACGTGGGGAACTAAGGGCTCTGGGGATGGGCAGTTCATCAGTCCCAGTGGTGTCGCGGTTGATTCGTCGGGCAACGTCTACGTCGCTGATGCTGGCGATTATACCCATGTCAACAATCGAATCCAGAAGTTTGCGCCTTCTTCGGCAAACCCTCCGGTCGCCTCCTTTACCGGCACTCCCACCTCCGGCACCGCACCATTAACCGTCACATTCACGGACAGCTCATCGAACACTCCGACATCATGGTTATGGAACTTCGGGGATAGTTCATCCGTGAATGCCACAGTGAAGAACCCTGTTCACACATATGCCAGCGCCAACACCTATACGGTCGCACTGACCGCAACGAATGCAGCCGGGTCGAATACCAAGACGGTTGCTAACTACATCACGGTTAGTTCCGGCAGTGGATCGTATGTGTTCGTTACCAAATGGGGAACTCAGGGAACCGGAGATGGGCAGTTCGACTTGGCTATGGGTGTCGCAGTCGATTCATCGAGTAATGTCTACGTCACTGACATTAACAACCAAAGGATTCAGAAGTTCAATTCAACCGGAACATTTTTAACGAAGTGGGGATCTTATGGATCCGGTAACGGGCAGTTCAAAAGTCCCTACGGTGTCGCAGTCGATTCATCGGGTAATGTCTACGTCGCTGACACGGATAACAATCGGATCCAGAAATTTAATTCTGATGGGACATTTTCTGAAGACTTTGACAAAGTGAATATCTGGCACCCTCAATATCTCGCAGTAGATTCGTTGGGCAATGTCTACGTGACTGACACAGGAGACGCGTATATCGAGGGAAATCAGATCCAGAAGTTCAGTTCATCCGGAACATTTTTAACGAAGTGGGGATCTGAGGGGTCAGAAGACGGGCAGTTCATAGCTCCTAAGGGTATCGCAATCGATTCGTCGGACATTGTCTACGTCGTTGACACGGGCAACTATCGGATCCAGAAATTCTGGTCAAATGGGACATTTTTAGCGAAGTGGTCTAACAGCGATATTGGCAATATTGCAGTAGATTCATCGGGCAACATTTACGGAGTTGGCAGTGTTTGGATCTGGAAGTTCAGTTCAGATGGGACATTTTTAACAAAGTGGGGGTCATTTGGTTCAGGAGACGGGCAGTTCAAAACTCCCTACAATGTCGCAGTCGATTCATCGGGTAATGTCTACGTCGTTGACACGGGCAACTATCGGATCCAGAAGTTTGCACCTTCTTCGGCAGCCCCGACCGTCACCGGCATCTCACCGTCTTCCGGCACGATTTCCGGCAGCACTCCGGTAACCATCACCGGGACAGGTTTTACCGGAGCAACTGCAGTAAAGTTTGGCTCTACTGCAGCTACCGGTGTGACGGTTGTCAGCGCTACTTCAATCACCGCGAAAAGCCCTGCACATGTAGTCGGTATCGTCGACGTGACTGTCACCACACCCTCCGGCACATCGGCGATTTCAGCAGCTGACAAATTTACCTATACATCAACACCGACCACCGCCAACACAACGATTGGCATGTATCGTAACGGAGTGTATTATCTCCGGAACACCAACACCGCAGGTAACGCTGACCTTGCCTTTACGTACGGCAGTGCCGGTGATATTCCGGTAACTGGTGACTGGACTGGCAAGGGTTACACCACCATCGGCATGTACCGCGGAGGCACATACTATCTCCGGAACACCAACACCGCAGGTAACGCTGACCTCTCATTCGCCTTTGGATCACCCGGTGATATTCCGGTAACTGGTGACTGGAATGGTGATGGGATCGACACCATCGGTATGTACCGCGGGGGCACATACTATCTTAGGAACACGAACACTGCCGGGAATGCTGACCTCTCATTCGCCTTTGGATCACCCGGTGATATTCCGGTAACTGGTGACTGGAATGGTGATGGGATCGACACCATCGGTATGTACCGCGGGGGCACATACTATCTCCGGAACACCAACACCGCTGGTAATGCTGACATAGCCTTTGTATATGGTTCAACCGGCGATATCCCGGTAACCGGTGACTGGACTGACAAGGGGTACACCTCCATCGGCATGTATCGCAACGGAGTGTATTATCTCAGGAACACCAACACCGCGGGTAACGCGGACATCGCCTTTACCTATGGTTCAACCGGTGATAAACCGGTGACCGGCAAGTGGGTCTGATATGAGCGGAGGAAAATCCCCACGAATATTTTTTGGGATAATAGAATCAAACCTGCCCGTCTTTTATTTTTTACGCATTTCCATTCAGCAACAGGACAAACTGACGACGGAAACGTGAATGGCGAGACCAAATTACCACAGGGAGCATGCAAATTGAAATAAATCCCTGTTTAATCCAGAGGTAATTTTCGGATATGAGCAATGACCAGAAAAATAAAATAAAAGTCTAAAGCGGGCGGCTTATCCGATCTTTTTTCCTGCGTTTGGACCGGGGGTGCATTCGAATACCTCGGTGATGGCGAGCACAAGCAGTCCCTTCGCCGGGTACTGGGGGCCTTTTGCCTTGATCTGTGCCCTTTCTTTTTCATAATCGGGCCCACTTGTCTTCACCGTGACCAACCCCTTGATCTGGAAACATTGTTTCTTTTCCGGCTCCCAGAAATATATTGCCATATGAGGATTCTCTTTTACGTTTGCAAGGGTTTTATTCAAGAAGTTGTCGCCCAGCCAGATGGTGTCATC
>Ga0194039_1002027_pt1 | contig 10478 bp, 5 predicted proteins | sample JunL228m_MetaG_FD_148679 | JGI IMG/M metagenome (GOLD analysis project Ga0194039, IMG submission 148679) | Anoxic zone freshwater microbial communities from boreal shield lake in IISD Experimental Lakes Area, Ontario, Canada - Jun2016-L227-8m | ecosystem: Environmental > Aquatic > Freshwater >...
ACGTATTTCTTGACCCCTCCCTGGGGCTCGCCCAGGGAATAGACCAGCAGAGACCGGGCGATGGGATAAGTCTTGGCCAGCGTGTTGGCGACGCTGGGCTCGAAAGCCAGATCTGTTGCAGTCTTTTTCACCCGCAGCATTTTCACGCGAGGCGTGACGTAGCCCATGCCGCTGTAGCCAATGGCGGTCAGTGTCGAGCTGACCAGTTCGACAACTTCCTTCGATCCGTTCATGTCACGCGAACCAAGTCTGAAGTCCTTCTTATTCAACACGTGCTCGCGAAGAAACTCGTAAGTGCCGGAGTTGGATTGACGGCTGACCCGAACAATCTCGTCACCTGCGGCTCCGGGAAGGGTCACGCCCAGATCGGACCACTTCGTGAGGGTGCCCCCCTCCATGTAGATCTGGGCGATCTGATCCAGGGTGATTTCGTTGAGCGGATTGTCCTTGTGAACATAGATGGCGAGCGCGTCGTAGCCGACAATGAACTCCTTGGGTTCTTTGCCCGTGTTCTTTTTGGCCTCGGCGATCTCCTGCGGTTTCATGTTTCGGCTGGAATTCGCCAGGTCGATAGTCCCCTTCTGCAACGCGGTGATACCCACACCCGAGCCGCCGCCGGACACCTCCACATCCACATCCGGTGCCACCTTCTTGTACTCCTCGGCCCAAGCCTGGGCGAGGTTGACCATCGAGTCGGAGCCTTTGTTCTGGATCGTCACTTTGGAGGCGCTACCGCCACCACTGTCCGAGCCGGAGCTGGGACTCTTGCCACAACCAGTTTGCAGGAGGCAGACGGCCACTGTCGTGGCGAACGTGGAGGTGAGGAAGTAGATGAATGAAGAGTGCGTGTATTGTTTCATGATTTTGATTCGCTTGAGGGTTCTTCCGAGATTGCGCCCAGGAGTTCTTTGATGTGGGATTCCAAGCTCTGGTAGGCCGAATCGAAGGCAGTGGGAGTTGGGTCTGACGGACTACCGACGACTGTGGGCTCCTTAATCGACCAAGTGAAGAAAGTGGTTTTGCCGGGCCGGATGGGAAATGCCTTGCGAGCCTGGGTGCCGAGCGCGACCACTATTTGGAAGTGTTGCCAGTCTGACACTTGCTCGAGGGGCTTGCTTTGGTAACCGGAGATGTCGATGCCCTTCCCGGTCAGGAACTTGACCACGCGCTCATCGATAGGTTGCGGGGCCGCACCGGCGCTGCTGAAGACAAATCCGGGCTGGCGCAGGGCGGTGGCGATGCCTTCGGCCATCTGGCTCAGACGCGCGTTGTCGAGGTCGAAGAACAGGATGTGGAAAGCGTCGGCTCCCTTGTGTTTGGTGAACTCTCCCGTACACATGTAAAGGACTTCTTCGCACAAGTTCTTGGCCTGGTCGGTTACGCGCTCGAAGCGGCGCGCGATCGTCATGAGCGGGGCGAGGGCCGCCGCCGGGAGCTGGTTCCTGCGGCTCAGTTCTGCCAATTGGGCGTTGATGCTGTTGCGCAGCGTGTTGGCCTCCTCCTCCATCACCATTGTCCGCGTCGCCTGATCGGCGTCCTGCTGCAAAAAGGATTCGACGGCTTCCCGGAGCATGCGGACGGCTAGTTCGCCGAGTTCGACAAACAGGGCGGTCGGCGGCTGAGGCTCCAGACCGCTGACCGCTAACACCTGGCGGGCAACGCTTTCAGCGTAGTCGCCGATGCGCTCGAGTTCCTTGTTGATCTGGATGGCGGTGAAGACGAACCGCAAAGGGCCGGCGACCGGCTGGTGGCGGACCATGAACTCCAGGCACAGCCGGTTCAGGTCGGTCTCGAGCTTGTCGATGTGCTGGTCCCGCAGGATCACGACGTAAGCCAACTGCCGGTTGCGCTGCACGAGCGCTTGCAGGCTCGCTTGCAGTGCATGTTCGCTCAGTCCGGCCATTTCTTTGACCTTGGCGCGCACGAGGCCAATGTCCCGCTGTAGCGTTTCTTCAAAATGTGTTTGTGTATTCACTTCTGTGACACCGAACCGGGCGTTGTTTGCTGGGGTCTTCCCATTACACTATTACGCCAGCAATACTCTGCACCTTCCGTGTTACGAAATAGCGGCGACCTTGTTACGATTGTGTGACAAACCAGAGGTGCAAGCACCTTCGCCAGGGTGGTTTCAAGAAATCGTAGCCGCCGACGGCAGTCGGCGCTAACACTCCGATAATCGAGGAAAAGTGCGCCGACTGCCGTCGGCGGCTACGATTTTGCAGGGTCTTGAATCCGCCCTGCACCTTCGCCTACAAACTGCTTTAAGACCGGCATGTCGCTCTGTGCAATCACGCCGGGCTTTCCGCCATCAATGCTCATGATAAACACGTGGTCAGCACGGGGCGCAGCGAATACGGCGATCGCCGCCATCAAAAACACGGCACAAAAAGCGACGCGACGAATGAACGAATACCTATTGTGTAAAGTGTGAAGGCGATTCGTGTCGTCTGCATGGCAACTACGTTACGTTCCTGTTACGACGAACTCCTGCTTGCGGACTGCCAGCAGAGTTCAAATATCCCTTGTCCAAAAGCTCTGGCCTGTGGATGCCGAGACCGGCCAGGTTCGCTTCAATGAAAAGGTGTTCCACAGCGACAATCCGGAACCGCTCGGCAACGGCGCCTCGATAGAACGAACGTCTAGCCCCATAGGAACGGTATGCTGCGAGCGGCAAACCGTGAGGCAATGGACCTTCTGGTCTGCCGGCTGCGGGGTCTCTTGCCCGCACGGAGTCGGAGACTCCGTGGACCGGCAGGTCTCCGACCTGCCCCACGCCCCGTCAAAATGAAAATTGCTGGTGTTGCAGCGAGTTTCCGCTCCCGCGTCTCATCGTGCCTCCGTCCAGTTTCATTACTTTGGCCGCCAGTGTGGCAGTCGGCCATCCCTCCGGGATGAGGAGGGTCAAATCCTAGCGGCATTGGACAAAAATGTCCGCGCTCCATTCTTTGATGGTATCTCTCCTCGAAAAAGATGCGCACGGCGGCGATCCTGAGGCACTAAGCAGCGGGTGGCGCTGGTAGCGCGCCGGTGAGCCGGTCGGCATCCTCGATCACGTCTTTTGCCGCGTCGTAGTCCTGGGGAGAAACCTGAACGCGAACATACCCAACGGCGTTCAGGTTAAACGCCATTGCCTCCGCCACAAACTCGTCTGGAATAAGGGCGGAAATGCCGGCCGCATCGAGTTCGCTCACCACCATGTCCGCATCAAAAAGCGTTTGGCAGGAGACGATGGTGACCAGGTCCAGCTTCGCGTCCTCTGGCGACAAGGGGCGGACCTGGTATTTCCGGCGCGCCGGCTCCGGTTCCGGGGTGGGCTGCGTTGGGGTGGTTTGAACAAGCTCCGCCCCGCACTCGGAACAGTGAACCGCTTCGGTCTCGTTCTCGCGTCCGCAATAGGCACATTTTTTCATGAGTCCTTCGTAGAGCCTGGCTCATCGAGCGCCACAACGGTCTCGACCACCAAACTCACTCGACACACTATCACCCGTCATCCGCAGAATAACAAGTGACAAGCAGGGTTAAGTGAGTTAAAGGGTTAACAGGGTGGATGGGGATCGTCAGTGTGGTGAATTATGACCAGACAATTTGTAAACGGGCCGCCGTCGCCGGAGGAACTCCAGCGCCAACTATCCGAGATGCTGCGCCAGCACTTGCAGAGTTCGTCCGAGCCAAAACCAGCCGGTGCCAACAGTCCCGCGCCGCCGGAGGAGCCGAAGCGCGAACCGACCGCCGACCTGTTTCAGTTCAACTACAAGCCGCGCGAGGTGAAGGAGCACTTGGACCGGTTTGTCATCAAACAGGACGATGCCAAGAAAGTGCTGAGCGTGGCGTTGTGCGACCATTACCATCATGTCCGGCTGGCGCTCGAAGGAAACGAGTCACCCAATTACGCCAAGCAGAATATCATTCTGATCGGGCCGACGGGTGTGGGGAAGACCTTCCTGATTCGCTGCGCGGCGGACTTGATCGGGGTGCCGTTCGTCAAGGCGGACGCGACGAAGTTCTCGGAGACCGGCTACGTCGGCGGCGACGTCGAGGACATGGTGCGCGATTTGGTCCGGCTCGCCGACGGCGACGTGAAGCGCGCGCAATATGGGATCATCTACATCGATGAGATCGACAAGATCGCCTCGGCAAGCAACACGAGCGGCCGCGACGTGAGCGGGCGCGGAGTGCAGACCAATTTGCTCAAGCTGATGGAGGAGACGGAAGTGCCGGCGCGCTCGCCCAACGACATCGCTGGTCAGATCCAGTCGATGATGGACTTCACACAACGCGGCCGCAAAGCGCCGAGCACCATCAACACCAAGCACATCCTGTTCATCGTGAGCGGCGCATTCGGCGGCCTGGACAAAATCATCCGTCAACGACTGCGCGAGGCGACAATTGGTTTTGCGGCCAAGGACCGCCCGCCGGAAACGCCCGAAGACCTGCTGGCCAACGGGCAAACACGCGACTTCATCGAGTTCGGCTTCGAGCCCGAGTTTATTGGACGCCTGCCCGTGCGCGTGGTCTGTCATTCGCTCAAGGTGGATGACTTGTTTCTCATCCTGAAAAGTTCCGAAGGCAGCATCATCCGGCAATACGAGCAGGATTTCGCAGCCTACGACATCGAGGTTTTGTTCTCGGACGACGGGCTGCGGCGCATTGCCGAGCACGCGGGGGATGAGCAAACAGGAGCGCGCGGGCTGATGACAGTTTGCGAGCGGGTGTTTCGTGATATCAAGTTCGAACTCCCCTCCACGAAGGTGAAACGGTTCGTGGTGACCCGCGAACTGGTGGATCACCCGGCGGCAGAACTGGCAAAAATCCTGGCAGACCCGAAAAACGAGGAGCGCATCGTGGCGCGGCAATTGGTGGACGAGTTCGCCGGGCGCTTCCGGGAGAATCACGGCATGACGATCCGGTTTACGGACGCGGCGGCGGAGTTGCTGGTGAAAGAGGCGCTCGAGAAATCGCAGTCGGTCCGGGATTTGTGCGCGAAACGGTTCAAAGATTTCCACTTCGGTCTGAAACTGATCGCGCAGAATTCGAGTCAGCGGGAGTTTGTCATCGACAAAGACGCGGTGGAGGCGCCGGACAAGATTCTGAGCGACTGGGTGGTGGCGAGTTACCGGGACGGCGGACCAAAAGCCCCGCCCGCAGCGGCCTAGCGCAGGGCCGCGCGCTGGCACAGCCTCGTCACCCCAGTGTCACCCCACCGTGTCCCTGCCGTCGTCCCAATGGATGGCCCCCGGGTTTCCGGGTCTGGTCGTCCGGACCAGACTATGACACCTGCACAAGCCCCGGAAAGCAGCAATTCTCATTTTGGATTGGAGCGCGGACATTCTTGTCCGCCGGGGTGTCAAGTGTGGCGCGAAGCGGACAAGAATGTCCGCGCTCCAATCCGTGTTTCATCCGCGAAGAATCCAAAATGAGAATTGCTGCCCGGAAAGATCGTGAATGGGCATTCCAGCAGCAAGTGCCTCGCATGAGACCTTTTTTATTTCTCCCGGCTCGCTTTTCGATTAGCTCTTGAGGCATCAACGCGCAGCGATGACCACCAATAGAGCTTCAACCCGAAACGCCAGTTCAGCGGCGACCGGTGCGCCCCAGGAAGAACCAACGCGCGCGCCAGCCTTCCGCCGGCTGTTGCCGGGCCTGATCTGCCTGTTCCTGACGCTCGCCACCTTGGCGGTTTACCTGCGCGCGGCGCGGAATGAGTTCGTCAACTACGACGATTCGGATTACGTCACGGAAAACGCGCGCGTCAACAGCGGATTGAAATGGGCGAACCTCGAGTGGGCCTTCAAAAGCGGACATGCCAGCAACTGGCATCCGTTGACCTGGTTTTCGCACATGGCCGATTGCCAGGCATTTGGGATGCGCCCGGACGCCATGCACCTGGTGAGCGTCGGGTTTCATGTTGTGAACACCCTGCTGCTGTTCGTGGTGCTCCGCGGCATGACCGGGGCGATGGGGCGCAGCGCGGTGGTGGCGGCCTTGTTTGCGCTGCACCCGCTGCACGTCGAGTCGGTGGCCTGGGTGTCGGAACGCAAAGATGTTTTAAGCGCGTTCTTCTTCCTCCTCACGATCGGATCCTATGCGGCCTATGGCAAGAGGGTCGAGCGGGCAGCGGCGACCAAGTCTGGAATCCGAAGTCCGAACTCCGAGGCTGCCGCCGGCCGAGCCGGACCGCTTTTTCCATCAAAAGCCAATGGGTGGGGCTTCTATCTTCTATCGCTTCTGTTCTTCGCGTTGGGACTCATGAGCAAGCCGATGGTCGTGACGACTCCTTTCGTGCTGCTGCTGATCGATTATTGGCCGTTGCGCCGTCCGGGGGCATCGAGCCTCGAATCCCAGCCTGTGGCGGGCTTGCGCCTGGTTTTGGAGAAGACCCCATTCTTCGCGCTGAGCGTGGTATCGAGCGTGATCACGTTCTTGGTGCAAAGAAAAGGCGGCGCGGTCTCGACCGCCCTGACCGTTGGCGAGCGGATCGCCAACGCGCTCGTTTCCTATGTGCGCTACCTCAAGAAGACGTTCTGGCCTGATGACCTTGCGGTGCTCTACCCGCATCCAGGGCACTGGCCCCTGTGGCAAGTGCTCGCCTGCGCGAGCTTGTTGGTGATCGTCTGCGTCGTGGTGATGGCCGGGGGCCGGCGCCGGCCGTATCTGATCTTGGGCTGGTTCTGGTTCCTCGGCACGATGGTTCCCGTGATCGGGTTGGTGCAGGTCGGAATCCAATCCATGGCCGACCGCTATACTTACGTGCCGTTAATCGGACTGTTTATCATGGCCGCGTGGGGAATGAACGATCTCGTCGCCGAACGACTGCCGCGAACGTGGCGCGCTACGGTGTTGGGCCTTGGTGCCGCGGCGACGCTGGTTGGCTGCGCATGGGCGACCGCGCGGCAAATCGGGTTCTGGAAAAACAGCGAGAATCTCTTCCAGCGCGCCATCCAGGTGACGCGAAACAATTACCTGGCCCACAACAACCTTGGGTTCTATTACTCCGGGAAAGGGAGAACTGCCGAAGCGATGGAGCAGTATCGGTTGTCCCTGAAGATCAATCCCGCCTACGAAGACGCGCTCAACAACCTCGGCTACGCGTTGGCGGGCCAGAGGAAGTTCAGCGAAGCCATCCCGCTTTATGAGGCGGCCCTGCGCATCCGCCCCAAACACGCCGAAGTCCACAACAACCTTGGCAACGCGCTGTCCGAGATCGGAAAGATCGACGAAGCCATCCAACATTATTTGATCGCCCTCGACCAGAGTCCCGAGCACGCCGACGCGCACAACAACCTCGGCATTGCGCTGGCGATGAAAGGCAAGCTGAACGAAGCGATCGGGCATTTCCACACCGCCATCCGCTGCAAGCCCAATTACGCCAGCGCCCACAGCAACCTCGGTAACGCCTTCGCTGTGCAACACAGGCTGGACGAAGCGATCAAGGAGTTTCAGGAGTCCTTGCGGCTCAAACCAGATGAAGCTCAGGCACACAATAACCTCGGCAATGCGCTGGTCGAGCAGGGCAGGCTGGAGGAAGCCATTGGCCACTACCTGGAAGCGCTGCGGCTCAATCCGGACAATAACCCCGAGGCCCACTACAATCTGGGCGTCGCATTGGCCCGCAAGGGCAACCGTGACGAAGCTGTGCCCCACTTAACCGAGGCATTGCGTCTCAAACCGGATTACACCGAGGCCAGACGCCAGATCGAGATGCTTTCCGCGACTGCTCCGAAGTAGGCCGGAAAACTGCGCTGCGTCACCGTAGTTGCGGCACTGGGCAATCAGGCTTTCCAGACCTGGCCGGGCTGGGTCTTGAAGCCCGACATGGCGTTCCGCGTATCCACGATGCAATGCGACCAATCCGCCAGCTCCCGGTAGCTTACGCAGGCATGGTGGGTGGCGATCAGCACGAGATCAAAACCGGCGATGGTTTCGCAGTCCCACTTGACTGACTGCGTGCCGGCCCAGTGGGCGTGCTCGCGCGTGGGTCTGATGACAGGCACGTAGGGGTCGTGGTAAGCGACTTTGGCCCCGCGGACGCTGAGCGCCTCCATGAGGACATAACTGGGAGATTCCCGATCGTCGTCCACATTGGGCTTGTAGGCCAGACCGAGCACCAGAATCTTGCTGCCTTTGACGGATTTTTGATGGTCATTGAGCGCTTCGGCCACGCGACTCACCACATAGGCGGGCATGGCCGTGTTGACCTCGCCGGCGAGTTCGATGAACCGGGTGTTCTGCCCGTATTCCCGCGCCTTCCAGGTCAGATAGAACGGATCGATGGGGATGCAATGCCCGCCCAGGCCAGGCCCCGGATAAAAGGCCATGAAACCAAAAGGCTTGGTTTTGGCCGCCGCGATGACCTCCCAGACATCGATGCCCATGGCGCTATAAACCACCTTCAACTCGTTGACCAACGCGATGTTGATGCTGCGGAAGGTGTTTTCGAGAATCTTTGCCGCCTCGGCCACACGGCAGGAGGAAACTGGAACCACCGTCTGGACCGCCCGTGAATAGAGTGCCACCGCCTTTTCCAGACAGGCCGGGGTGTAGCCGCCCACGAGCTTGGGGATCACCGCCACTTTGCTGTCCGGATTGCCCGGATCCTCGCGCTCGGGAGAGAACGCCAGGTGAAAATCGCGGCCGGCCTGAAGGCCAGAACCAACTTCGAGCACCTCGCGCAGGTCTTCATCGGTGGTGCCCGGATAGGTCGTTGACTCCAGCACAACCAGCATGCCCTTGCGCAGGTAGCGGGCGATGCTTCTGCCGGTGTCCAGAATGTACGAAATGTCCGGCTCTCGATTCTTGTTCAGCGGCGTTGGCACGCAGATGATGATCGCGGTAACCTCGGCAATGCGGCTGAAATCGTTCGAGGCCGAGAACGCTTTTAATTCGAGTGCTTCCGCTACAGCGGCCGCGGGGATGTGCTTAATGTAGCTCTTGCCTTGGTTTAACGCGTCCACTTTTGCGGTGTCGATATCCAGACCCAAGACCGCCACGCCAGACCGCGCGAATTGGAACGACAAGGGGAGACCCACGTAACCTAAGCCAATGATTGCTATTTTCATTTGTTTCTCGATTGCTTTTGTTGCTTATCGCTGCGCCGAATTGCGCCGCATCTGCGGACTTCATCCCATTATGTCCAAGGCTCCTGCTTTGCGCTCAGCAAGACGCGGCGATATTATCCATTCAGTGTCCACCCTGGCCGGTAAGTGCGGCGGAGGAGTTCGTTGGCCTGGGGGTCGTCGGTCTGGCCGGCGACGCCGTCGTATTTGATTTTCTTGCCGATGCGATAGGCGACGAGACCGAGCAACATCATTTCGATGAGTTTGCTGCCGTAATCAAAATCGCAGGCGGTTTTGAGGTTGCCTTTGCAGGCGTCGATCCATTGCTTCTGGAAATCAACCAGGGGCGGCAGCAGCGTTTTCTTCGTGCGCGGATGATAGTAGGTCAGGTCAGGCTGGTTGCCGCGCGGCACGAGGATGCGCGAGTTGAAGTCGGCCACGATCACGCCTTTGCTGCCCTCGAACATCGCGCCGTGATCGATTTTCTTCAGATCAACATATTTTGCCGGGGAGTCGGGCATTGCGCCGCCCTGGTACCAAGCCGCGCGGATGGCGGGGCGCCAGTGGTTGGCGGGAATGTCGAAGTGAGTTTCGAGTGTGACCGGGGTGACTTCGGGGTTGAAGGGATCGCCCTTGCCCTCGGCGGAGGTTGGGAGGGCGGCGTCGATGGCATTCCAGGCGAGGTCCATGGTATGGCTGCCCATGTCACCGACCTGGCCGGTGCCGAAATCCCAGTACATATTCCATTGGAGGCAATTCATGCCGGAGCTGCCGGAGAAGTATTCGGGATTCCAGGGATGCACGGGCGACGGGCCGAGCCACAAATCCCAGTGGAAGTCGGCGGGCGGGTCGCCGGCGGCCGGGAGGTAGCCGGGTTTGCGGAGTTGGCGGTCGCCCCAGGCACAGACTTCGACCAGGTCGCCGATGGCGCCGTCGCGGACCATTTCGCGGACGCGGTTGAAGTTTTCGTAAGCGTGGCGCTGGGTGCCGACCTGGGTAGCAAGCTTGTTTTTGTTTTTGAGATAATTTGCGCGGACGACGCGGGCTTCCTCGACGCAGTTGGCGAGGGGTTTTTCGCAATAGATGTGTTTGCCGCGGTTCATCGCCCAGTTTGCGACGAAAGCGTGGGTATGATCGGCAGTGCAGCAGACGACGGCGTCCACGTCCTTTTGATCGAGACACTCGCGCCAGTCCACGTATTTCTTGGCGGCGGGAAATTTCGAGGCGGCGAACGCGAGGTGTTTTTCGTTGACGTCGCATAGGGCGACGACGTTTTCTTTGGCGATGCCGGCGAAGTGGGCTTCGGCGCGGCCCCAGGTGCCAAGCAGAGCGATGTTGAGCTTGTTGCTGGGAGCAGCGGCGCCGAAGAGCTTGGCGCGAGGGAGGATGAGGCTGGCGGCTCCGGTAAAGGCAACGGATTTGAGG
>Ga0194039_1002030_pt1 | contig 10473 bp, 2 predicted proteins | sample JunL228m_MetaG_FD_148679 | JGI IMG/M metagenome (GOLD analysis project Ga0194039, IMG submission 148679) | Anoxic zone freshwater microbial communities from boreal shield lake in IISD Experimental Lakes Area, Ontario, Canada - Jun2016-L227-8m | ecosystem: Environmental > Aquatic > Freshwater >...
CCAAAATCAGCACTCTGGCATTGGGTCTTTCCTTGAGGATTTCTGGTAAAGCACGCATAAAGATGTGATAACCACGATAAGGCTCTAAATTGCGGTTAACAAAAGTAATGATTTCAGAATTAGCGTCTAAAACTACCTCACCTGCGGCAGTGTTCAGTGTCATTTTGACTTCAGGATTGGGGTTGAGCTTATTGGTATCAATCCCATCATGAATCACAGTAATTTTTTCAGCAAACTCTTTGGGATATGAGCTCGCTTGCCAACGAGTTGGCGAGATACCCGCATCCGCAATCGGAAAGTGCAATAGATTATTGACGTTCTTCAGGTTGATTTTGCAAGCATCATCGATATCGTTAGCAGAAAACTCGGGATCGAAATTAACATCGCCACTATGAGTTTTATAGAAGTACTCACTATATAAGGCTAATTTTGTGTCTGGCCAAACTTCCTTAACAAAAACACTCTCTCCCCAGCCTGGGTGAGCAACAATCAAATCAGGATTAAAGCCGCCCTCTTTCATTTGTAATGCTTTATGAAACAGCGCTTCACCACGAATCACTTTAGTTTCGAGATCCACCACCCAAGGATGGACTCCCTTGGTAGAGCCTTGTGCTGGCTTGTAATAATGCATGGCAACGCCATTCCAAATGGCAAGTTCTTTATTCTCACCTCGCGCAATCGTCAATGCCGACACTGTATGACCTTGTTCCACTAAAGCAGGTGCTAGGTGCAAGAATTGCCCAGGAAAGTTCTGGTGAATGAAGAGGATTTTCATGATCAGTTCGCTTTTAAGAGTCTACGAATACTAGAAAATAAAAGACTCATCCCAATTCACTAGAATTGAGATGAGTCATATTTAAAAGCCCTTAAGAGCCAACAATGATGTCAGTATTGGCAATATGACTTGTACCAATGACCGCAATCTCAACAGCCGTAGCTCCAGATCCTGAGCCATCGGCGTCATAATACAAGCCGCCAGTAGTGGTGTCATGGATGAGGAGTTGTACTGCAGTTATTGCATTATGGTTGGTCGCCTCTAGATATTGTGTTCCATCAATCGACTGCCCATTGGTAATTGCGCTTAAGGCAGTAAAGATGGCTTTGCTTAACTGAACCTTATCAGTGCCAGTGGCAAAATCTGAAATGGTATCGAGGTTTAAGCTACCGTCTAGCGCAGTATTAAATACGAATACATCTGAACCAGAGCCGCCTTTGAGTGTGTCATTACCAAGACCACCAAAAATAGTGTCATTAGCAGATCCACCGGTGATGCTATCGTTTCCAGCACCGCCGGTAATTGAGAATGCATCGGTCTGGTTTACCAAAGAAATGGTTACAGCATTCTTGGCACTAGATGCATCAATAGATTCTATTCCTACCAAGTTAGCATCTAATGCTGTGTTTAGCGCAGTTGAGGTTGCTTTTAGGCTCAATGTATCGGTACCGACGCCCCCGTTAACCGTATCTCCTGAAGAGTAACCAACAATCGTATCCGCACCTGAACCACCAGTAATACTGTCAGCATTGGCGCTTCCAGTAATTGTGAATGCTTCAGATTGGCCAGTCAGAGTAATAGTTACTCCAGCAGCAGCAGCACTAGATGCATCAATTGCTTCAATACTAGTAATTCTGAGATCAGTTGCAGCAGCATTGTTGAAATCAGATGAAGTGGCAGTCAATACTAAAGTGTCATTACCAGAACCACCATTTATAGAATCCGCACCAACAAATCCATTAATGGTGTCGTTACCAGCACCCGCATTAATACTATCTGCGCCAGCTCCACCAGTAATTACATCTGCATTTCCACTACCAGTAATTGAGAATCCCTCTGATTGATTGGCGATAGAAATCGTAACTCCAGCCAATGCTCCTGAACCAGAAATACTTTCTACATTCACCAACTGGTCATTTGAAGCAGCATTTAGATCTAAAGATGTAGCTGCTAATATAAGCACATCAGCGCCGGAACCACCATCTAGCATATCGGCACCAATAAATCCAAGGATAGTATCGTTGCCAACACCCGCATTAATACTATCGACTCCAGAACCACCAGTAATCGAATCAGCATATCCACTGCCAATGATTGAGAATCCCTCAGATTGAGAAGACAGCATAATCGTAACCGCTGCGGCGGCACTTGAGGCATCGATTACTTCAACATTATTAATATTTCCATCTGTCGTGGAATTAAGGGAGTTAGAAGTGGCTGCCAACTTAATGGTATCAGTACCGGCACCACCATTTACTGTGTCTGCACCAACAAAACCAATAATCGTGTCCGCACCTGAACCACCGGTAATACTGTCAGCACTGGTACTTCCAGTAACTGTGAATGCTTCAGATTGGCCAGTCAGAGTAATAGTTACTCCAGCAGCACTAGATGCATCAATTGCTTCAATATTGGAAATATTTGCATCTGAGGATGAATTCAGACTGACTGATGTGGATGTCAGCTTAATGGTGTCAACGCCACCTCCACCGTTGATTGAGTCTGCACCAACAAAGTTTGTAAAGACGTCATTTCCAGTGCCACCAGAAATCGTGTCAGCACCCGAACTTCCCGCTAAGGTAACTGATCGCGTACTTTGAGAAGCATCGACAATAAAGCCATTGCCAGTATTTACTTGACTAAGATCTACTGAATAACCACCCGCATTGGTCAAAGTAGCTGCACCTGAATTTCTGGTAGTTGAAGCGGCAGTCCAATTACCTACAACTGTAGCATTTACCGAGCCAGAATTCACTTGCAATACATCGACGCCATTACCTAGGTCAGATATAGAAACATTGCTGCCTCTTACGATAAAGGTATCATTACCAGCGCCACCATATAGGGTATCTGCCCCTGATCCACTAGTAAGCACATTACTAAAGTTGTTACCCGTAAGTGCCGTACCAACGCTAGTCGTTGTTGCATTATTGGTGATATTAAAACCATTACCAGCAGTAATTGCTGACACATTAACGATGTGATTGTTAGTAATTAAATTTGCTATACCTTGGTTATAGCTTGCATTAGTAGCAACCCAATCTGCAACTATAGTAGCACTAGCAGTTTTACCAGTCGCCACTTGTAGGATATCAGCGCCATTACCTAGGTCAGAGATAGAAACATTGCTACCCCTGACAATAAAGGTATCGTTACCTGCGCCACCTACTAAAGTATCTATACCAGAGCCGCTAGTGAGTACGTTAGCGCTGTTGTTACCAGTAAGGGTTGTGCCAAGTGTTATAGATGTAGCGTTATTGGTGATGTTAAAACCATTACCGGTTGCTAGGCTGGCATTAACCGAGAAATTATTAGTAGTTAAGTATGCCGTTCCCAAATTTGAACTAGCATTAGTAGCAGTCCAATTAGCAACAACTGTAGCATTTGCAGTTGCATTCAAAGCCACCTGCAAAATATCAGCGCCGTTACCTAGGTCAGTAATGGTATCTGCTAAATTGGTTGCAACAATAAATGTATCGGAATCAGCTCCACCAGTGAGGGTGTTATTACCAGCGCCACCAATCAAACGATCATTACCGGCGCCGCCATCAAGGGTATCGTTCCCAGCTCCGCCATTAAGGGTGTCATTGCCGAAGTTACCAAGCATTAAGTCAATGCCATTGGTACCTGTCAAATTATCATTAGCATTAGAATCACCCACAAAAACTGTTTCCGGAGAAATCATTTGGGGGTCATTTGTATAATTATGCAAACTGAACCCGTCGTTATATTGGGTTACCAGTCTGAATGTTCCTGGGTTTTGAGTTACTAAATTTTGCACCCCTCCGCCAGTAACGTATGTCCACCCTGTAGGAATTAATTGTTGCCATTGATATGCAACAACAGTGTTACTGGCTGCATTAATTCCGACCAAGGCACCACTAGGATTAGCTATAGTAATCAGATCTTGATCAGAAATAGTATTGAGTCCGTTTAACGTAGTTGTAGTCGTATAGACAAGTGCGCCCTTTACAATCTTACTGTTTGTTGACGAGTTATAAATGCCAGTTATATCAATTGATCCAGTCGCTACCTCATTAACGTTATCGATTGTTACGCCAAGCGCTTGATCAGATACAGCACCAGATAGAGCATCTACAGCATGTATATCTAAAGAATAATAGTGATTAAGTCTTGTTAAATCCTCGTAATTAGGTGGGGCAATAAACTTTAGATCCCAATTGCCAGTTACTGGATTAAGGTCCAAGGAGAATAATCCTGCATCAGAACCGGATAAAGTTACTGTAGGCACACCATGACCAAGAACTTCATTGACTGTGAAAGAAGTAACCGCTGTCGTATTTTCGTTTACGTGTAACTGGGGATTAGAAACAATTATTTCAGGAGCCAATCCTAGTAATTGAGTGCCCGTAAATAATCCATCCGAAAATTGGAAGTTTTCAACTCCAACCACTAAGTCTACGCCGTCAGATGCAAGTACTAAGCTACCATCTACCTGCTGCAGACTTGTTATCTTGTAAGCCGCAATTGTGCCATCACGATAGTTGGCAAACTGTCCACCGACATCTGCCGTATTTAAAACAATATGTTGAACCAAGTAATCTCTACTTGAACCAGAATAGACTGCTGTATCTGTACCAACTCCTGAACCTCCAGCAAGAGCCATATCATTTCCAAGAACGGTATCTTTAAACATTTGCGAGCTGAGCATGTCAGTAAAATGTTTATCGATAGTTTGATTTGGAATCACATTTGCTAAATTATTGGCCCAATCAATTAAACCGTTGTTACCTAAGGTTGCCGCAACCAGATTCGTACCTGCACGATGAGTTGCACCATCGACTGAATAGGTATATGCAGAATCTTGGCCATTAATTTGATATGTACCAATCAGCGAATCCAAGCGAATATGATTGCCCACAATGATGTCATTGCCAGCACCACCAGTAATAGTGTCATTTCCGCTACCACCAATTAACCAATTATTACCATCATCACCAAGAATAATGTCATTATTGGCGGTTGCAATTACACCTTCAACTTGATACCACGCTGGGAAGTTATTTCCACCCATTGCTGTAGTCTGTGGAGCACCTTGGGTTGAAAAATCAATCGTTGTACCAGCGGTAGATTTTGCCCAATCACTCAAATCCATAATGTCAAAACCAGTGTCAGTAGTACCATCACCACCGTTCACCTCATCTGGACCGTTAGCAGTCATAGCAGCAGACATCGGACCTGGTCGTAAGATGTCATCACCATTACCGCCCATCAATACGTCTTGGTCGGCACCACCAACAACTACATCATCACCATTATCACCGTACAACAAGTCTCCAGATGTACCGCCATCAATGTAATCATTGCCATCGCCACCGCGTGTAAATGGATCAGTATCAGCCTCACCATAGATTACGTCATCTCCACGCTCTCCTGACAGTTTGTCAATGCCATTACCGCCATAGATCGTATCGTTTCCATCGCCACCAATAATTTGATCCATACCGTTCATTGCAGTGCCACTACCCTGTCCATAGAGGACATCATCACCAGCACCACCATCGATTAAATCTGGACCCTCGCCACCGTAAATAGTGTCATTACCATCGCCCCCATATAACCTGTCACATCCATTACCGCCTAAAATAACATCATTTCCTCCATCACCATACGCGGTATCGTCACCGCCTTGCATCCAGATGTAATCATTATTAGCAGTGCCAACCAATACTTCATTAGAGTTTGCTCCACTAACAGGAGTGCCATCTAAATTCTTCTCATTTGAGTTCAGCTCAGGACGTAAATCGTAAATATAATCCTGACCATTAAAAGTAAAGATGTTGCCGTTCATCGCTTCGGCCATTATTCCAGCCTTAGACGTGGTTCCATCAGTGTAAATTCCAATGTGTTGCTGCGTAGTTGGATCTGTATGTGCTAGATCATAGGCAGCAATAATATCGCCATACTTATGCTCTATTCCATCAACCGTTTTATTGTCAATACTTGCATGCATTGACATATCGTAGTATTTATCAGCATAAGCAAATATATTGCCGTTTAAATGCGATACTCCCGTGTTACGCTCAACGATATCCTTAAACTGTTCATTGATAATGCCTTCGCCGAACTGCTGATCAACAAGGCGATATAAGTAATAATATCTATCACCATCCATTAATCGCTCAACCTGATCAAGGAAGACGGCGTTAAATGTTTCCCCTAATAAGCCACCTAGCACGTGCTGCTCGGCTAGACCACCTAACCACGCATCTACGTGTGTTACACCATTGTCGGTATTCAAAAATTGATACGCAGCCTCAAATGTTATCTCGCCATTTGCCTGCATGTATGCTGTATCAGCTGCTGTTACATTGCCGTTATAGACATCAACCAATGCATTTGCATGCGCCAAATCACCGTCAAATGAGTAGGCTGCAATAAAACCAGCCAGATTATCTGGATGTAGCATATTCTGAGCAAACTCTGCCCAATTTGCATAAGCAGTAAAACCTAAAGCAGTTCGGAATTCATTGATAGTAGGCATACCCATATCACGACCGCGGGCAATATTAATAGCCGCTAAATCTAATGGTTGGCCTAACAGACCTTGATTTAATGCAGGAGTAACAAATTCATCTACCTCATTCATCTGCTGATGAGTCATACCCAATGCAATTGCACCCGCTCCAACACTAGAGAACAACCCTGGGTTAACAAACGCGTCCTTCAAAGCATAGCTCATGATCTGACCAGTTAAACCGCCAGACGGATCGATCGTATCAATTGTTTCCCTAAGAGTTGAATGGCCAAAGCGGAAAGCAACTTGAGCAAATTCATCAGATATACCTGCATTTAAATTGGTGTTGTAACCAACAAACTCCGGTAAATCAGGTGTAATCGATCTAGCGTATTGGTCAACAGCAACGTGCTGATATTCCATTTCAACGACAAGCTTAGATGCATTAAAGATCTTATCGGGATCCCAGTTGATATCTCCCACTGGTGAAACTCGATAATTGCCTTGAGCATCTGTAAAGTCTGTCTTTATTTGCCAGTCATGCAAAGTTTGATGAGATTTATCACCCGCAGCAACAGCTTTTGCATCTTGAGCTGCAATTGCCTGCTCTAAATTATCGACCTGATAATTATGTTCTTCATGCCAAACATGATGGACTGCTGTAAGACCAATATTTTCATTCACCCTTCCATCACCTGCAACGTAGTGATCGCCAATTGACTCGAGTAATAATTCACCAACGAGGCTATTTAACTGTGGATCCACAGAGTTAGGGTTGAATGTAGAAAAGTCAATAAAGTCGAATAAGCTAGGGCCTTTTCCTGGATAAAGCTGGATATTTCCACTCGCATCAAACGCTAATAAATGATTGGAATCATAGGCAACAGATGGAGGCATTCCTGGAGCAGAGAAAGTCTGCATGTTATGAGTGATTGCGTAGCTATTGATTGCATCCAAAGTAGATTGAGCAATATGAGCTGAATCAAAATGAGGATTCATATCCAGGATGAGCGAAACTCCCGAATTACTTCCAGCAATAACATGGCCACTAGCATCACGATTTCTAAAATTCGATATATCTTCCCAGGTTAAATCGCTGCGATGTGTCGCAAGTAACTCCGCACGCAATTCGGTAATTGTTGGCATTGTTTCATCTGTGAGCTTTCCATCGGCTTTAGTCCACTCTACAGAGGTATGGCCTTCGAATAACTTAGCGCCAGCATGATATGTTTGACCTATATCAGTACTGACCCACTCTCTTAATAAGTTTGTAATCTGACTGTTAGAGCCATAGGTTTGACTCTGATCAATATAGGGAGAATCATGATTTGTGTAGCTAGGATCAACATTTTTATCGAAGCCAGCAACTGTGGCTCTATTAATGGTCATACTAGTTACTGCATTCGGATCGTGCGGGTATTGTGGGGCAACATACAATGGATCTGTTGGTGAAAGTGCAATAGTAATAGTCGTGCCCTGACCACCCTTCGCGACAAAATCAAGTCCATGATCAAAGAACTGACCGAATAGCGCAGTCCAACCATTCGCTGGCGCAACCCCAGGATTAATCGCTCCAATGAAGTTTTCAGGATGGGCTACAGTCGAAGCACTTCCTGCTTGATAGGTTGGCTGGCCAGTTAAGTCATAAATTACATGGCCATTTGAATCGAGCTGTAATGCATTCCCCGTGTTATCAATCAGAACAGAATGGCCATTGCTATCTTTGACTACATGGCCAGTAGCATCAACCTTAACAGTGATTCCATAACGATTTTGATAATCAATCTGACCATCACCTGTATTAGCATCTAACATGCCCCAATCTGTTACTTGAGCAAGCCCATTCTGGAAAACAATCTTGCCAGTGATTGGATCAGTTAAATAACTAACACCACCAGTGGTGGTATCTAAACTGATCATGCGTGGGGTGTAATCCACCACACTTTGCTGAATTACTGTCTTACCATCACCAGCGAGTGAAGTGGTGTAGTCAGTCTGCATTGTTCTGGCAGTTGTACCTTGATAACCGTTGGCTCCAAAGTGAAAATCGGCAGCGGTTGCAAAAGTATCGCCATAAAACGCCCCAGTATTACCAGGCGAATAAGTCTTTAAATAATCACTAAAATCCGCAGGAATCATACGCAAAAACGGCATATCAGCCTGGCCCCAGTGACCCTGATCTGCTATCAAATTATTGTTTAGACCTGAAACATTGCGCATACCAGACGCATCAGTCAGTGAATCATAAGAGCTGCCAAAGTAGGCAACCGCATTGGCTGCTAAGGTTACTAAATCAGTAGGTTTTACGCCAATATTTGCAGGAATATTGAATGCGAATGGATTAGAAGGGTCATAAATTAATGTCTTCCCAGTAATGTCATAGACAGCTGTTGTGCCATCCCACGCAATAACGGGCACACCATTGATATCAAACAACGGTCTAAAAGTAATTTGACTGTATAAAAATGACAGGTCAGTACCATTAAATAGAAATGGTTTGAGTGTGAAGTTGGATGAATTAGTAGTCATGATTAATTCGCCTTATTGATTACTTTTATTTACTGCAATTGATTGAAATTCTTGCCTGGTGATTTTGGCTGCTATGCCGTATTTGCCGTTGAGCTCTTGGACTCGCACTACTTCTGCTTGGCAAACTAAATTCAATGGGCCTCCAGGAGTTTGGAGTTCAATCGTGAATTCAATTTTTGACCCCTCAGTCTGGTTCTTTTCAAGCTCAAAGAAGACTCCAGAAGCGCTGATGTTGTGAGTTAAGCCCTCAGTTTCAGCAAGCTTGATCGGAAACTTCGATGGCAACCGATCTTCCAGCCTGTTTGTTGGGGTTTTTCTACCGCGATTTAATTTATTCACTATTAGCTCTTCCGAAAGACCAATTTTTATTTGAACTACTGAGCACTAATCCATTAGCAATGGAATACGGCTCACTTTGGAAAGAGAATAGTTAGATTTGATCTAGATCAAATGGGTGCTTGCTACTTTTTCAAGTGGTAGCAAGGCGATACATTTCGAGGGGGTAATTAGAGTAGCAGCATGCTAGTCAGACTAGTAGAAATAAACTACACCTGATGAGTTCAGGCTGCCTAGGATATAAAAACGAGGGGGTTAAAGCAGTTTTACTTGCCGGCCTTCTTCGCTAAAGCCTTACCCTCGAGGGCCGAAGGGTCTTTGGACTTTAAGATCAGAGCCTTCTCAAAACTCGCCAACGCCCTTGCATATTGTTTTAGATCTAGCATTGTGTAGCCGCGATTGTTGTAAGCATCGGCATATTTGGGGCGAATCTTAATGGCTCGATCAAAGTTCTTTAACGCTAAATCGGGTTGCTTTAAATTCCTTAGTATGACGCCACGGTTATTCAGAGCTGCCGCATGATCAGAATTCAGATTAATAGCGCTATCGTAACTCTGGAGCGCCTGTATAAGCTGCCCAGTTTCAACAAATGCATTGCCGCGATTGAAATAAGCCTCAGCAAAGTTGGGGTTAAGAGAAATTGCCTTGTTATAGCTTTCAATTGCCTCTTTAATGCCATTTAGGCTGCGTAGCAAAATACCGCGATTATTAAATGCTTCTGCGTAATTGGGCTCCAAAGAGATTGCCGTATCAAAGTGCGCTAGAGCATCGACCCTCTTCCCCATCCCCGATAAGCCATTGGCCATATTGTTATGAGCCTGAGGGTTCTTAGGATCTATGGTGATTGCCTGGTCAAAGAGCTTGATTGCCATTGCAAAATCACCCATCTGAGAGGCAATTAATCCCATCGAATGAATGGCATCGAAATATTTTGGCTGCACTTTGAGAATTTCTTGATATAGAGACCAGGCTTTTTTTAACTTGCCCTGTAGATGCAACTCAAGAGCCTGTCCAAATAGGATGCTTACCTGATCTTTTTTATTGCCAGACTTTTTGGCGACTGGCTTTTTAACGGGAGTTTTTTTCTTTGGGGTTGCCAAAGATCTAGCAGAAGGCTTAACCGAATAGCTACTAT
>Ga0194039_1002032_pt1 | contig 10469 bp, 4 predicted proteins | sample JunL228m_MetaG_FD_148679 | JGI IMG/M metagenome (GOLD analysis project Ga0194039, IMG submission 148679) | Anoxic zone freshwater microbial communities from boreal shield lake in IISD Experimental Lakes Area, Ontario, Canada - Jun2016-L227-8m | ecosystem: Environmental > Aquatic > Freshwater >...
AGATTCTCTTCCATTACCACCTCGTTTTCGTAGGCGACAATGACCCTTCTAAGTTCAGGTAGCCCGACGGTATCGGAGGCGGCAAGATAAAGGGGCTGTACGTACAGGAGCGACCGTTCGACGGGGATAACGAGCAGGCTCCCCCTGATCACCTTGGAACCGCGCTGATTCCAGAGGGTAAGCTGCTGGGAGATGTAGGAATCCTGATTGATCCGGGCGTCCACCTGCTTGGGTCCGAAGATAAGTCTGTCCCTGGGGAAGGTATAAACGACGAGTTTTCCATAGTCGGGGGCGTCGCACCGCGCCGCCAGCCAGGCGGCCAGATTGTCTCTTTTGGCCGGTGTATAGGGAAGGAGGAGGATATATTCCTCCTTTTTTTCATTGGGAAGTTTCATGATGGTATAGTAGGGCTGCATAAGTTTATCATCGAAAACCGGTATTTCCCAGAGATTTTCCTTATTGTAGAAGACTTTCGGGTCCGTCATGTGATAGGCGGAATACATGGAGGCCTGAAGCTGGAGCAGCCATTGGGGATAGCGGATATGACGTTTCAGATCGGCAGGCATGGCGGCGAGGCTCTTGAACATATCCGGGAAAATCCGCATATAAACCTGGATGATGCTGTCGCTGGGATCGCTGACGTAAAACATGACCTTGCCGTTATAAGCGTCTACGGACGCCTTGACGGCGTTGCGGACGTAGTTGATATTGCGAGTAGAAGAAGGTTTGTTGCGGACGGAAGGTTTGGAGTAGGGCATTCTGGATGATGCCGTGTAGGCATCCACCATCCATACCAGTCGCCCGTCGTCGGTGATCACCAGATAGGGGTCCTGGTCGAAGAGGAGAAAGGGGGCGATCTTCTGTACCCTTTCCCTGATGTTTCTGTAGAAAAGTATTTTACTATCCTTGGTTATATCTGAAGAGAACAGGATTTTTTCTGTCTGGAATTTCATGGAAAAGAGGAGTCGGCGAAGCAGTGATCCCGTCGCCGTACCCCCTTCTCCGGCATAGGAGGTGTAGATGTTGCCTTCGGGGGTAGGATAGCTGAATTCGGGGATTCTCGTTTTGACAATCACGTAATCATTGGACATTTCACCGTAATAGATTTCCGGACGCTTCACTTTGAGATCCGTATTGCTTGCGGGAGGGATATCCTTGATGAAAAATTCCGGCAGCCCTTCCTTGCTGATCCGGCTTACCGGCCCGAGGGTGAGCCCATTGCCGTGGGTGAAAATCAGACGCTCGTTGATCCATGTCTTGCTCGGCAGATCGGCGTAGGAGAGCTCTCTTGGCGACAACATTACCTGGAGGTACTTGCCGTCCACGGTGTAACGGTCATTATCAACGTCCATGAACCGGTAATATGTTCTGATCTGCTGCAATTGGCTGTAGGTCCGCAGGAGGGGCGAATGATCCCAGAGACGGATATTCTTGATCGTCGCATCGTTCTTTTCGATATCCTTGCCGGTAAGGTTGTAGGCGACATCAAAGGGGATTTCCTGAATCCTGTCCAGGTCGTAGCCCATACGGGTAAGCCGGATATTATTCTCGATAAAGGGGGCCTCCAGAAGCAGTTCGTTCGGGGCGACCTTGAATTTCTGGAGGGCCGCCGGGTAGAGCACGATGCCCAGGAAATAGACCGCGAAGAGCACTCCCAAAGGTATGGCGGCCCATTTTTTTGATTTTCTGTAGATCGCTATGATCATGCCGATGCCGGCAAGCGGGGCCAGCAGCATGAGGGCTCGATAACTGGTCAGCTTGGCGTGGACGTCGGTGTAACTTGCCCCGAAGATTACCCCGTGTTCGGAATAGAGCATGCGTAGCGCTTCCAGATAAAAACTGAGGCCCATGTTCATAATCAGCAGGCCGATGAGAATACCGATATGCCTGTAGACCCGGGGATCGATCATGATTTGCCGCTGGGTAATCTGTATCCCGCCGCTGAGGAAAAAGGTTATTCCGATCAGGATCATGGTCAGAACCACAGAAAAATCGATAAACTGCTTCAGAGATTCGAGGAGGGGGTATTGAAATAGATAAAAGCCGATGTCCTTTCCGAATACGGGGTCGTTGAAGCCGACGGTCACGGCGTTTCCGAAAAGCAGTATTTCCGACCACAGGGAGGCGCCCCATTTTCCCATCATGATCGTAACGACGAACAGGATAAAAAAAGTGATGGCTTGCTGGATGGTTCTCAGGGAGTTGAGATTGATCGTAAGCGGCGTGCCGCTGATCTTATAGTAGTCTTGCCGGGGGAAGCTTATCCGTTTGGCGATGACGAGGTTTGCCAGGGCAAAACCGAGAAAAAGGAGACCAAAGATAACTCCGGAGGCAATCTGGGTCGTCATGGTTTTTGAGAAGACGTCAGTATAACCCGTCTCCGTAAAAAAGAGCCAGTCGATGTAAAGATTGATGAGAGAAGAGAAAGTGGGCAGTACTACCAGGACGGCGACAAGGATCGCGATAACTATCAAGTTGGTTCTTTTCATATAGGCTCCTGACCGGAATAGTTCATGTTTAGGAAGACATCAATCGCGGTATGCAAAGACAATCATATCCGCTTCTATAACAGCAGTTGGATGTAAAGGGAAATAGAAAAGTAGGTCTTATGGTGGGAGACCCCTCTCACCATGGCGATGAGAGGGGTCATGTCAGACTAAAAAGTTACGACTTATTGAAAAGCATTTCGTTGGTGTGAATAAGCCGCTGCCCTAGAATGCGGGATAGATTCAGGAACAGCTGGCCGCCGATTCGGGGGTAAATCTTCTGGATTCTCTTGAGGCCTTCCCAGTCGATTTCGAGGTACTTGATGGGTTCAAGGGCCTTGACATTCGCCGAGCGAGGTCCCGGGTGGATCAGGGCGATTTCGCCGAAGATGTCCCCCGGGGCGAGAGTTGCAAAGACAATGTCTTTCTTTGTCGTTTCGTCATGACCAATGACATCGGCCTTTCCTTCCAGGAGGAGGTACATGCTTTTGCCGTATTCACCCTGGACTACGGCGAGTTCACCTATGCTATTATCCTTCATTTTTCCCAGGAGACAGACTTTCCGGCGTGACCAGGGGCGAAGGCCGTCAAAGAAGGGTGCACTCTTGACCACGGCGTCCTGGAGTTTCAAACCGATCATATCCCACAGGGTGATGAGCTGGGTGGACTGGAGGAGCATGGGGGTGATGAGCAGTTCGCTGACAACGGCGATGAGCATGACTGCCGCGGACAGGAGACCGAACTGGATAACGGGAATGAACTGGGAAACGGCGCAGATGGCAAAGCCGCCTGCCAGGGCGAAAGAACTGCAGACCACGGGCCGGACTTCGTCATGAACGGCCACCGCTATGGCTGCTTGACTATCCTGGAGTTCCTGCATGGCCATTTTGTAGCGGTTCATGAAGTGGATCGTGTCATCGACGGCGATGCCGATGGCGATATCGGCCACCATGGCCGTGCCCACGTTCAGGGGAATGTCCAGCAGTCCCATGATGCCAAAGATGGCAACAATGGGAAAGATGTTCGGAACCAGGGAGATCATCCCGGCCTTGAAGGACCAGAAGAGGAAATACATACACATGAAAACGATAAACAGGGTCAATGCCAGAGACGTCACAGAGTTCCATACGAGGCTCTCTGCTGCCTTGTTGATGAGGATGTATTCCCCAGTGAATTCGAACTTGAAATTAGGATTTATGTTCTTTTTCATGTACTTCTGCAATTCTTCCAAGATGTTGGCGATCTCGTAGCTGGAACTGACATTGTGCCGGACCATGATGCTGACTTCACTGAAGTCCGGCGATACGAAGCGGGAGATTTCATCCCGCTGGAAGAAGAGCAGATACTGGGAAACGAGGTTGGAATCCGCCGGGATGCCAAAGAATTTCTTGTCGCCGTTGTTCATCTCCCGGTGAATGAGTGCCACCCGGTCGGCCAGGGATTCGGTTTTGTCGAACCAGCCCTTCTGGGCCATGAATTGCTGCAGGGCGGCCACCTGGGACAGGTACTCGGACTGCTTGAAAGTTTCCGGCATGCCGCTGTTGATCCGGATGAAGAAAGTTTGTGCCCCGGCCAGTTCCTTATGGAGGGTATCGCTACGCTTTCTGATCTCGGAATCTGCCTTGAAGTAGCCCATGAAGTCGTTATTGACCTTCACGAGGAAGGTGGCGCCGATCATGGCCACGGTGAGCAGGGAAAGGGTAACGACGATAACGATTTTTCTTTTGGGATTGTTGACCAGGGCTAGTGTGCCGTTGGCAATGTTTTTGAATAAAGCGTCAACGAAATGCACCTTCACCTCGTGCTTGCGTACCTTGGTCGGGCCGAAGAAATGGAGGAGGGCCGGACCGAAGGTAAAAGTGGCCAAACAGTTGGCGATGAGGGCGACAGTGGCGACCAGGCCGAACTGGAAGAGCATGGAGATGTCATTATACATGATGGAGGCAAAGCCGATAACCGTGGTCACGGAGGTCATAAAGACGGCAAGTCCCAGTTTGCTGGCCATGATCTTGATGGAACCGTCCCGGTCGCCGTTGGTTTCTTCAATGCTCTCCAAGTACTCGTGCATCATATGCAGGTCTTCTGCGGAACCGATGACGAGGAGGATAGAGGGGACGATGACGGTCAAGACGTTCAGCGGGATGCCCGCGACAACCATGAAACCGAAAGTACAGATGACGCTCGATCCCGCCGTAATCATGGGCATGATACCGGCCCCGAAATTGCGCAGGGCGATGACGATGGTGCAGATCAGGACCAGACAGGACAGGGGAACGATCCTTGCCTGGTCGAGGATGATGTTCTCGCCGATACTGCGGCGGCCGTAAGAGTTGCCGAACTGGAAAACCCGGTCGAATTTGGATTGGTACTTGGCCGTCACTTCATCCACTTTCTTGGAAAATTCGGTATGAAATTCAGGATCGGAAGGATCGACGTCCACATAGAGGTTGATGGCCGTCATCTGGCCGTCCTTGGAAACAAGACTGTCCATGAAAAGAGGGCTTTTCATGGCATCGGCCTGGATGCGCTTGGCGTCTTCCACCGTATCCGGGGCACGGTCCATCAGGGGATTTGTCTCCAGCCCCCCGGCCACGCCCTTGAAGTTCGTCACGGAAAAGAGGCTCTCGCAGCGGCCTACGCCGGGCTTCCCTATTCTGTCCACGGCTTCCTGAACAATATTCTTATATTCCGCTGGGGTAAGGTTTGTTTTGGTCTTCAGGAGTTCTTTATATTTATCAGGAAATTTTGGCTTCAAATATGCCTCGAGGTCGTTAACAAGTTTTCCATATTCCTCGGGGTTCTTGGCAAGTTTTGCATATTCATCCGGCTTTTTGGCAAGTTCTGCATATACCGCTGGGTACTTGAGTTTCAAATACTCCTCTGGATCCTTAGCTTTAACATACTCCTCTGGGTTCTTCGGCTCAAATTTCAGGTCTTTCAGCTCGTAGTACACTTTTTCTACGTCTTTGAGCTTTTCCGGGGTGAAGAGATTCTTGTCCCGGACGAAGACGACGGTAATGTTATCGCTTCCGAACTTTCTTACCGTGTCCCGATGGTAATCCTTGGCCGGGTCCCCGTCGATCATCATCCCCTCGGTCGAAGAATCTACGCGGATCTGTATGGCATAGTAGCCGGCAATAAGGGTAATGATGACGTTGATGATGATAACGAGCTTGGCGTTTTTAAGACTCCAAAGCATCAATTTTCCCATAGTAACCCCCGATTATAATCTTGAAAATACTGGATAACGTCCGGTTTTCACCGGGATGATGCGCCGGAATGACTTAAAACGGTTATTTCCAAATTTTTGTAAGACCATCGTAACCGGGCAACTAGTATAAAAAAACCGAGAATTATGCAATGAGAAAATGCATTGAATCTCTCCGGGTCATATTTCCCGCAGCTTGCTGTGGTGGAGTTCATTCTGTTTGACATATTAGGTTCCTTTTGCTACAAAAGTACAACAGACTAATTCGGGGGAACGATGAAAATTATAGCTATTTTATCTTCCTTTACCTTTCTTTTTCTCCTTTCAACCGCTGTGCTGGCCAATGCCAGCAGTTGTGTCCAATGTCATACCAACGAATCCCTCATGAAATCACTCCACAAACCAGCGGTCAACGCTGCCGGTGAAGAGGGTGAGGGGTGAGCAGGGGCGCCTCCGCCAGTTAAGGCGGAAGAGATGTACAAGGGGTATGTCGTGGACGGAGCCCTTATTGCGAAGGATCCCCATTTTCGCATGGGTTGCCGGCTGTGTCATAAAGGCGATGAGAAGGGGCAGGGCAAGGAAGGGGCTCACAAAGGGATGGTCAAGCGTCCTTCCGACTCCCTGAGGACATGCGGCATGTGCCACAAGCAGATTGCCGATAACTACTCAAAATCACTCCACTACACTACGGCAGGGCAGAGAAACGGCGTGATGCCGAGGTTTTCAAAAGAGGAGATGAAGACCTTTGATGCCAAGGTGTTTGAACAGTCCTGCCGAAGTTGCCACGCCTCCTGCGGGGATTGCCATGTCAAGGCCCCGGCGGTGGGGGGGATCAGCATCGGTCTCATTCAGAAGCACAAGTTCGTGAAGAAGGACGAAGGTAAGACCTGCGCCTTTTGTCACGGCGGCCGGGTGTATCCCGAATATACGGGGGAATACGGCGGCAGCCCTGATGTCCACTATCAGAAAGGCATGACCTGTATGGAATGCCATAAGAAGGCGGAGTTTCACGGGGATGGAACGGCCTATGCCACCAAACAGGCCGTGAAAGACCGACCGTCCTGCCGGAATTGCCATAAATTGGGACAAGAGGCGAAATTGACGGCCAAGATATCCCATCAGCGCCATCAGGGTAAGGTGAGCTGTTATGGCTGTCATACGGCGACGGCTTACCGCCAGTGTCAGGACTGCCACCTTGGCAAAGGTGCTGCGGCGAAACCGGCCCTAATTTTGGGTTTGAATCCCCGGGACAAAAAGACCCTGACGACCTTGCGTCTTATTCCCACCCTTCGGGATACCTTCGTCAACGCAGGAATCAAGATGGAGAACTTCGACGCCCTGCCGAATTACTGGGATTCGCCGGTCCATAACATTCGCAAGCGCACGGACAGAACTCGTTCCTGCGACGTCTGTCATATAGAAAAAGCGGGATTCCTTAACATGGAGAATATTATAAAAGGCGGCTCAAAGGCCAATCAGGGTCTCATCATGAACCCGAAACCCATTCACAGGTGAATGTGTATTGAAAACATACAAATACACCTTAATTACTGTCATTTCGATTCTGCTTGGCGTCCTTATTGCCGGTGCTGGCTTGGCGAGATCCCATCCGGATGTCTGGTTGAAAAATGAACAGGGAGATAGAATCAGCCCCCGGGAAAACAGCTCCGATCCCTACAGCCCCCGGAAAACCTGCGGGGGCTGTCATAATTACAATTTGATAACATCCGGTTACCACTTCCAGCAGGGTTTCGATCAGATGAGCGACCGCTACGATGAAAAGCGCCCCTGGCTGCTATCGCCGGGGATGTTTGGAAAGTGGCTCCCCACGGCGGCGGCTGGTCGTCTGGCAGGGAAAAACAACACCGATTCCCGGCAGATCGATCTGACCACCTATGACTGGATCGGTGGCGGAAAATATGACGCCCGACACAAGGTCGCTGCGGTCGCCTGCGGCTGGTGCCATCCCGGCGGCGGTCCTCTGGAATACGGTCGGGATGACCAGGGAAAGGCCGATAGGGCGCGCAATCTCATTGCCGGGGAGAAATTGAACAAAGGGGCACTCGACGGCGATTACAGCGCTGCGGGGACACCGGATAAGAAAAGTCACTTCCGGGAAAGCGGCGTCGTGGAGGCCGATTGTCTCCTCTGCCATCGCAGCAATTACCGTTTCCATGAGCGCAATGAGCAATTGAATCGCCGGAATTACCGCTGGGCCGCTACGGCGGGGGCCGGACTGGGGAAAGTTTCAGGCGCCGTATTTACCTACCGCCGCCCGGGGGCAGGTCCCGGGGAGGCAGGATTCAAGGACGGATCATGGAACTTTTCCAAGCGCCCCGTTACGTCATATGACTGGTCAAACCAAAGCCTCTTTGCGACCGACGGGCGGATGAAAGGCGGGCTCATAAAAAAGACCGTAGAGGCGAATAATTGTCTCCAATGTCACGGGGAGGGAGAGGCAAAAAATACGGGAGGGCTCCATGATCCCACCTATGACGCCCATGTACGTTCCGGGCTGATCTGTACGGATTGCCACGGTCTGATAGGCAGCAATGCCCAAGAGCGACTCCGTCATCAGATTGCCAAGGGAAACTCCACACTCAACACTGTTCGGGATGATCTTGATCATGTGGGCATGAAAACCTGTACAGGCTGTCATCATGGTGATCAATACAAGCCTGGGCGGGGCGGAATGCCCAAAGTGGCAAAAAATCCTCAAGCCCTTCATGGCCAGCGATTCTCCAAGGCGACTTTCCATACTTACCTGGTGACCTGCAACGGTTGTCATGCCGTAGCTCAGCCAGCCCGGGGGATGGTTGTCCTCGATATGAGCACGGGCATGGAAACGGGCTACACGGCCGATGATCTGGGAGGGGTCCGCTCGCTTCCCGATTATGCCGGCTTGGCGAAGGAACCGTGGAAACCGTGGATGACCCGTCGCGCCACCGGGAAGGATCGGGAAGAGCGTTATGCCCCGGGTGTTCCCAAGATCATGCAGTGGTTTGGAGAAAAACTGGCAAACGGAGGAATTCGTCCGATCCCACTTCGATATGTTGAACAGGCCGCGAAATCTGTTTCCGGCCTGACCGCTTTACAAGTTAAACTGCCGGGCGGTGTTACGGGTAAACGTTTGACGGCGGTAAAAGATAAGGATATCATTAAAATGATCGCGGGGCTGTCCACCCTGGGTTTCCCAAAGGTTGTGTTTGTCGCCGACCGGATCTACAGTGTTAACCAAGGAGGTCTGGTTGGGGAACCATTTATGGGTCCACCTGTCATTTACGGGGTGGAACACGGCGTGACCGCCCTCAATAAGAAACAGACCTATGGGACGCGCGGACGTCCCGACGGCTGTGGAGACTGTCACAGCGATACGTCGGCCTTTTTTAACAAGATGGCCATCCGTAATATCCGGAATGCCCTAAAAGACGATTATCCAACCATGAAGGAGCCCAATGCCGTTCCCCAGTACATAGATTGGGGACTGAAAGGGGTTCCGGCGTTTGAGTAGGGCCCCAAAAAAGGCGTGATATGAGGTATGATTAGATACGAGATGAGAAACATTAAACTTTTTTTTATAGTCATGCTATTCTTGGTTATGTTCATCTCCCCGGCGGGGGCGGATCAGAAACCGCCGCCGAGAATTGAACCCCGGGCGATAGTGAGGATGATGGAGAACCGGGAAAAAATTGTATTCATTAATATGCTGAGTTTCCTCGAATGTATGGACAGCCGGATTCCTGCTTCCCTCTGTATTGCCTGTGAAGAGACGGGAGCAAAGACAGCTTTGCTGCCCCAGGACCGTAATGCAAAACTCGTTTTTTACGGCGGGAATGCCCCTGTCGAAGCTGGCTGTGAGATCATTCGGGAGGCTCAGAGTCAAGGTTTTGCCAATCTTTATATTCTCAAGGGAGGCCTCACGGCGTGGAAGCGGGCCGGTTATGAGGTGGAATCCGTAAGCCGTATCCCCCGTATTCCAGGGGCGGCCGTCAAACCGAGAAACCTGAAACCTTGGTTGAATACGGAGCTGGCGGCCTTGATGATCGATCTCCGTTCCCCCGCAGCCTACCAGTCCTATCACATTACCGGCGCCGTCAATATGCCCCTGGTCTCACTGCACCGGACCTACCAGAATCTTCCCTGGAATCGTCCCCTCCTTGTTATCGATGCCGATGGATCCCGTTCTTTCCTGGCGGCGAGTTATCTGCGCCGCAAAGGCCTCGAGAACGTCCGTCGTCTGGAGGGCGGCATGTCCGCCTGGCAGACCTGGAATAAAGGAGGGGCCCCATGAGGAGTCGCGGCAGTATGGGATACGGACTATGTTTCGCCCTGATTGTCTGTCTGGCCCTCGGGGGGATTCTGCCCTCGGGGATCATCGAGGCGGGCGACGACCCGTCAGGGACGCATCGCAGTTGTCTGTCCTGTCACAGTGATGCCCTCTACAAGGCGGGCTTTCAGGTTTCCGCTCACGGCAGAAACACCTGTGCGAGCTGCCATACGGACATTACCGACCTCGGCCGTCACATGACCGGGGAAAACAAACCCAAACCGGTCAACTGCGGGCTCTGTCACCGGGATATCTCCTCCCGGTTCAGAAAGGATGTCCACTATATAAAACAAAGCTTTCAGTGCCAGGACTGTCATCAGAACATCCATAGCATCCGGAAATCAGAAGCGGGGTCCAAGGTCGCGGCAGTAGAAAATTGCAGTCAGTGCCACAGCCGTGAGGACTATACTCTCTTGGGGCACAGCGGAGCCGTTTTGAAAGGAAACGC
>Ga0194039_1002035_pt1 | contig 10458 bp, 8 predicted proteins | sample JunL228m_MetaG_FD_148679 | JGI IMG/M metagenome (GOLD analysis project Ga0194039, IMG submission 148679) | Anoxic zone freshwater microbial communities from boreal shield lake in IISD Experimental Lakes Area, Ontario, Canada - Jun2016-L227-8m | ecosystem: Environmental > Aquatic > Freshwater >...
ATATAATACATCATAGTGTCAGAGAGCTGCAATTCGGCATTGGCGTCAAAGAATGCATTCTTGCCGTTTTTGGAAAGCGACCCGTGGGTGTGCATACCACTGCCGTTGATACCGCCAATGGGTTTTGCCATGAATGAGGCATGGAGACCGTACTGCAGGGCAATCGATTTGGTTGCGAACTTGAACGTGATTACGCGATCGGCAGTCGTGAGAGCATCGCCATATTTGAAATCAATTTCGTGCTGACTGTCAGCGACTTCGTGGTGGGAGGCTTCAATCTCAAATCCCATATCACTCAGTGCCAGAACAACATCGCGCCTTACATCTTCTGCTGAGTCTGTCGGAGCGAGATCGAAATATGCTCCATGATCCACAAACTCCGTTGTGGGTATGCCATCATACATCTTGAATAAGAAAAATTCAAGCTCGGGTCCTGTGTTGAAAGTAAAACCCATCTTTGCTGCTTCAGCAATGGCCTTTCGCAGGATAAAGCGGGGGTCCCCGTCAAAGGGTTTGTTGCCGTATGTCTGGACATCGCAGATAAAACGGGCTACCTTTCCTTCCTGAGGTCTCCACGGAAGGACTGCGTAGGTTGACGGGTCCGGTTTTAAGATCATATCGGATTCTTCAATCCGTGCAAAACCTTCAACAGATGATCCATCGAACCAGATCCCTTCAGTCAGCGCTTTCTCAGCCTGAATGGTGGGGATTGAGACATTTTTGGGCATCCCCTGGATATCTGTGAACTGAAGACGGATGAATTTGACTTTGTCCGCCTCAATTTTCTTAAGCATCTTCGTTACGTCTGCTGACATAATGGAAGAAAGGTTCCACCCAATCGTATTTATATCTATTTCACTTACATTATTGAGCGAATGCTCAAAGGAATTTAAAGAAAGGCCCAGTATAATGAATCAATGTTCTCTGTGATAATATGTGTGGTATCATTGGTGTAATTGACAGGAACCGCCAGCTCATGGATGGCGGGAAGATTAAAGAGTCGCTCGCCATGATGGATGAGCGGGGGAGCGGAGAGGGTGCCGGCTACGTGGCCTATGGAATATACCCGGATTACAAGGACTACTATGCCCTGCATGTATTCTTTGATAATATCCGTGAGAACAAAGTTCCGTTAGACAACCTGCTTGAGAAATGGGGAACGATCGTTCACGATGAACAGATCAAGACATATGAGCAGCCCAAAATCAGGAAAGTCCACACACCCTGGAGATATTTTTTCCGTCCTGACCGCAGTCTGATGCCCAAAAGTACCACCCCCGATGAAGACATAGTCACACATCTGGTCATGAAGGTGAACGCGGAAAAGAACGGTGCCCTGATCTTCTCTTCGGGAAAAAACTTAGGAGTCTTTAAGGCAGCTGGCTGGCCTGAAGATGTGGCAAACTTTTACCGGATTGAAGATTACAAGGGATATCTCTGGCTTGCCCACAACCGCTACCCGACCAACACTTCCGGCTGGTGGGGAGGTGCACACCCGTTCAATCTCTTAAACTGGAGCGTAGTGCACAACGGGGAGATCACTTCATACGGGACAAACCGGCGCTACATTGAGAGTTATGGCTACAAATGTACGATGTTTACCGATACTGAAGTTGTTGCCTATCTCGTAGATCTGCTAGTACGGAAACACGGGCTCTCAGAGAAACTGGCTGTGCGGGCACTGGCCCCCCCGTTCTGGGAGGAAATTGACCGGATGCCGCCAAAAGAGCAGGAGCTCAACCGTGCTATACGGCTTGCCTATGGACCAGCACTCATGAACGGCCCGTTTGCGATTTGTGTTGCGAACGAAAATGCGCTTGTGGGATTCACGGACCGGATCAAACTCCGCCCTCTTGTCAGCGGTGAATCCGGAGATCGCCTCTACATCTCAAGCGAAGAAGCGGCCATCCGCAGGATCGATCCGGATGTTGAGAACATCACCATGCCAAAGGCTGGCGAACCGGTGATCGGGAGGTTGTACTCATGAGCATCGGGAGCACACCTCTCAAATTCAAAGTCTCAATTGATCCGGAACGTTGCATGTCCTGCGGACGTTGTATCGAAAATTGCTCGTATGGCGTGTACAGAAAAGAAGGAGACGATATCCGGATCAATTCCCGGAACTGTGTCGCCTGTCACCGCTGTCTGGCGTTCTGCCCGCGCGATGCGATCGATATTGAAGAAAAACCGAATGATTACCGGAGCCATCCGCTCTGGACCCGGGAAATCAGGGAAGCGATCTTCAACCAGGCAAAGACCGGAAAAATTATTCTTGCCGGCATGGGAAATGCGCAACCGTACCCGGTCATCTTTGACCGGTTGGTGCTGGATGCCTGTCAGGTTACAAACCCGAGCATCGATCCCCTCAGGGAACCCATGGAGTTGCGCACGTATCTCGGGAAGAAACCTTCATCGCTCACGTTAAAGCAGCTCCCGGATGGTGAAGTTGAACTCATCACAAAACTCACCCCCAATCTCCAGATCGAGACCCCCATCATGATCGGGCACATGAGCTATGGAGCCATCAGCTTAAACGCCCAGACTGCGCTGGCAAAAGCCGTGAGCCGGATTGGCACCTTCATGGGAACCGGGGAAGGCGGTCTTCACGAGTCCCTCTATCCGTACCAGAAGAACATGATCGTCCAAGTAGCATCAGGCCGCTTTGGTGTGGATATCAACTATCTCGAACGTGGCGCAGCAATCGAGATCAAGATCGGTCAGGGAGCCAAGCCGGGAATAGGTGGGCACCTTCCGGGCGAGAAAGTCTGTGCTGATGTATCCTGCACCCGGATGATCCCGGAAGGAAGCGATGCGATCAGCCCCGCTCCGCATCACGATATCTATAGTATCGAAGATCTCAAGCAGCTGGTACGCGGTTTGAAAGAAGCAACTGAATGGAAAAAACCGGTCTTTGTAAAGATCGCCGCCGTCCATAACTCTGCTGCGATTGCTGCGGGAATTGCGCGATCATCTGCTGATGCCGTAGTCATTGACGGCTTCCGTGGCGGAACCGGAGCCGCCCCCCGGGTCTTCCGGGATCACGTGGGTATTCCGGTTGAAGCCGCGGTTGCAAGCGTGGATTCCAAACTCCGCCAGCAGGGTATCCGGCACAAAGTCTCCATTATCGCAAGCGGTGGTATCCGGGAGAGTGCGGATGTAGCAAAGATCATCTGTCTCGGTGCTGATGCAGTCTACATCGGCACATCCGCACTGGTTGCGATGGGCTGCCGGGTCTGCGGTACCTGTTACCAGGGAAACTGCGCGTGGGGTATCGCTACCCAGAAACCCGAACTGGTAAAGAGACTCGATCCCGAGACCAATTCCGTTCAGGTGGAAAATCTCATCCACGGCTGGACTTTGGAACTCGCAGAACTCATGGGGGCAGCAGGCATCAACAGCATCGAGAGCCTGCGGGGCAATCGCGATAGGCTCCGTGGTTATATGCTCGACGAAGGTTTGATGGAAGTCCTTGATGTCAAGACAGTGGGGGCTTGAAGCATGACTACCGTACGCATCGATGCACACCATCTCCATTATACCCCGTTAAACCAGAAGATCCGGGCTGCGATTGCCGATGGTGCCAAAGAGATCATCATCGATAATGTTTTAGGCCAGCGATTTATTGGCGATGGTGTGAGAGGCGATGGCGTCACCATCACAGTGAACGGGGTACCGGGCGGGGATCTGGGCATGTTCATGAGCGGCCCTACTATCATTGTCAATGGTAATGCCGATCACGCCCCCGGTAATACCATGGATAAGGGTAAAGTCATCATCCACGGCAGCGCCGGCGATGCAGTAGCCCATAGCATGCGGGGCGGCAGGGTCTACGTCCGCGACAATATCGGGTACCGTGGGGGTATCCACATGAAACAGTACATGGAGAAGCGACCAATCCTTGTTGTCGGTGGAGCAGCGCGGGCATTTTTGGGTGAATATATGGCCGGGGGTCTTCTCATAGTCTTAGGTCTTTCAGGTGTTACTCCGATATCCGAGCGGGGTGTAGGGAGTGGCATTCATGGCGGAGAGATTCTTGTGCGGGGTCCTGTGGATGGACTGCATCTCGGTGTCGGTGCGAAACAGACTCCGGCAACTGAAGAACAGAAAGCGATGATCAAACCGATCATCGAGGATTTTGCACAGCAGTTTGGTCTCGACCCCGCCCAGCTGCTCTCCTCTGACTACACACGGATTTCACCGGCAAGTGCCCGGCCGTTTGCAAACAAATACACATGGGAGTGATGATGATGGCACTCAAAAATTATCTTGATTTAAAAAATGAGGTCTGGGATACGGGAAAATGCTCAGGCTGTGGTGCGTGTGTGGCAGTCTGCCCGGCAGACGCGATCTCCTTTAATGAAGGAGAGATGGTCGTTGCACCGAAGAGCAACGGGTACTGCAAACAGGCAACCGACAGCGTAAGCTGCGGTGCGTGTTACTCGGTATGCCCGCGGATTGGTGAGCAGCCGGCAGAGACACTCGGGAAGTATCTCGATCTTGCGTGTGGGAAATCTGCCTTTGAAGTCCCGCATAAACAGAGCGGGGGTGCAGTTACGGCAATCCTTGCCAATGCGCTGGATCAAGGTCTCATCGATGCAATCGTGACGGTCACAGAAGATCGCTGGACTCTCAAACCATCATCAGTCATCATCACAAAATCCGATGTACTCATACAACAGGCGGGAAGCCGGTACAGCTGGTGGGTGCCGCTTCTTGCTGCGCTCAAGCACGCGGTCGTAGAACGTAAGTTCAGGAGAATTGCAGTCATCGGTGTTCCCTGTGCGGTGCAGGCAGTTGCCCACATGCGGGAGAACGATAACGATCTGCTCAAGCCGTATGGGAAAGCAATACGCCTCGTGATCGGTTTGTTCTGCACCGAGACCTTCGATTACACTGCCCTCATCCAGGGGAAACTCCGCACCCAGTACAAGTTAGCACCGCACGAGATCAAAAAACTGGATGTGAAAGGGAAACTCGAAGTGCTCAAACACGATGGCACTACAACTATTGTACCGCTCGCGGAACTCGAAACCTGCATTCGCAAAGGTTGTCACTACTGTACGGATCTCACCGCGGTACTATCAGATATCTCCGCCGGATCGATCGGGAGCCCTGCTGGCACAACCACCCTGATCATCCGCACTCCTACCGGAAAAGGTTTTATCGACAGTGCCGTGCAGAATCACAAACTTATCCTGAGTCCGGGTGTTGATACTTCTGTAATTGAAAAACTGGCATCAGCAAAAATCAAGAAAAATTCAAAGAGATGAGTCTTTTTTCCCGGCTAATGAGAATGTCCCGGAGAATAAAAGACCATTTACCCGGTTTTGTTGCCCTGCGCTGTTACTGTCAGAGTATGATCCAGCCGGTCTCCCAACTCAAACTTCATCACCAACACCGGAATACCAGTCAACGCCAAAAGCACGGGAGCTCACTCCACCCCGATATCTGGATGCTCCAGCCACTTCCAGAGCGGCACATACCGGATCGTGCCGGTCATATCAAACCATTCGCTTGCTTTAATTTTTTCTTCCTGCTCTGACAGGATTAAAAGATTATCACACCGCAGTTCCCGGGACGCTTTCAGGAGTGCCCGGATCTCCCGGGACCGGGTCTTCTCATCTTGCATATCTGCGCAAACCTGGATGAGCGCTGTGACCCGGAGTTCCTGCTGCACAACAAAATCCACCTCCTCCTGCTGGGCGTTTTTCCAGTACCAGACCGATGCATTGCCCTGTAACTGGCGTTTCCAGAGTTCAATGGCAACAAGGTTCTCGTACAGTTTACCGCGGTTCTCCGAAATACGGAATGCCTTTGCCGCAACAAAACCGGTGTCAGTGCAGTAGATCTTCTTGTTTGATGCTACCTGCTCCCGGACCTTGAACGAGAAACGCGGCAGGGAAAAGAAGAGAAAGGCTTCCTCAAGGTACCCGAGATATTTCTGCACGGTCATCGGGCTCTTGCTCCGGGTTACGCGGGCCAGCGATCCGTAGGAATACTCAGAGGCGATGTTGGAGAGAAGATAGAGAGAAAGGTCCTCGATACCCTGCACCGAACGGATGCGGAACCGTTTGACGATATCCTTGTACACAATAGAGTCAAAGAGCGTTTTTTGATAGTCGCGGGAAGGGAATTTTTTTACGAGCGGCTCCGGATATCCTCCGCTCTGTGCATAGGTAAAAAGGGCTGACACTTTCTCTACGGTCGTGAGTTTTTGGGGGGATAACCGGAGGTACTCGGCAAAAGAGAACGGCAGTATGGGTGTCTGGAGGTAGCGGCCGGTGAGGTGCGTTGAGAGTTCCGCGCTGAGCAGGTGCGAGTTGCTGCCGGTGATCACGAGATTGTATCCCTGCCGTGCGAGCCGGTTGACAAAGAGCTCCCACTTCGGCAGGTTCTGGATCTCGTCCAGCAGCAGGGTCATGGGTTTATTGTATACTGAATCGACTGCCGTAAGGATCTCATCGTAATTTTCAATGCCGGTGAGCCGCTCGTCATCGAAGTTGACATACCCAAACGTCCGGCTGCCACCCAGGTGATGGACAGCAAAGAATGATTTGCCTGCCCGGCGGGGACCGATGATCACTTTGATGAGAGGACTGTCCGACCCGGCGATCGGGGTCTCACGTTCAATATATGTCTCGCTCAAAGTACGTTGCAGGTCACGCTGCTGAGCGAGGATGATGTCACGAACAGTCATAATCAGCACATCTGATTACTTATAGTATATGAAAATAGATAAAATTGTCTATTACGATTATTGAAATACCTTAAAATAGTGAGTTCGTCCCCTCCGGGAACATGCAGGGAAACCGCAGATAGCATCATTTTGAGAGAGAATCAACTGAAAAACCGATCTGGATGATCCTTAAGAACAGCCATAAAAACCACCCAGTGAAAAAAGGCCCGTATTCGCTTCCGGTTGGACGATCTCCTGTGCCAACAGTGTTCACATGGGGCAAACCGATTTTCACCCGATTGGAAATACCCCTACAGAAAGAGAAAATCCCTCCGGATACCCACTCCTTTTTTTACTTTCGCTTGACCCGCACCAGAGGAGAGCACCGGTCAAAAAATCCCGCAATGAAGGGTGCGAACTCCTCATGCCAGCACTCAGCACCCTCCTGGAGTTCCCAGCCGTTTGCAAGCACCTGTCGGACATGCTTGCCTAACCGAACCTGAAGCAGGGTTTCTGATTTTAGTAAATCCTCAACCCGTGTAAATTCGCGGGGCACTTCCATCTCATACTTCCCATCATTGATATAGGGCCCGGGTAAGGGAGATACCACATGTTTTTCCCGGAACTTTTCCGCATTGGTCCGGTTCCAGAGCGGCGGTCCCGTGTGTATGCGAACGTTTGGGAGTTCTGTTACCAGCAGTTCCATTAAAAACATGCACCGTTCCTCTTCCATGGTATAGTGAGCGTGATGAACGGCAAACCCGTTCCGGTCGAGATGCTCAGCAATCGCAATCATGCTTCGCTTCAGCTGCGGGACAATAACTTCTTCAATATAGGGAGGTGTGGTAAACGTGATCGCATAGAGCCCCGTGCCCCGCTTTGCCAGAAGTTTTACAAGTTCTTCTTTGGTTATCGTTTGCGGAGGAGGTACCAAAAAGTATTTTTCTGTGGGTGCTTCGAGGTATCCCCCGGCAAGTTCCACAAACTCCACCATCCGGTCAAGCGACATTGCCGCTGCAACATTGCGCCGCGGATCAACCGGGTCGATCACAATGAGTGGCTCATCAAACTCTTTTGCTCCATGGTGTTCCGGATCAATAATCATATGCGGATGCCAGTCTGCTGTGGCTTTCAGGAGCGGGGTAAACCCGCCATAGTAGAGCACCAGCAGCTCGCAGAGATAGCCGGAGAATCCTTCGGTCATCTGGTCGGAGCCATAGATGCCCCCGGCTTTTGTGAACCGTTTTAAGAGGAGCACATCATCGATCAGGCCATTGATCTTATCCGTGATGTAACGGGTGTGAAACGGTGTTCGGTCAACTGCACTCTGGATCTTGGTTGCGCTGTCCACATTGTAGCAGGGCACAAGGTCAACATCCACGTCATCAATGACCGCATTGATGTACGGGTGCTCGGCGTACTTTTCGTGAAACGATTTTGAGAATTCCAATGCAATCGTTCGTGCAAGTGAGAGTCCTTCCTCTTCAAGCTGCTCGCGGGAGAGGCTGACGTCAAAGAGCATGAACACATCAAGATCCCGGTCACCTCTTACCCACGTATTACGGGCAATCGATCCCACAACCATTCCTTTTGCCTTCCCGCTCTTTGCAATTGCATCCAGCAGGCGTTTTGCAATGCCGCAGACATGCTCGCGCTCGGCAAGTGTCGGGCGGAGATTTGCAAGAACCTTATCTTCGAGTGTGAGCCGGGTTACCATTTTACCTCCAGCAGATCCTCATAGACCGGTCCTTGTGGTGTCAGGGTGCTCTTCTTTAATTTCATTCCGCTGATCGTGCAGCACCCATATTTCCTGTCACTCAGCTGGCCAATAGCATCAAAGAGTGATGGATCGGGATATTTGACTCGCGCGACAGTTGCATGAGGGGTAAACCTGCGCGTCTCGCGGGCAAATCCCAAGGGAAAAAGTGCATCTTCAATTAGCTTTAAAATATGTCCTGATTCCCCTGCATCCTCGATTGCGCACCAGACCGTGTGCGGGCGTGATGGGTTATTTACTGTAATTTTTTGGGCTGTTGCTAAAAATGGAGTAACCTTAACCGTTTTGAGTGCATGCATGACGGCAGGGATCTTCTCTTCTGTCACCTCACCAAGAAATTTTGCGGTGATGTGGATGAGTGCAGGTTCAACAAATGTGAGGCGCGCCTGACACCCGCGCAGCACATCCTGCGCCACCGCCAGCTGCTTTCGTATCTCTGAAGAAAGTTCGAGTGCAACAAATGCCCTTACCATTTCAAGGTACTATTATCCTATCCCTCTACAAATGGTGATCGTTTTTTTGATTTGTTTTGCTTTTGGTCTGTATTTTTCCAAAAAAACCTGCATGCACAAACCATGATTTTTTTATTCACATAATGCCATATTGATAGATCACAGAGTGAGGGTATTTTTTATGCCGAAAAATCCGCAATTGATTGTATATACGCTTGAATTTTGCCCGAACTGTGAGATCCTGAAAGGGTTTTTGAAAAAGGGCGGTTTTGCTTTCTTGGAACGCGATCTTTCAACTGCGGAATCCTTAACTGAGCTTCGAATGAACGGGGTCTTTGTAAATGAAGCTCCCGTACTTCAGAAGAACGATGACTTCTTCACCTCTGATGTGCTCTTCCCCTCAGGTAAACTGGATGGTGCACAGATAACCAAACTGATCGCGGGTGGATGATGGTGGCCCATAAAGAGACCCGCCAGCAGACCATCTTCGGCGCGTATGCCCCTACACTCCCTCCTGTGCGTACAAGCGATGGGCATATCATCGAGTGGGACCGTGACCGGATCGTCCGCCAGATCGTAGAAGAGACCAAACTCGTTGAGACCTTTTATGGGTACGAAGGTGCTGATGAGGCGACCGCGCAGGAGATCGCACGGGATGTAGAACACAAGATAAAGAGCATGGGGCTCAAGTCCCTCTCTGGTCCCCTCATCCGCGAGATTGTGAATATCACCCTGCTCGAAAAGGGCATGATACAGTACAGGAATGTCTCAACCCGGGTTGGTACTCCAGTCTACGATGCCCACATGATCGATGTGGGCAAGGGATTTGAAGCGCACGATAATGCAAACCTGCAGGAGAATGCCGAGACCAGCCACAAGAAAAAGGCAGATAAGATCTCGAAAGAACAGTACCTGCTCCAGCTGCCCCCGGCCCTCGCTGACTATCACTTGTCTGGCGAGATGCACATCCATGATCTCGAATACTTTGGCACGCGCCCGTTCTGCCAGGACTGGGACCTGCGCTACTTCTTCTATTACGGTCTGATGCCGGATGGTACCGGCACTAAAGCTTCTGTTGCGGGCCCGGCAAAGCGTGCGGAAGTTGCTATCCTCCACGCGGTCAAGGCACTGGGTTCAGCCCAGACAAATTTCGCCGGCGGTCAAGGATATTATAATTTCTTAACTTTCCTCTCCCCCTTTGTTGAGGGGATGCCGTATGAAGAGATCAAACAACTGGTGCAGATGTTTGTCTACGAGATGACGCAGATGATGGTTGCCCGTGGCGGCCAGCTGGTATTTTCCTCCATCCAGCTAACACCCGGTGTCCCCTCCCTGTGGCAGGACAAGCCCTGTGTATACAAAGGAAAAGTATGGAATGGGAAATCCGCGCCCAAACGTACCTATGGCGAGTTCGAGCGCGAGGTTCGCCTTCTCTTTAAAGCAACCATGGAAGTGATGCTGGAAGGTGACTACTGGGGTAAACCCTTCAACTTCCCAAAACCTGAGATCAGCATTGAACCGGAGTTCATGACAGAGCGCGAGGAGTTCAACAA
>Ga0194039_1002037_pt1 | contig 10452 bp, 9 predicted proteins | sample JunL228m_MetaG_FD_148679 | JGI IMG/M metagenome (GOLD analysis project Ga0194039, IMG submission 148679) | Anoxic zone freshwater microbial communities from boreal shield lake in IISD Experimental Lakes Area, Ontario, Canada - Jun2016-L227-8m | ecosystem: Environmental > Aquatic > Freshwater >...
ATTATACATTTATTGGTTCCTTCATTATTTTTCAATAAAGACACAGTCAAATACTTTCTTACAGTTGTCGGTGACATACTACATAAAAAAACCTCTCTCCATTATTTTATTAATTCAAAGACGCTGCTTCCATTTTTCAGAGAATTAAATCAAGAATGTTATAAATATTTTGGAATAAATTTATTGAATCATTTTAAATTCAAATATTATGAGCACGTAAGTGATGAGTGTCGGTTAATAAATATGTGCGAGTTATCGAATACGTTTAATGCGAATGATAAGTATTTTAAATCACATATTATTGATTTTTTTTGCGTTGCATCTCATTATTCAACTCGATATGGGTGTGCTGATTTGTTTTTAGATAAATATTGTAATGATTATTCTGTAATTAATCACGCATTGTATTTAAAAAGCAATAATAATGTTGAAATATTTTCAAAATTTATACACAAGACAACTGAAGAGTGTCCGAGTTATAATATTTCGTGGAAAAATATGTTGTATTTGTGGAAATTGTTTATAGAGGAAGAGAAAATTCCAAATATATTTTTTAATCATTCACTCAAACAAATGCTGTTAACAAATATTATGGATTTAAAAATAGAAATAACCGATCCGCACACTGTAATGCAAACAGATTCTGAAAATATAATAATATTAAATAGAACCAGTAAACACTTACCTTTTGTTTGTAGTTTTATTTCATTTTGGAATAGTTTTATTAATTTCGCATGTTTAGAAAATGCAAATGGTGGTGACGCTCAAGAAGAAGAATATGAATTAGAGTTGGACGAGTTATTATCGCTCTATAATAAATCAATTAAAAAATCTGCGACTACATTGCACATGCACAATAATGTTTCAGATAAAATGCTTCTCGGACTTATCCGGCATTTTTATTCATATATTTACATAGAAGATGACAAATATTTGATCAACGTGGGTTGTAAATCAGATATTTGGGATAAACGGGGAGAAATACAAGAATTTATACAAAAATATAAAGAGTCTAAATTATCCAGCAGTAGCAGCAGCAGCAGCAGTAGCAGCAGCACAATTGTCCCGACAACGAGTCAATCGTTATACACAATTTATCAGTGTTATTGTAAATATGCATATGATAAAGGATATAATATTATTAGTAAACGGTGGTTTGAAAAGTATTTCATTTCAATTTACGATGCATTTATAATTGATAATGATAATAATAATACAATTATTTCTTCAAAGTGGTTTTTATAAGGGGTGCGCGGAGCGGCGCGGGCGCCAATGTTGGCTTATTATTTAATTATTTACCATCGGTTTTATAAACGGGTGCATTTGCCTTTGCAGCATCTGCGGTTTGTTGAGCTTGGTTTTTATCTGCTAAAAATTTAGCGGCAGATTGACGAGCTTGCTTGGGTGTTTGTATGCATGGTGCCGTGAGCATATAATTATAACTGATGGAGGTAATTAATATTCCTGTAAGCAAATACCACATAAAATAAGATACAAGATCTTTTAAAATAATGTATTTTTTAAGTTCCAAAAATTCTGGCGGCATAAAATCTGGTGTTACTTTTGATAAGGTATTTTTAAATGCACCGGTAGCGATGCTCTTGTTCCAAACAGTGTCAACATTATATTCATTTAGCGCGTTAATAACTGTGGATGGGTCATTTTGCATATCTAGAAGAATCTTTATTAATTTTGGATTGTCGGTTGTTTTAACATTATCAACATTATTAACCAGTTTGTCTAAAAACAGCGTGCTCAAACCAATGATAGACGCAATGCCATATCCGATTGTATTTGAAAAAGCGATAAGCCATCCGGAAAATGTGATTAACAAAAAATTAAGTAATCCAAAAATAATAACCCAGGGTATAATTGTGGCAACGGCTGCAGTTCCAACATTTGAAGGACTATTGCATATTTGTTTGGCTAAATATATGTTCAAGATAAATTGACTAACAAGTATTAAAATAAAATAGACAACAAATAAGGCGGTTCCTTTTTCCGGCATGGTGTATTTGAATCCAAAATAAACAACGGTAAGTCCAATAAAAACAAAAATGGATGTAGCTGGATCTATAACTTGTGTGGACGATGTAGCAGAATTTAACAACTGCGATGCAGATTGTGCTGTCGTTGTTGAGTCAGTAGTTGTTGTTGGTGGTGGTGGTGTTGTTGTAGCCATTTATATCTAATTGTTCTTTAATATGTATATATAAAATACAAATATATAATTTTATAATAATGTGTACAAATTTACTGTGAAATAATATACCATAATTTCAAAGAGACAAATAGAAGACATAAAATAAAAGTATGAATATGAATTATTTAAAACCGACGAGTCAAAATGAAAGACCATTTTTAACAGAACCGGGTGTTAAATCATTTATTAGCGGGATTTTAAAGGGGTGTCATCAGGTGAAAACACATCACTATAATACGGTATTCAATATCACAATGTTTTCATTATTTGTTATGCTGCTAGGAGGCATTTTATATTATAAATATAAGGGAAAACTTACACCCGAAGAAAAAGAAAGAAAGAAGCAACAAGAAAAACAATACATTTTAACGAAATTAAATAATGTGTCTGCAACAATAAAGATGGACAGACAAGGGGGTAATATAACACATGCCAATTTAATTACAGATTTACCTTCGTGGTGATGAAAACAGAAAACATAAAACAGAAAACAATGATTTTATATTTTAATTAATTATAATTTTATAATATATATAAAACATTTATACATATTATTTATTAGAATGAGTGAAGCAGAAGAAACAAACAATGAAAAAATGTTTAGGTATTACGGGTTGAAACAAGAATATATCGAAGAAAGGAATAAAATTGTAAATAAATTAAAGAAGAAAACGAAATTTATAGAGTCGACCGGTGAACAAAAACGAGTTGCAATTCAAAAAGCGGTTTTAGATTCGAATTCCATAAAATTAATTACAATTAAAATGCAAAAAATAAAAAAGAGTCGCGGATTTAAACTTGGAAATACATATAATCTTAAAGATTTATTAGAGTCACAATTTAGAAAGGTTGAAGAAATGAAGGAACGAATCATCAATTTAAAACTAGATTTACTGTTTAATTATAAATCTGAAGATGATGCTATTTCTGAAATTACTTTAAAAATACCAGAATTTAATAAACAACTAGAAATGTATCAAAAATATCTTTCTGATTATGAGAATGTTGTCAACAATAAGGAAAAACACATTCAGTTGACTCGCGTCCGCGATGATATTAACGCGATATTAATGAGCATTGAAAAACAACATCAGGTTATAACGCAAACTCCGGAACCTTTAAAAAAACTCGAGATTATTCATAATATTCTTGAAACCTATAAAACATCACTCCAATTTAACCCCGATTATCAGGAATATCAGAAAGAAGAGGAGGAATCGACGGGTGGAAAAAAACCAGGTAAAGAAACTGAAACTACGAAATTAATGAAATTAAAATATGCAGATTGTTCATTATATCAGGTGCGCCCCGATGATCCCGATGATGAGGAAATATATCTTATACAAACTCCGCACACAATAGAACAACTAGAAATTGTGAAAGGACCAAAGTAACTAGTAACTAAAATGAATTAGTTATTTAATTATTCAAGGTAAATTGTAAATTAATAATATTTCTTTTTGGTTATTTATATTTATTTAATATTGATTTATAGATAAATAAATATGTTTAAATAGAATATACAAAACAAAACAAAATGCCAAATGAACAGACTGGGGAATGGTGGACTTTGGATAAAGATTTTCCTAATGCAAATAATCCGCGGGTGAATGGGGTGAATGTACCATACGGATTTGATATAGAGTCACCAGGCGCGACAGGTGTAACAGGTACTATACATCAATTTCCTTTACCCTTCTTGGTTTTAGCTCGTGGACAAATAAAGATAGCGCAGAATTCAAATTCTGGTTATGCCAACTTACCAACAGGATTAACATATCTATCAACAGATTTTGTTTCTGTCACACCATCAAATAGCACAACTGGTAGTAGTCCTACCACAAATATGTCAATATATAATACATATCTTGATGTTAATCCAACAATACCTAAATTAACAATTTATCTAATCGATGCCCAAACCTGTTATTCTGAATATGTGATAGAGTATATGGTTTCAAGATCATAGTATAATGTATAATAATATTTTTTGTATCGTTTGCGACACACACAGACTGCATCGCATCTATACTTGCGGAGGAATAACCGTAACGCTATTATCTAAATACGGACATTTTACGACATTTGGGTGAATAGAAAAACAATTATATGCTAGATCCTTGTACTGAAATTGATCTTGATTGTCGGTAGTTGGATAGACAACCACTGTTCGTTGAGCGGGAGAGGACAAATAAATAAATAACATGCCAACTAAAAAACTTACAATAAATAATTTTATTGAAATATATTTCATTTATATAATAATATTAATATTAAAAAAATACATTTAATATTAATGATGATGATGTAATGATGATGATATGATGGATTGGCGAAATCACAAATAATTATTCAGAATTTTCATTATCAATATCAATGTCATTATTATTCGCATAATTGGTTGAATTAGCATCATGATTTGCACTAGAATCTGTGGTTTCTAATCCCAAATATTTATCTAAATACCTAAATATTCGGGATATATCCAGTTTTCCAATATCATAGTGATTTAACATTTCATGTATTTCTTCTTCGCTGTGTTTTTCGCGCAATGATAAAAAGTACGAAAACATGTCTTTTTGGTCCATTGCGAGTTGTTGACATAAATTTTGTATAAACAATGAATTGTTATACTCTGTGCTGTATTTCGTAAGAACCTTTGTAAAACGTATTTCAGATGGATTGTATTTGGTCTTCTTTTTAAATGGTTCGTGTTCATGATACAATTTATTATTATAAAACGTTTTGATGAGTGAGCTCATTTCATTAAACTGCCATATTTGTTTTTGAAATGTAATACGGTCTACATAATCTGCAAAGCAAATATTATTCAGAATCATTTTATAAAATCGTATAGAATCCTCCTTTTTATGTTTAGAAATAACATCGATGATATTTTCGTGCCAAAGTAAACCCACGATTGTGCGATCGGTTTCATTTAATAACGTGCCATGCTGATCAATGGAATAATTCGAATTAAATAATTTCTGCGTTAGCTGTTTACTGTCTTCATTATACGTTTTTGGCTGAAAAATCATCTTAATCACATCAATATTTAAAATATTCTGTTGTCCTGGTTGTAAATGTCGCCGCTGCATGTCTTGATTGTAAATATTATAAACTGTTGTTAATTTTCTCAAATCGCCCTGTATAAAACTCAAAATATTATGCTTTAAATTTAGATCAAGAGTTGGCATTAGCTTGTTGACGATTTCAGACATCTGGTTTTTATTGGGCGTTTCTAGTTCAAAAGTATGACAAACCTTAATTAATTCCTTTATTTTTTTATCCGTGTGGTAATTCCCAATGCATATAATTGGATTTATTGTGGATTCTTCCAATTTTTGTTTTTTTGTTTTTTTGGGTCTAACCAATTTAATCAGAGACGTTATACCGCCTTTATCTCCATTATTCATTCCATCAATTTCATCCATAACAATGACAATTCTTTTTACCTTCTTTTCAAACATGGACATGATGTTGCGATTTGACATGTTGTGTTTGGCAATTGTTTCAATAATCGATTTGTTACGAATGTCTCCGGCATCATATTTAATGACATCATAACCAAGCTCCGTCAACATTGAAGTTACGAATGCTGTTTTACCGGAACCAGGATTGCCATAAATATAAAATCCTTTTTTTAACTGGTCCTGAGAATGATTTTGAATAGTCAGCAATGTATTTTTTATTTTATCATATATTAATTCTCGGTCAAGTATTTTATTTATAGGTAGTTGTTCCATTCATGTAATGTATGATATTATTATTTTTATATTTATATAACTAATTATTTACAAGAGTTGGGATGGGATGGGATATAATGGAATGGAATAGCAATGACAAAAATTGAATAAAAATTGAAAAATAATGAATACAATAAAAAAAATTACAGTTGAATGCATAAAAAAAACTTAAAAAGTTTATTAGGAAAAATAACATTATTAGAATCTCGATTGTTAGCGTTAAAAAAACAAATAGACACTGAAATCAATGTCATCGTCGATCAAGAACAAAAAAAACCTATAAACACACAGCAGCACAACGCGCAAAAAGGTGCGAAATGTTCCGTAAACGGAAACGCCTATGAAAAAAAGGTGCACGACATTATAAAATTCACCACACACTCTGCCGATTTGCTGTCATCATCATCGTGTTTGCAATTTAATACACAAAATGCATCTGAATTAGGCGGTTCAAAATCTATAAACGATTTATTGTGTAATTTTAATGGAATAAAAAATATCGGAATAGAAGTTAAAAAAAGCAGAACTCCAGATTGGATGCAGTGTTCGATCAAATATAATAGTGAAAAACTCGCATGGACGGTCGGTACAGAAAAATGTAAAATACCCAAAGAATCCCGCAACATATTTAATGCGCTGCTGTCAAACACCACCTTATTCAATGGTTTGGTTCCGCCATTTATAAATGCAAATATTACACACGACGAATGGATTAAAATAAAAAGCGCTACATCAAACTGGAACGACTTGTATATAAACGTTCCTTATGATACGATAAGCATGTTATATAAAGCAAAAGGTTGTTATTATGTGCAAATTAGTGACGGGTATGGGTTGTATCATTTCGGACACGACATTTGTGGTTTTGGTGTTCCAGAATTTAAATTGGACCAGCAAATTAGGATAAGAACGAAAATTCATACTCGAAAAAATAAATTTGGATTTTGTACCATATCTGTTGTTGCTGCGTGTCAACCAAAAAAAATAAAAGACTTGGAAAAAAGTATTTATACTCTCGATGATTTTGATAAACTTCCTAAACAATTAGTAATAATTGAAAATGAAAATTGTGAAAATGAAAATTGTGAAAATGAAAATTGTGAAAATGAAAATTGTGAAAATGAAAATTGTGAAAATGAAAATTGTGAAAATGAAAATTGTGAAAATGAAAATTGTGAAAATTAAATATTAAAAACGTTCACCCTCCGCCTCCCAAAATAACAATTTCTGAAGAAGTTTTCGTTTTATTCATTCCATAAGACCAGTCCACGTCAATAATTGTGTACAAGGACGGCGAATGCGAATACATGTTTTCAATGAAATCGCACTTGTTATACGTCATCATCCACACAATGTGTTTTGGCAAAGATGAATGTAAAAAGTTGTATAATCGCACATGATCAAAATTTTCATGCATGTCTCCATTATTCCCATATAGTTTCGATTTACCACCTTTAAGATAATAGGGAGGATCAAGGAATATGAAAATTTTTTTTCCAACGTCGGCGGCGACGACAACAGAAGCATGCAAATATTTATTCAAAAAGTCTTCAAAATCTTCATTGCAAATGCTAAATGACGACAAATCTAATTTTTCAACACGGTCTATTGATGATGCTGTAAACCGTTTGTTGCTTGACTCTTTGGAAAACCCACCCGATAATGTAGCGCCGCTGAATGAACATCTGTTAATAATAAAATAGTTGCGCGCAATCAAAACAGACGACGACGACGATGCATCTGTCGCTGACATCTCTTTTATTTCTATTCGCAGCGCGGAAAACTGTTCCTTTGTTATTCCCGATGAAATGGATTCGCGCAACTTTTCGCATAGGCAGACATTATCTAATTTGCAAGTATTCCAAAAAGTATAAAGGGGTTTAAATTTATCGCACGCAACAATTTCAAAACCATACTCATTCTGTAAATGGAATTCAAATGAACCGCCACCGAAGAACGGTGATAGTATGATAACGTCTTCGTTTGATGGGCTTATTGGGCTTATTTTGAGTTTGGGCAAGACAAAATTGTTAAAAATAGTTGTGAGAGCAGCACATGCTCTTGTTTTTCCTCCAGGATACCTGAGGCAAGATTTATTTTTCATGTTTTTTTGGTATTCTATTGGTCTCTATTGATTATACATTAAAATATTAAATATAATCAATTTTTATTTAATAATAATATTTAAATCATTTAATTTTTTGCAACCAGTTTTTCGAGTTGTTCTTTTAATTCAAGCGGAACGCCCACAGGACTATTTTTTTCAAGTTCATTAAAAAATTCAGTCGCACGCATTTTAAAATCCGCAATTTCTTCCAGTTTATAAGAAAACAATTGTTCCCATTTGCATTTGTCATCATCGCTCGTTTCGTCTAAATATAAATCGGCAAGCGATGGGTGTTCTCCAAATGCGCTGCTGCTATTGCCGGAACTAATTCCCTCTTTTTGTAAAAAGATCCATTTCAAAATTTTAGAATTTTCAGAAAATCCGTTCCATACAAATTTTCCATTGTCATCTTTTCTAAACCAATTTACCAAATAAAATTGCGGAGGCACCTGCAATTTCTTCATAAAGTCGATCCAGTGTTGAAAATATTCGCAAATGTTGTAACCAATAAACGGGCGCATCGACATTGGATCAAACCTAATATTTCCCAATTTCGCCTCTGAATTCGCACTCGTTTCTTCACTCGATAACGTGGCTCCGTAAAAAATGCCCTGATATATGTCTCGCGCTTTTGAAGCAAGCGGTATGCACGAACGACGCCGTCCTCCAAATATAATTGCGTGAATGGGAACCAGCGCGTCATAATTAGAAGCAAGAATAGGGCAATTTACAATCGGACATGTGTATCGTGCATTAGAGTGTGCCGCCGGCGACACATTCGGTTCGCCTTTCCAATTTGTAAATTGCGAAGGCGGAGAAGGTGAGAGTCCTTCCCACCAGACGTCCGTTTTTCCGTCTTCATTCACATATGTTGCGCAATTTGTAAACAAGCAATTTTTCGACAAAGATGTAATTGCGTGCGGGTTGCTGTGCGCATTCGTGCCTGGAGCAACGCCAAAAAAACCATTTTCAACGCTTTGTGCATATAATTTTCCGTCAATTGAGTGCATCCACACAATGTCGTCGCCCAGCGTTTCAAATGTCCAGCCTTCTTCACATAATTCTTTACACGGAGTAATCATAGCGAGATTTGTTTTTCCGCACGCGCTTGGAAATGACGCGAGAATATATTTTACTTCGGATAAAGGCGGAGGCGACGTCATTTTTAAAAGGAGGCAGTGTTCTGCCAACCACCCTTCATTACGACCCATAACACTCGCTATGCGGAGCGCATAACATTTTTTACTCAAAATTGCATTTCCGCCATATCCTGAACCGTATGATAATATAAATGGCGAGTTATCTGTGAAATGACATATATACTTCATATCGCTGCTAGCCCATTTTACATTTTGAAAATCGCATTCGCCTACCGTGTGAATGCACGGCAGAACCGCGTCGCTTTCTGAGATAGCATCCATTACTGCCTGTCCCGTGCGACACATGATTTGCATATTTATGCACGCATATTCAGAATCGGTTATCTGTATTCCATATTTTGCATATTTACTACCAATTGTTCCTAGACAAAATGGAATAACATACATGGTTCTATCGTTCATGATATTTCTCATTCGCGAAACCATTTCGTTAAAACATTCTTCTGAATTCCACGCATTATTTGTGTAACCCACACACGAAGATGAACAAATAAATGTTCGAGATTCCATTCTTGCGACGTCTGTTGGGTTTGAAAAAAATGCATAACAATTCTCTCTTGCTGTAATGTCAACCACGCTTTCGCTGCATCTATTTTTCATTTTATCTACATAATACGAGACATCATTGTCTAACACCCATTTAATATTTGCGGGATTCAATATTTTTACCCAGGATGTTATTATTTGGTCCAAATTCTTTTTAATTACCATCGATCAATATATAGTGATATATAGTGTTATTTATATTATTATTTTTTATTTATATTGGTTCCACTAATATTTATTTGTGTATTTGTATGTGTATGGTGATTGTATATATATTGTATATATAACCTAAAGTATAGCCATTAATGATGACTCGTTATTACGTGTAATCATTAAAAAAAAATCATGTGCACTTTAAACTATTCGAAACACCAGACCAATTAAAAGGGGGTTTACATGCAGTCGCAAAATCGAATTTATCACACAGGTTGGGATGATCTGTTGTTTTAAAACTTGTTGTGCCTGGACATTTGTTATAACCGGTTGTTGATGATGTGCAGGTTGTAGTTGTTCCATCTAAAGTAGCGGTCCAATAGTCCGGACAATCTGGAATCGATGGCGGCCAAGCGACATTATATTGCGAAGAATAAATATTATAGCCAATAAAACATAATAATCCAATAAAAATAAGTATTGCTGTCCATAAAACAATCATTTGAAAAGACATATTAATAAAATAATAATTATTAT
>Ga0194039_1002040_pt1 | contig 10446 bp, 11 predicted proteins | sample JunL228m_MetaG_FD_148679 | JGI IMG/M metagenome (GOLD analysis project Ga0194039, IMG submission 148679) | Anoxic zone freshwater microbial communities from boreal shield lake in IISD Experimental Lakes Area, Ontario, Canada - Jun2016-L227-8m | ecosystem: Environmental > Aquatic > Freshwater >...
GGATAGGGGGTAGACCCTCTCACCTTTATGGGAGCGGGTGGGGGTCTCCCTTGTCTGGCCGGGTCTTGCGGGTGTTGGATACCGACGGGAATTTGGGGGGTTTTGGCGTTGGAGGGACAGGGTTCTCGATCACATGGAATCGGGAGATCAGAACAGAAAAGTATGAACGGCGGGGGACAAAACCCCCGCCAATCTATTATTACATCTCTCCCGGACGCTTCTTTTCTCCCACTGCTTTCGCAAGAGGTATATAATATTCCTGACCGCTCAAATGTACATTAATGCAAAAACCGGCCCCTGTCTCTCCCATGTCAGCCCTCGCCGACGCCACCTTCCGGGCGTACCGCGAAGCCGTAATCCGCCTCCCCCCGGATGTACTCCGGGTGATCGAGCAGGCCGCCGCCGCTGAGACGAACCCTGTTGCCCGCGGGGAGTTTGAAAATATTTTAAAAAATATCACCATGGCTGAGAAACTCGGTGTCCCGATGTGCCAGGATACCGGTGTGCCGGTGATTTACCTGACTATTCCCCCGGATGTCCCCCTCACGCAGGGACTGTATGAGGCAGTTGCACAAGGAGTCCGGAGAGCAACCCTTGAAGTGCCTCTTCGGCCAAACGTAGTCGATCCCATCACCCGCCACAACAGCGATGACAATACTGGCATAGGGATGCCGGCCATCCACGTGAAACCCGGTGAACGATTCACCGTCACCGTTTTCCCCAAAGGTGCGGGTGCAGAGAACATGTCACGGATCGGCATGCATCTCCCATCGCATGTGAACCAGATTGAAAAATTCGTAGTCGAGACTGTATATCTCGCGGGTTCCCGTCCATGCCCGCCGATTGTGATCGGTGTTGGGATCGGTGGAACCTTTGACGGGGCAGCCGCAATGGCGAAGGAAGCGCTCCTAGAGCCTCTTGACCGGATGACAGAATACGAACGCGGGATCTTAAATGCCGTGAACCGGCTTGGCATCGGCCCCATGGGACTGGGCGGCGACACCACAGCACTTGCGGTCAAGGTAAAGACGGGCGGATGTCACACGGCATCGCTTCCGGTTGCGGTGAATATCCAGTGCTGGGCGAACCGGCATGCAACCGTTGAGGTGAAGCGATGAAAAAGCCAGTTCAGCTGCGCATTCCACTTGGCGAGGAAGTGCTCGCGCTCCACGCAGGTGATCATGTCGAACTCACTGGTGTAGTTTATACTGCACGGGACGAGGCGCACCTCCGCATGCAGAAAGAGGGTATACCGTTCGATCCAAAGGGTGCAGTGATTTACCATTGTGGCCCGGTGATACAGGACACACTGGTGGTAGCAGCCGGGCCCACTACCTCAGCACGCATGAACGAATTGTCGGGTTTCTTAATCGACAAAGGAGTGCGGGCCTTGATCGGCAAAGGCGGTATGGGAACGCGCGTGCGGGAACAGTTAAAGAACAAGGGTGTTTATCTCGCATTTACCGGAGGGTGTGCGGCACTTGCAGCGGATCGCATGAAATTAAAAGGCGTTTTTTTCGAAGATCTCGGTATGGCAGAAGCCGTCTGGGTGATCGAACTCGACCGGCTTCCCCTTGTAGTCGGTATCGATTCGCATGGCAACGATATCTTCAGAGACGTCAGTAAACATGCAGAAGCGGAATTTGGCAGGTACAGGAAGTTATGACCTCTTTTTTTATGACTGATATAAAGAATAGGTTTTTTTCAATACAATGGTTACATAATACCTTAGGATATTTTACATGAAACTCGCCATTGACGAGATCCGGTGTAAGGGTTGCAACCTGTGTACAAAGGTCTGCCCCTATAAAATTTTTAAAGAGGGAAAAAAGCCTAACCTCAGGGGGATTGTCGTGCCTGCCCTCGACCGCCCTGAGCGTTGTACGAATTGCCGGCTCCAGCAGCTCTACGGGCGCACACTCTGCGGGGTATGCCAGCTCACCTGCCCGGATCAGGCAATCGACTGGATTGAAGAGAAACCCTATGAACTGAAGAAGGTGGCGATTGAATATTGACGCGAACTGAGTTCTGGCAGGGAAATACTGCCTGTGCAGAAGGAGCACTTGCGGCGGGCTGTAATTTTTTCGGGGGATACCCCATCACACCCTCGACCGAAGTTGCTGAACATATGGCAGCAAAAATACCTAAAAAAGGCGGGGTCTTCATCCAGATGGAAGATGAGATCGCCAGTATGGCATCGATCATAGGCGCAGCATGGACCGGCGCTAGGGCGATGACGGCAACGAGCGGCCCCGGTTTTTCCTTAATGATGGAAAATATCGGTTTTGCGGTGATGACCGAGACGCCCTGTGTTGTTGTTAATGTTCAGCGGGGCGGTCCTTCCACAGGCCAGCCGACTATGGGAGCACAGGGGGACATGATGCAGGTGCGGTTCGGTTCGCACGGCGACATTGCCATTATCGCACTCTGTCCCGCAAACGTGCAGGAGATGTACGAGCTTACAGCAAAGGCCTTCAACCTCGCAGACCAGTACCGGGTGCCGGTATTTCTCATGGCAGATGAGATCGTCGGGCATATGCGGGAAAAGATCATCATTCCGGATTCAATGGCAAAGACTCCCCGGAAGGCGCTCACAAAAGGTTCCCTGCCGTTCAAACCCGATGCAGATCTTATACCGGGTTTTCCCCAGTTTGGCAAAGGTTATGGGGTCCACGTCACCGGTCTCACACACGATGAGCGGGGTTACCCGAGCGCCACAAATCCCCAGCTGCACGAGGCACTGGTCAGGAGACTGGTGGACAAGATTGAATCCGCCAGCCATGCGATTGCCGACTTTGATATCATCAATCCTGATGCTGAGCAAGTCTTTATTGCCTACGGTGCACCGGTCCGCACGGTGCAGCAAGTGATGCACGACCGTTCCGATAAGAATATCGGGTTCCTGCGGCTCCGCACGGTCTGGCCATTTCCGGAATACGCGCTGGCAGAGTTCAAAAACGTGAAGCGTTTCCTGATGCCGGAGCTGAACCTCGGGCAGATGGCACGGGAAGTCGAACGACACGTCAGGGTGCCGGTCGTCAGCATCCAGAAACTTGGCGGAGATCTTCACACGCCGGCAGAACTGGTTGCAGAACTGGAGGCGCACTAAATGAGTTACGAAGACTGGTACCGGCAGGACCGGCTACCGCACATCTACTGCGCCGGGTGCGGTAATGGGACTATCATAAACTGCACGCTCGCTGCGATTGAACAGATGGGGTGGAAGAAGGACGACACGGTCTTTGTTTCCGGTATAGGGTGCTCATCGCGTGCTCCCGGTTATATCGTAACGGACTCGCTACACACCACGCACGGCCGGGCAATTGCTTTTGCGACAGGTGTCAAGATGGCCAATAAGGACTTAAACGTAGTAGTCTTCACCGGAGATGGGGACCTTGCGGCGATAGGCGGGAACCACTTCATCCACGCCTGCCGGCGCAACATTGACTTAACGGTCGTATGCATGAACAACCAGATCTATGGAATGACCGGTGGACAGGGAAGCCCGACAACACCCCTAGGATGCCTCTCCACCACTACACCAACCGGCTGCGTTGAGACACCATTTGATCTCTGCGAACTGGCGATTGCCGCTGGAGCAAACTATGTGTCGCGCTGGACTTCTTACCATGTCAAGGAACTCGAAAAAGCGGTAAAGGTCGGTCTTGAAACACCCGGTTTCTCCTTCATTGAGGCCCTCGTCCAATGCCCGACTGCGTTTGGGCGGCGCAACAAGTTCCGGCAGGTGGCGGATCACGTCGAGTACCTGCGGTCCCATTCCCTACTCAAGGTAAAACGCGACCGTCTTATCGAAGCCGGTGAACCGGTACCGGATGATATGTTTGTTGTTGGGGAACTGGCCCGGAGAAAACGACCGGCACTGGGGGTGAAGCCATGAGACACGAGGTACGGTTCTCCGGGTTTGGCGGACAGGGAATTATCCTATCTGCCGTTATTCTCGGGAGGGCTGCGGTGATGTACGACAATAAGTTCGCGGTGCAGACGCAGGTCTACGGGCCGGAAGCCCGTGGCGGGGCATCGATGAGCCAAGTGATCATCGATGACGAGCAGATCCTTTTTCCCAAGGTGGCAAATCCCGGCATCTTTGTTATCATGTCGCAGGAAGGTTTTGAGAAGTACGGATCACATGCGCCGAAGGATGCTGTGATGCTGGTCGATTCCACGCTCGTTCATTCACGCCCTGCCTGTAAATATTTAGAGATTCCGGGAACCCGGGAAGCAAAACAGACACTGGGAAAAGACATTGTGGCAAACATCGTGATGCTTGGGGCGCTTGTGGCATCAACGCATGTGGTGAGTGAAACGGCGCTCGAAAAGGCGATCCTTGATTCCGTTCCAAAAGGCACCGAGACGCTCAACATCAGGGCGATGAAACTGGGTATTGAACTGGGCAAAGGGAGCAAACAGCATGAAGTTACGTGAGCATGAGGCAAAAAAAGTCATAAAGGAGTACGGGATCCCCGTCCCGGCAGGATTCCTGATAAGAACAGCAACAGAATTACCGGCACATCTCGATGCACTTGGCGATAAGATTGTTTTAAAGGCACAGGTAGATATCGGAGGCCGTGGTAAGGCCGGCGGTATTCTGATGGCAGATAAAAAAACCGCTGTTGCTACCGCAGAAGCACTGTTTAAAAAAGAGATTAAAGGGCTCCCGGTCAAAGAGATCCTCGCTGAACAGCAGCTCGATATCCAGCATGAATACTATCTCTCGATCACCGTAGATCGCTCCAGCAAACAGCCACTCATTCTTTTCACAGAAGCCGGTGGTGTGGATATCGAGATCACTGCAAAAGAAAATCCAGGTGCAATAAAAAAAGTGATCGCAACGCCTCTCATGCGGGATCTCCCCCCTTTTATGCTCCGTGAGCTCGCAGGAAAAGCCCCAAAGGAGATCATGCCGATCATCAACAAGCTGTATCGGGTCTTTCTGGAAAAGGACGCACTGCTCGCTGAGATCAACCCGCTGGTCACCACCCCGCAGGGAGTCTTTGCTGCCGATGCGAAGATCATTGTTGATGACAATGCGCTCGGTAGGCAGGGCTTCACTATCAACCGCGATCTCACCGACCGCGAGCGTGAGGCAGAGAAGCACGGTTTCTCATATGTGGAACTCAACGGGGCGATTGGTGTGATCGGAAACGGCGCCGGCCTCACAATGTCCACCCTTGACCTGATCGAGTTCTATGGCGGAAAAGCGGCAAATTTCCTTGACGTAGGTGGCGGTGCCGAGAGTGAACGGGTGATGCATGCTGTGCGCCTCGTCGCCAGTGTGCCTTCGGTCAAAGTCATTGTGGTGAACCTACTTGGCGGGATCACCAAGTGCGATGAAGTGGCAAAGGGCATCATAGCTGCCGGCATATCACAGAAAGTAATTGTCCGGCTTGCCGGCACCAATGAAGCGGAAGGTCGTCGCCTGCTCACCGAAAAAGGATACGAAATGCTTCCTACTATGGATTCAGTTGTTAAGAAGGCTGTAGAGGTGACCGCATGATCTACGGTGATAAGAAGACGGGGATTCTGGTGCAGGGAGCGACCGGCAAACAGGGTGAGTTCCACATCGGGCTGATGAACACCTATGCCCGCGAAGTTGGTGGCCGGGGCGTTGTCGCAGGAGTCACTCCCGGCAAGGGTGGCCAGCAGGTGCATGGGGTACCGGTGTACAATACCGTTAAAGATGCGATGTCCGAGCACGATATCTCTGCAAGCGTAATATTTGTGCCGGCCGGTGCTGCATCAGATGCGATCATGGAAGAGGCAAATGCCGGTATTGAAACGATCGTCTGTATCACCGAGCACATTCCTGTGCACGATACGATGAAGGCAATCGCGTACGCAACCATGCAGGGTTCTTCGGTTATCGGCCCCAACTGCCCCGGGCTGCTCTCGCCCGGTGAAGTGAAAATGGGAATCATGCCCTCGGGCCTTTTCTCACGCGGAAATGTGGGTGTCATCTCCCGTAGCGGGACACTCACGTATGAAGTTGTGGATGAGCTCACCCGCGCCGGTATCGGGCAGAGCACCGTTGTCGGGATCGGCGGAGACCCGGTGATCGGCCAGACATTTGTGGATGTGCTCAAAGAGTTTGAAAATGATCCGCAGACAAAAGCCGTGGTTCTGATCGGAGAAGTTGGTGGCAACCTCGAAGAGGAAGGGGCGAAATGCACCGACCTCCCGATTGTTGCGTATATCGCCGGCATCTCTGCACCGCCCGACAAGCGAATGGGACACGCGGGTGCGATTGTTGAAGGTGGAGAAGGCGATGCCCGCTCCAAGATCGCCCGCCTAAAAAAGAACGGTGTGCCGGTTGCATCCCGCCCCTCAGAGATTCCGGATATGGTCCGGAAGTTGTTCTGCGGGTGCTGAGTTTTAATTTTTTTATTCATTGAGATCATCAGAGTATGAACATGGGTAATACAAGGGGAACCTCCGATAGTATCGTGGATGGTCTATGAAATCATCACAGGGTGATCCAGCGTCTTCTATGGCAACCGGTGTCTGCTGCAATACGTCTGCAGATGCAACCGGGCCGGATCCCGAGGGGCACCGGGTTGATCTCTATCTTGATCTTGGCAGGACTCTCTACGATTCAGGGGCATCCGTTCAGCGTATCAGCGATTCCGTGCGGTACTGCGCCCACGCTCTTGGTGATGACGATGTCCATACGTTTGTGGGCTACGAAGCGATCGAAGTCGGCCGTGGCGACGGTAATCGTACGCAGATCCGAATGCATGCTTTTCGTGAACCCGTGCGGGTCAATGCGACCGTTTTACAGGGTGTCAGCCGGATGCTCGCTCCCATGGGATTAAGCGGTGCTACCCTTGAGACCCTCAGCGGTAAACTTCAAGAGTTAAAGAACCAGCCCTCGGTCTTTCCGGCATGGGTTACAGTCATTGCGGTAGGTGCGGCCTGTGCAGCATTTGCATGGCTGAACAATGCCGATTTTGTATCCCTATGGGTTGTCCTGATCGCAGCTTCGATAGGTTTTGCTGCAAAGTTCTATATTTTTCCAAGGGCCGGCAACCTCTATCTCACCGTGTTGCTATCAGCTCTTGTTGCGTCGGCGTCTGCACTTCTCCTGCTCCCGTTTTCCCATACAGCAACCACTGAGATTGCACTCATCTCTTCCCTCCTGTTCCTTGTTCCGGGTACAATTCTAATCAACGGGGGGCTTGATATCGTAAGGGATCATACGGGTTGCGGGATTGCCCGGCTTACCTCGGTCATGGCACAGCTGCTGGTTATAACAGGGGTGCTGTTAATTCCCCTCTCCATGATTGCCCCGGAGTCGGGCGGTTCGGTTATCCTATCCCTAGGCTGGACCGGTATCATGATCAGCGCAGCAGCAGCCGGTATAGCAGCGCTCGGTTTTTCCATTATGATGAATATGCCACTTGCCGCACTACCTTGGTGTTTTATCTGCGGCAGCGCTGCCCGGTTAATCCGGGAGATCGCGATTCTTGCCGGTATCGATCCGATTATGAGTATCTTTATTGCAATGGCAACCGCTACCCTGCTTGCGTTTGGGATTGGCAGGATCACCCATGTGACTGAAGTGGTAATCGCAGTAGCTGCCGGTCTTCCAATGATCCCCGGGCTTGCCGCTATCATGGGGATCAACGGTCTCTTCCAACTTACCCATCCATCGGCTGTCATCCAGTCCGCACTTATCCAGACTACCCTGCAGAGTTCTCTCTATGCAGTCGGAGTGTCCCTTGCCCTGGTTGCCGGAATAATATTCCCGCTCATTATTATCACACGGGGAAAGCCAAGGATATAAAAAACGTACCGGGCTCCAATCCAATCATGGCGCAATACGGCTGTTTTTGCCTCTCGTAAAGAAACAGTCACGGGCTCTTTCTTCATGCTCACGGTAAAACAAGTGAAAAAGATAATGACCGGTCATTAACAGCAGGTCGTCAGACCGTTCTTTTGCCAATCCGGATTTCTTTTACTGAGTGAGATTCCATGAGCTGGGTACTATGCCCTGCCTGTGCAGGCAAAGTCGACAAATCCATTCATCGGATCAGTCTTGAGCAACCGGACCCGAACTTTCTCACCGACTCTGAGGCCCTGCTGGCCCTGCATCACCCTCCCCTCAGCCGGGGGAGTGATAAGCCGGACATACGTCCCTTTATCAGAGGCGCCGGTGACCAGTGCATCAAAGGAATTGCCGATACTGTTCTGGAGCAACACGGCAGCAGCGGCTTTTCTCATGAACCGTTCAACCTTCTTTGACCCTTTCTCTTTATCAGTCAGCCATGCAGACTGGTCAACGAGTTCTTCGAGGGTATAGGGGCTCTCTACTTTGTCCAGAACCGTTTTTACCAGACGCTGTATGATGAGATCGACATACCGCCGGTTTGGGGCGGTGCCGTGTGTGTAATCGGTGACTGCAAGAGCAAAGTGACCTATAGGTGGCTCACCGGGATCGAGCGGCGCATACTCACCGGCACCCATGAGTTTTACGACAGCGAGAGACAGGTCAGGGAAGCGGATCGGATCATCTTCTTTCTGCCGGCTAAGGAAGTCCGTTAGTGCCTTTGCATCCGGTTTGTCTGGCAGGGTCTCTCCATACAGAGCAGCTGTTAGAACAATCCCGTCCCAGTGTTTCGGGATGCGGACGATGCGCTGGATCATCGGTATCCCGGCGTTCCCGAGGAATGCCACTGTAGTGCCATTGGCAGCCACCATGAACTCCTCGATTAAGTTCCGTGCCATATTCTTTTTCTGGACAATAAGATCTTTTACCTTACCATCCTTAACGACCGGCTCGGCTTCTATCGTCTCGAGTTCTAGCGCACCCTTTTCAGCACGGAATTTTTTTAACCGTAGTGCAGTCTCGTGCTGCAACCGCACCTGTCCTTCAAGCCCGTCAACATCCCGGACGGTTAGAGGAATATACCCTGATCCTTCCAACCAGTCTCCGACTTCTTCGTAGATGAGTTTGGCCTTGTTGGAAACGATCGCCCGGTAGAGATTGCCGTGCCGAACGCTACCATCCGGGAGCACCGTGTACTCAATGATCACCGCTCTGCAATCCTGGCCCGGCAGGAGCGAGGAGATGCCTTTTGAGAGCCGGTCCGGCAGCATGGGGTAAGTGACAATTCCCGTATAGACAGAAGTGCCGTTGTATGCCGCGTACTGGTCAGCCTGCGAGTGTCGGGGAACATAATGATCCACATCAGCAATCGCAATCCTGACCCGGATTTCATCATCTGGTCCCAGTTCGCAATACTCCATCTGGTCGAGATCCTGGGAGTCGTGGTTATCGATCGATGACCACAACAGGGCTCGGAGATCCTTTCCGTTCTTTGTGATGGTTTCCAACGTATCCGGGTGTATTGCATTCACTTCACGAATAACGGCTTTTGGGAATTCTGGTTTGAAACCGTACTTCTGCATGGCAAAAAAAGAGATTGCCTTAAGGTCAATTTGGCGGCGGTTTTTCATAGGAGGTTGATTGGGATTTGGTGGCAGGGATGATAAAATAGTGCGTGCGCCTGTTGAAAATGATCATCGACGGCAATATCAGCCATTAAGTTCCCGTTCCGTACAAGGAGACCCGCACTTACACCCTCATGAACACAAGGATACCTCAATATCGTATGCTGTATGACATCGATGGTTATCACCAATACTGATACAGGAATCGTTGTGATATGTGCTATGATCGGGAGACTTCCAGCTCTTTGAGTTACGGAAACTCCTGTATTAAAATATGAGTGGGATTTTCCCCGTCTCTTTTTTATATCCCCTGCACAGAACACTCACTATGTCCCCAAGACAATCCACTCCCAAAGACAAGCAGGATGCATCAACCACGGTAAAAGCAGGCCCGGGCCAAGATCGCGATCGCCAGCTGGAAGATGCTCGGCATCATCCCATTGCCCGACCACTCCCTCACCCTGAGCATAAGCCGATAAAAAAGCCCGCGCTCCCAAAAAAGCACACGCCGCATTCCCATCCCCACGGCGATGAGCTGCCCGCCCATACCAATAAGCCAAGCCCTATAAAGCCGGCAAAGAAGATCACCCGTACAGGGGCAAAGAAATAATCTTTTTTTCACCAATTTCTCTTATTATCAGGGTAATTCCTAAAATGACGCTTTCCTCCCGCAATTCAAACAGCTGATTCCCCTTCACAATGCGAAAAAAAGACCAGACTTCCCTTTTAGGTATTGTCCGGTTCTCTGGCAGCGATGAAGCTGCGAATTCCCATACGATCGTTTATCCCGTCAGCGTGACAACCGATACGAACAGCGAGCCCCACCCATGTCTGCCACCCAGTTTTTCCCCATCTCTCCAGAACTTCTTGCCCTTGCCTGTGAAACGATCAGCAGGCGCGTTGGCCAGCTGCCGATCATGCGGGATGGGTGCTCAGTCACACAGGATCTTATTGGTGTGACCATGGAATGCCTCAATG
>Ga0194039_1002042_pt1 | contig 10443 bp, 8 predicted proteins | sample JunL228m_MetaG_FD_148679 | JGI IMG/M metagenome (GOLD analysis project Ga0194039, IMG submission 148679) | Anoxic zone freshwater microbial communities from boreal shield lake in IISD Experimental Lakes Area, Ontario, Canada - Jun2016-L227-8m | ecosystem: Environmental > Aquatic > Freshwater >...
TCTTTACGGATCTGAACAATCCGAAATGGACCGTAACGATGATCAGGGATGGAATCGAACATCCGGTACCGCAGGAATTCGGGCGCAGTGTCTATCTCTCCGGCTGGATCCTCTCTTATCCGTCAGCCATACAGGAATCTTTAAGGGTATCCCTCGAAGGTACCGTACCCTCGGTAACAAAATCAATGAACAAGACCCTTATCCTTGTTCAGGAACTTGATGGAAACAATGCAGTGATACCCGCAACGATCGTCACCAACGAGCGGCTGATCGTCAATCCCACGGACATGACCCAGAATATCGCAGTGCGGGAAGCTGATCTGAGGACCTATCGTACGCATGTCGATGCCCGGGCCCTGATGGGAATCAACACCACTGCCGCAGAACAGAAGTACTCTGCTGCACAGGCAGCCATCCAGTCCGCAAAGAATGCGGATTTTGCCAACGCTCAGGCATCGCTTAATACTGCAACCAGCCTGATGGATGATGGTGAAAAACTCCTCGACAAGGGATGGGCAGAAAACGAGATAGCAAATGCTCAGGCCCCTATCGCAAAGACCAATGACCTCATTACGTATTTCACTGTTAACAAGAGTATAACAAACGACCCCCGCCTATCGATTGTTATTGCCAAGAAGGAGAGTGCAGAGCAATATCTGTCATCAGCACGGGATCTTCACTACCTGGGCAACTATGCGTTCTCCCGTGTGAAAGCAAAAGAGGCTTTTGATAAAGGCAACGAGTCCTTAAATGATGCCATCAACTTCAAAATTGCTCTGACAAATACCGGTGGCGGTGGCAGCACGGGCCCAAGCTGGTTAAACACCACAACCCTGATTATTGCAGGAGTCGTTGTTGTAATCATTGCAATTGCCGGGTATTTCCTCCTGCGAAAGAAGAACCGCTGGGATGAATATTAATCACTTTTTTTGCCGTGTTGTATCCCCAGCCGAAGGAAATATTTTGGGTACACCGCTCTGATTATTTTTAAAATATTCACTTTCGCCCCACCCGCTCTGGGGTTTATACCCCCATTGTATCAACTAGGTTAGTGGGAAGGACGAAATCAAAAAAAAGTCAGTAGCCAAAAAACCGCTCGGCTTCGCACCTCCCACTCTCTCAGAACCTCAGAATAACCTCTCTCCAATACCCGGAGATAGATAACCCCTCCTCTCTTTTCTTTTGTTTTTGTCCGGGTGTGCAGGTAACGCCACACAATCATAATATATTTTTAGAACGTTTGTCTAATGTCTGCTATGGCTCTTCGTTCCTTAAATCTACCCGGTGTTGGAACAAAATACGAATTCGAGACTGACAAGGGCGACACGGTCGCCATTTTTTTCACAAAAACCGGCATTATCCAGATGTACACCCTCCAGAAAGGCTGCAAGACTCCAAGCGCGGCCGAGATGTCACCGGTCGAGGCCCGGCGGCTTGGAAATATCTTAACCGGTGCGATCATAGAAGCCGACCAGGAGAGCGTTGAGATCGCCTTCTCTGCGCTTGCCGATTTACGGATCACCATCCACACGTTCTTTGTCACACCAGCAGTTGTGGGAAAGACCATTGAAGATCTCCAGATCCGGGCAAAGACCGGAGCGACAGTGATTGCGGTCTGCCGGCATGACCGGAATATCATCAACCCGCCACCGACATTTGCATTTGAAGAAGGTGACGCGGCACTGGTCATTGGGGAGAGTGACCAGATCAAAACGTTCGAGCGGGAAATTATGGTGAATTAATGGAAAGCCTCGTTCTTGCGCTCTTTGTCTGTCTGGTACTGGCTCTCATCACCAAGTACCTGTCAATACCCGCAATCCCGTTCTACATCCTTGCAGGTGTAATATTAGGAAAAGCCGGAGGAGGGATGCTCACAACAAATGAGATCAGTCACTTCTTCTCTGAAATGGGGCTTATCTTCCTGTTGTTCTTCATGGGACTTGGCTTAAAACCGGAACGGATCGCATCGAACCGGACCGCAGTCCTGGCCAGCGGGATCATCGATCTCAACATCAATATGATCATCGGGTTTGCAGCAGCGTACCTGCTCGGATTCTCGCTCATGGAATCTGTCATCATCGCGTCAGCTTTCTATATCTCAAGCACTGCGATGGCACTCACGTCCTTGATCGAGAACAGGAAGCTGATGCTTCGTGAGTCTGATACGGTCATCTGGCTGATGGTCTTTGAAGATCTCGTGCTGATTATTTTCCTTGCGATCATCTCTGCCGGCAACCAGAACCTGGTGTTCTTCTTAATCAAAATCCTTGCAGTTCTTGGAGTGCTCTACGCACTCGCCCATTATGGTAAGGAATTTCTCGTCTCCATTCTCGATCGGGATGACGAACTTCCCATCCTCTTCACGTTTGCTGCAGTACTCATCACAGCATCCTTTGCGCTATATCTCGGTGTGCCCGAGACAATGATGGTGATCGCCCTCGGGGTTGCATTCGCAACTACGGATCCGGATGCCTTCGAGCAGCATGCCCGCCCGTTCAAGGATGTATTCTTAGTGGTCTTCTTTGTCTTCTTTGGAGTCACCGTGGATTTCTCCGGAGGGGCCAACTGGTTTGTGATTGGGGCTATCAGTATTCTTGCAGTTGTCAGCAAGCTTATATCCGGATTACTGACGGGGATGTTTATTCACGGATCGGCCCTCTCCGGTCTTGAGATCTGGGCAAATACCATAGCGAGGGGAGAGTTCTCCATTGCTCTTGCGGTAATCTATGGTTCCCCCGTTGTAGGGACCACGATCGCAGCGATGGTTATTGTGACTTCCATAGTCGGGTCATTCGTAGCAAAATACAGCGGTATCTTGCGCCGTGGTATCGTAAGTCACGGGCGGCACAGGGCATTGCGGCGGGGACACTAAAACTTTACATGGGCACCTTTGAGAAAATAAACCCTCTATCAATTGCCCAATCTTAAAAATCCCCCTAACCGACCGGGTTTAAAGTGCTGCAAGCCCGCCCGGCAGGCTCAAAAAAAGGTTACGTATCTTCCTGTTTACGGCCCTGCTCCAAAGGATCACTATCCCCGTCATGCCCGCGTTTTGCAACGATTTCCTGCACAACCAGTCTTGAACTGCACAGATCGCTGTCAGCATATTTTCCAATGCGCACAATCTTTGGCGTGAGGTTTCTGGCGGCAAGCTGAGTGCGGATCTTTTCCTCATCAAAGAGCTGGTTGAACCCGATGGTAATCACGTCCGGACGGATCTCTTCAATCGGGCGGAACATATCGGTTTTGTCTCCGAGAATTGCATGGTCTACCGGGCGGAGTGATGCGATCATTGCAAGCCTCTGTTCTTCCGGAATGATCGGGCGGGGTTTATGTTTCACGTTCATATCGCGGGCCACAATCACCCAGAGTTCATCCCCGAGTTTTTTGGACTCTTCAAGATAGTAGAGATGTCCCGGGTGCAAAAGATCAAATGTTCCGGTGGCAACCACCCTGTGGATGCTCATGCGATCACCTCTAGCTTGCATGGTTCCCCATCGGCGCTGAAGCATTGCCAGTCGCCCGTGCGGTACGGGTAGCCGATGATCAGGTGGAACCGCCCGGCCCGTGGGAAGAAATGCACATCCGCTTCAGAAGGCCGGAGTACCCCGTTCGGGTGACTGTGGGCACTGCCTGCAAGGTGGGTGTCCAGCGGCATCATGTCAAAGAAGACCGAGGCAGAGTCTTCACCGGTAATCGTGCCTGGAACCATGTTCAGCTCCACGATCACCCCGTTGTTTTCCCGGAGAAGAGCCACGAACTCGTTGGGGTGACTGTCCCGCCCCAGTTCAAGAAGCAGCTGGAGAAGTTCTTGTTTGATTCCTCGGATGTTCATGGTCTAAGTGCCTTTACACGCTTTTTACTGGCGTTGTACCGATCATATGCGTGCTGCTGGTCAAAAAATGCTCTGAAAAATGGGGATAGTATTGTCCTATTGTTCGACTTTTGCGAGTTCTTTAGTCAGATCCTGCGAGAGATCGACTTCGGTAAATGCACCGCTGGTAGGGAGTGGCATGGCAAATGCCGGTGTGATGTCATACTCCACCCTTGCGTTTGCCGGAACGAAGAAATCGAGAATGTGGCCGCCAGTGATCCGGTCATCGCTGAGGAAATGGAGATGGTAGCCCGCAGTGTTAAGACCTTTGAAAAAGACCGGGGTGTAGAACCCGATTACCGTGCCGGTTGTATCAGTGTACGTGTACACGGACTGGTTCTTTGCCGCATCCGTAAGCGTTGGGTAGGGTTTCTGCTGCGCAGGAATCGCCCGCACTTTCATTTTGGGAAATGTGCCGTGCATCCGTACCGCATAGATCATATTCTGCGACGGTAAACGGACGCCCATATCCGTTGTGAATTCAGAAAAATTCATGGCCCCACCTGTGGTTTCTGAAAAGTCGGTATTGAAGTGAGTGACCGTAGCATGCGGTGTGGTCGCGTTGTCCAGAACCGCGTACACCCTGCCGTCAGATTTTACCTGGTACACTTTTCCGTCAAGCACGATCATCTCACCATCAAGTGCATTGAACGTACCAATACCAAAGTTCCCATGCTTTTTGAGTTCGCTGACTGGTTGGACCCCGTCGAATACCCCCTGCATAAGGGCGTCGATGGTCGATACCTGGTAGAGTGTTTCAAGATCTTCAGGTACGGCAGAAGCAGCCGGCAGTCTGGTAAAACTGGTGTAGACCGCTGCACCGCAGAAGACGAACACTATTGCAAGACCAATGCCAAGGAAAAATTTTGTGTCCATGAATGTATGCCAAAAAAAATTATTTCTTTCCGGTCACTTTGATGACATGGTAGCCGAATTGGGTCTTGACAGGTCCTACAACCTTGCCGACTTCTTCGGTAAAAGCGATCTGCTCAAACTCAGGAACCATCTGGCCCTTGCCAAACCAGCCGAGGTCTCCCCCGTTCTTTCCCGAAGGGCAGGATGAGAACCGCTTTGCAACAGCAGCAAAATCTTCGCCGTCAGCGACCCGCTTCATGATCTTGTTTGCTTCATCTTCGGTCTTTACAAGGATATGGGATGCACGTGCCTGTGGAGCCATGTATAGAAATGAGGGAGTGATGGGATAAAAGGGTGATGAACGGGACTCCTTAAATATCCTGCCCATCACTCAATCGTTGTGAACTTCTGATCCCGCCCGCTTGATCTCTTTTGTTACATATTCACGGGCCTTTGCGTACACCGGCACCAGCAAATCCGAGAGATCTTTGTTTCCGATCTTAAACCGGGATGGCCCCAGCCGTTTGAGGGCTGCTGCTTCCAGTTCGGGTTTTATATGCAGGTAGATCGGGAAGCTGTCGAGAGTCTCTCCGGCATCCCAGAAAGTGTCCAGACACTCAGAAAGCCGGGGCCCAATCGATCTTTTGGGCTCGTGAACCCCCGGATGAGCCGGATTAAGTTTTTCCACCACCTCAACCATACTGCTCCGCCGTTTCCGGAGCTCTTCAAGTACCGCTTCACGATTCCGCCCGCGAAGAGTGAAGATGAGGAACGGGTCACGATCGAACTTCTCTGCGAGAATGTAATAGACTGCGGCAATATGCTTGCAGGGATTTGCATAGTCCGGGCAGCTGCAATCTGTTTTGATATCTTTGTGGGTGGAGGGCAAAAAGGAGAGTTTGACTCCGGCAAAGACGGTCTCAATCTCCTTTGGGATCTCTCCTCCGAGTAGCATAGCGGTAAAAAGCGCCTGCGAAGAGAGGGCATCGAAGATTTCGTTCCATTGCTGGTTGGTGAATTGTGTAAACGATATCGTGATACTATACGGACGGGGGTTGGTTCCCTGCACCTGCGCATGGACTACGGCATCGTCAATCGAGATACTTATGACCTGTCCCTTGCGGGCGTAGGTTCTTCCCCGCTGGAGGCGCGAACCGATCCCGATCATTTCCAAGGCCCCGATAAACCGTTTTGACCACCACGTCTCTCCGATATTGCCCTTTTTGCTCCGGGCCGCGATCCCGTCTTTGACCTTTATCGGATTGGCCGGCGGGTAGTAATGTCCCCAGTAGCTCATATCGTCACACCTCCTGCGGCACTTTTTCTGAGCGAGAGCAGTTCGCGGAGATCCTCAGTTGAAAGGCCGGTGATCCAGTCTTCGCCTGTGCCGATGATGCTCCCTGCCAGTGCCCGCTTATCTTCAAGCACGGCATCGATCTTCTCTTCAAGCGTTCCTCCGGCAATCATGAGATGCACCTCCACGTTTTTGGACTGCCCGATCCGGTATGCCCGGTCGGTTGCCTGATCTTCAACGGCCGGGTTCCACCAGCGGTCGATATGGAAGACATGGTTTGCTGCTGTCAGGTTCAGACCTGTGCCCCCGGCTTTTAAGGACAGGATAAATATTTTTGGTCCTTTCTTATCAGCAAACCGCTCAACCATTCGGTCCCGGTCCTCCCGCTTTGTTTTTCCGTGCAGGAAGAGGACTTCGGTTGAAAATACCGTTTCAAGATAGGGCTTGAGGATCTCGCCAAATGATGCAAACTGGGTAAAGATAAGCGCTCGTTCGCCATTTGCAAGCACTTCATCCAGAACCTCACAGAGCCGTTCTAATTTTCCTGACCGGGTTGCAAGATTACTTCCATCGTTGAGGAAGAGGGACGGGTGGTTGCAGATTTGTTTTAACCGCATCAGGGTGATTAGAACGGCACCTCGCCGCGCAACTCCCTTAAGGGGTGAGAGCTTTTCTAGCATGTCCTGCACTGCAGCTTCGTAGAGGGAGACCTGCTCTTTTGTGAGCGGGCAGTATTCCTTAACAATCATTTTTTCCGGAAGATCATTAATGATCTGCTTATCGGTCTTTACCCTTCGTAAGAGGAACGGCCGGATGATCTTTTTTAAGGCAACTGCCCGCGTGGTATCGTGCTGCCGCTCTATGGGAGTTGCAAACTGTTTCTGGAAAGCTGATGCTGTTCCGAGGTAGCCGGGATTTAAGAAATCCATAATCGACCAGAGTTCAGAAAGTCGGTTTTCTACTGGAGTACCTGTGAGGACAATCCTGCTTTCGGCCGGCAGTTTTCTGACCGCACGGGCCTGTTTTGTTGCATGGTTTTTGATGTTCTGGGCTTCATCGAGCACAACACAGTCCCATGAGTGCGAAGATAGGAGTTCTTCATCCCTCTGCACGGTCTGGTACGAGGTGATCACAAGGTCGTTTTGTTCCCGCTCGCGGCTGAACAAGTCGCCAGACAAACGGTCAGCTCCGTGGTGGACGTACACCTTTAAGGTTGGTGCAAACCGATGGAGCTCACGCATCCAGTTGCCGATGATCGACATCGGGCAGACGAGCAGCGTGCTTTTCTTTTTCTTGCCCTCCTCCTTACGGATTGTCAGGTACGCGATGACCTGCACCGTCTTTCCGAGCCCCATGTCGTCGGCAAGGCAGGCACCCATGCCGGATTTTGTCAGCATTGAAAGCCATGCGATCCCCGTGTTTTGGTATGGCCTTAAGATTCCAGTAAATATTTCCGGCAGGGTGACCGGCGCCGGTGCCTCCACCGATACCAGCTGTTTGAGGAACGCCTTTAACTTGTTATCCAAGATCACAGGAGTGATGGGCAGATCATCATCCCCCGGGCCACCCAGCGTGAGGGCGAGTGCGTCGGCAAGGGACATCTCTGAGTCCGGGTATTCTTTTTTGAATGCGCTGATGACCCGTTGCACTTCATCGGGATTGAAGACCACCCACCTCCCCCGGACTTTCATGAGCGGGAGTTTCCGGCTTGTGAGCTGTTCTAACTCTTCCAATGACAGTTCTTCGTCGCCAATTGCGATCTTCCAGTCAAAGGAGAGGATGCTCTTTAATGAAAATGCACCGCTACCCTTGCCTTTTTTGGGAGTCTGGCCTTTTAATTTCATCCTGATCGAAGGACGCTGGCGGCCTTGTTTCCACCATGAGGGTAGCAGAACAGAACAACCGAGTTCCCTTAAAAGGGGGGCAGTTTCAGAGAGGAACCCATAGACTTGTTCCGGGGGGAGGGTGATCCCATCGGGCCGTGCTTTTTTTAAGGCTTCCCGGATCGGGGGATAGACTTTGGCTGCGGCTCCAAGGTCATAGAGCATCCGCTCCTGCGGATGGCCGGTCTCTTTGCTGACCAGTCGGTCAACTGCTTTGGATTGCCCTGACCAGACCTCTCCGGCTGGGACAAGTAGCGTGGGATCATCTTTTGATTGCAGGAAGAAGCCAACATTCCAGGCCATTTCGTCTTCTTTAGGTTCCTGCACGGTGAAACAGGTGGTACAGCGATCCCCGCTTTGTGCAAGTTTCGGGCCGGCAAGCCATGAGAAGATCTCGCTTACCGCAGGTGTCCCTTTGGAAAACAAATATTCTTTTCCAAGCAGCGATTGGTAAAAACGCTCTTCAACCGGAAGGTCTTCTCCTCGTTCCGTATCCTGCTTGAACGGGCTCGAATGTATCGCAGCGGTTACGAGACCGTTAACTGCCTCATCCAGAAAAATTCTGACCGGTTCCCCTGCTATAGTCCCATGGGTCTCGTCATCGAGATGCGCCCATACAAGTGGGGGCATGGCAGAAGTGAGTTCATTCATGCGCTCCTTATCCTCATCCGGGAGGTGCGGGTACCAGGTGCCGGTGAGCATCTTTTTTGTCATCTTTATTGTCGGTGCATATCTGCCACGGGCAACGACCTCGCAGGCAAAGAGTGCGACAACTCCCCATGCCTGTAGTGTCGCGCCCCACCGCACTTCCCTTGTGCCGCTGTCTTTGGAGAGAAGAAACGGGACAGCTGAAGATACCGGAACCCTGCAGACCGGGATCTCCCATGCGTGAAGTACGACCGTGCTTTTTTCCTGTAAATTACCTGCACAAGCACGCATTTCTGGTGAGGGTTCGGGTGCCTGATCCGATGTAGGCAGCCATACAATCTGGGAATCTTCTATGACTGGCACCTGTCCTGGCAGTAAACCGGTCAGGATTTTTTTCAGTGAAGCTGCCGGCAGAGCGAACGGGTGGTGGGATAGTTTTGTGATTGCGGGTTTTCGACCGCGTTTCTTTGCTACCGGACCCGATGAGGTTTCGCCCCAGAAGAAGAATGAGCCGTCGGGCGTTACCGAGCCGTGGAGGATCGGGGCAGTGCTGACCGGGTTGCCGACCGGTGGCAATGTAGCATTACTGGTTTTTTCTGGCATCATCAGAACTCCCCGTCCTGTTCAAAACTTCGCCCATACCGGATCGCAAGTTCTGCCTTGTATAACTCCCGGCCGAGATACCCGGCATGGTCGGGCAGCGTAACATCGCCTTGCGACAGTATGGTGTACAAAACATCCTGCCAGCGTCTGCCCCGCACCGCCCTCCCGTGGATCACCGCAACGATCTGGTCGCCATCGATCCCGATACGGAAATTCCCTTTAGGATCGTAGACGATCTCGTCCGGCATCTTTTTTGCCGTGATCACCGTCTCGTACTCAACCGGTGGCTCGCGCCGTTTCCGTTTCTCCTTGAGCACGAGCAGATCGATCCCCAGATCTTTGGGATACGGGCGATCGCGGGCAAGCACCATCATCTCAACGGCCCGCCGCATCTCACGAATTGATCCTTGTGTCTTGTCCGAGTGCTCACTCGAAAAGATCACCGATGCGCCCACTTCCTTTGCCATACCGGCCAGCAACGCATTCACTCCGATCGAGTCCGCATCAAGGAGCTCAACCACATTGCCCGCCCCAAAAAAGAGCGGTTGCTTGATATTTTTAAAATTCTTCAGCGATGCCACAAGACCGGAACCGACCGGCTGGAGCAGGGGATCAGCAATGATGCACGTGATACCGGCACGCTTTGCCATTACGATATTCTTTTTAAGCGTACTGTCACCCGGCACAATGACTGCGGCAACACCTGCATCAGCAACCTCGTCTCCGATCAAAGGAATATTTTTCTCATGCAGTGAGAGAACAAGATCCGCCCGGATGAGCGCCGCCCGGATCAGGAGTGGATCCTGTGAATCCACAGCGAGCGGCCGCTCAATATCTGCAACAAGAGAAAAGGCACGGGTGACATCCAGTGGCGTAGCATCGAACCCGAACCCAAGATCCACGATATCTGCGCCTGAAGAAAAGAACCGTTCCACAACCTCGCGGAGTGCTTCGCACCGGTGAGCGTCCATGATCTCGGCGAGCACCTTCATCCGCGATCCGCCGCCAATCTTCACACCACGAATTATAAAATCAGCGCCGGCCTCTTGCTCCATCAGCTCAACCTTGCGCATCGCATCCGCCGCCTTTTTTTCTGCGAGGAATTCATCGGCAGGAACTGTGCGCGAGATTGAAATCGTGTCGAGCAGTGGCAGGATAAGGGCGAGATCCGCTGCATGGCGCGGGCCGCGATAAACCGGCACACCGCTCTCCCGTTCAACCTGATCGAACGAGGCGGTGCACATCCCGGAGATGATCACCATATCGTATTTTCCTTTTTTTATCAG
>Ga0194039_1002043_pt1 | contig 10435 bp, 8 predicted proteins | sample JunL228m_MetaG_FD_148679 | JGI IMG/M metagenome (GOLD analysis project Ga0194039, IMG submission 148679) | Anoxic zone freshwater microbial communities from boreal shield lake in IISD Experimental Lakes Area, Ontario, Canada - Jun2016-L227-8m | ecosystem: Environmental > Aquatic > Freshwater >...
ACGCCACCGAAAGCACCTCGCCCTTGGCGTGCTCACCGGTCATCCACACCGCCGGGTATTTCATCGTGACCTTGGAGCCGATATTGCCGTCGATCCACTCCATGGTGGCTCCGGCCTCGGCACGGGCTCGCTTGGTGACCAGGTTGTAGACGTTGTTCGACCAGTTCTGGATAGTCGTATACCGAACCCGGGCATGAGGTTTGACAATGATCTCCACCACGGCCGAGTGCAGCGAGTCACTCTTGTAGATCGGAGCGGTGCAACCCTCCACGTAGTGCACGTAGGAACCCTCGTCAGCGATGATGAGCGTTCGCTCGAACTGGCCCATGTTCTCTGTGTTGATCCGGAAGTAGGCCTGCAGTGGGATGTCGACGTGCACACCCGGCGGCACATAGATGAAGGAACCACCCGACCACACCGCGGTGTTGAGAGCGGAAAACTTATTGTCCCCGGCCGGGATCACCGTGCCGAAGTACTGCCGGAAAATCTCCGGCTGCTCCTTGAGTGCGGTATCGGTGTCTAGGAACAGCACACCCTGAGCCTCGAGGTCTTCACGGATCGAGTGGTAGACCACTTCCGATTCGTACTGAGCCGCCACACCCGAAACCAGTCGTTGCTTCTCAGCCTCCGGGATACCGAGACGGTCATAGGTGTTCTTGATGTCCTCGGGCAGCTCATCCCACGTCGCGGCCTGCTTCTCGCTGGAGCGCACGAAGTACTTGATGTTGTCGAAGTCGATACCGTCGAGGTCCGAACCCCAGTTCGGCATCGGCTTCTTGTAGAACGTTCGCAGCGCCTTGAGTCGGACGTCGAGCATCCACTCCGGTTCGCTCTTCTTCGCCGAAATATCGCGCACCACGGCTTCGGAGATGCCGCGCTGGGCGCTGGCACCGGCAGCATCGGAGTCCGACCAGCCGTAGCCGTAATGGCCCAGCGACGCGATCGTCTCCTCTTGGCTGAGTTGCTCGACCTCAGGGGTGGTCGTCATACCGATGCTCCTTGCTGATTGCTTGCCGAAGATCTACTTGTCAAAGATTTACTTGCCGAGGATGGGTTCAGTGCCGACGATGCGGTCAGCGTCAGCGGCACGTGTGTGGTGCAGGCGCAGTCACCGTTGGCGATGGAGGCCAGGCGCTGTACGTGGGTGCCGAGCACCTCAGAGATCGCCTGCCGTTCGGCTTCGCACAGCTCCGGAAACTCTTCGGCGACATGGGAAACCGGGCAGTGGTGCTGGCAGATCTGGATTCCCTGGATGGGACCACCGACCCGGGCGGTCGTGGTGGCGTAACCAGCGCGGGTTAACGCGTCGGCGACCCCCTCGGCCGCAGCCTCGACCGCATCATCGTCCTCGGATACCGGGGCCGGCACGCCCGCCAGGATGGTGTCGATACGACGCCGGGCGAAGGCCAGGACTGCCTCGTCTCCGCCGATCTCGCGGAGTTGGCGCATGGCAGCGGATGCCAGATCGTCGTAGGTGTGCTCAAGCTTGGCCCGTCCGGCCGGGGTCAGCCGGTAGCGTTTGGCAGGCCGACCGCGGCCGACCTGCTGCCAAGCCGCAGCCGGGTTGGCCTCGGCGTCGCCGCACTCGACCAGCGCATCAAGATGTCTGCGCACCCCGGCAGCGGAAATGCCGAGTCGACGGCCGATCTCAGCAGCGGTGATCGATCCCGATTCCAGCAGCAGTCGCACGATGACGCGCCGGGTTTGGCCGTCCTGACCCGAAATGCCGCCTGAAGCGGGCGAATCGTCGGGACGGATTTTCACAACACCAGTGTGATGCAATTAGCCGAACCGGTCTAGCAAGGTCACCCTAACCTGCTCAAGCTGCTGCTCGGCGGCGGTTGGAGGGCTCCCAAGCCGCGTTCGGCGGCGGTTAGAGTGCTGCCAATCCGCGTTCGGCGACGGTTAGAGTGCTGCCAATCCGCGTTCGGCGGCGGTTTAGAGTGCGGTAGTGGCAGCCCGGCAGCTCTCCCTGAGTTCGTCGATCGCCAGATTGCACGGCGACGAGCGCACTGAGGCTCCCCCACTCAACGACACCGAACTGACAGCCATGCGTCGTACGAGGCTGTTCGGTGCAACCGGAACCGTCCTGATGGGTATCGGGGCGCTCGGCGCGGGCGCCCGGCCGGTCGTTCAGGACCCCACCTTCGGGGTCCGGCTGCTCAACCTGCCGTCGCGCATTCAGACCGTCTCGTTGACGATGACCACCACCGGTGCGGTCATGATGGCACTGGCCTGGCTGATGCTAGGCCGATTCACACTGGGCCCGCGCCGGATGTCGCGCAGCCAACTGGACCGCACCCTGCTGCTGTGGATACTGCCGCTGTTGATCGCACCTCCCATGTACAGCAAGGACGTCTACTCCTATCTGGCCCAGAGTCAGATCGCCCGTATCGGACTCAACCCCTATAAGGTCGGCCCGGCGCCGGGGCTGGGACTGGACCACGTCTTCACCCTCTCGGTGCCGAGTCTCTGGCGTGAGACGCCCGCACCCTACGGGCCGCTGTTCCTGTGGATCGGTCGCGGCATCTCCGCGCTCACCGGAGAAAACATCGTCGCCGCGGTGCTGTGCCACCGCGTCGTCGTGCTGATCGGCGTTGGACTGATCGTCTGGGCCACACCGAGATTGGCGCAGCGCTGCGGGGTTGCCGAGGTCAGTGCCCTGTGGTTGGGCGCCGCCAACCCGCTGTTGCTGATGCACCTGGTAGCTGGAATCCACAACGAAGCGCTGATGCTCGGTCTCATGCTGACCGGGACCGAGATCTCGTTGCGCGGAATTGATCAGGCGAGTCCGCTGCTTCCGCGTCCACTCCATTGGCCGCGATCCCGGAAGGACTGGTCGTCACGCACCTACTGGGCGCAGTGGATGCCGCTGGCCCTGCTGCTGAGCGGCACCGTGTTGATCACCATGTCGTCTCAGGTGAAATTGCCCGGCCTGCTGGCCCTGGGATTCACGACGATGGCACTGGCCTACCGCTGGGGCGGAACACTCAAAGCGTTCCTGTCGGCAAGCTGCGTGCTGGGATCCCTGGCGCTGGCGGTGATGGCTCTCATCGGCTGGGCAAGTGGACTGGGCTTCGGCTGGATTTTCACCCTCGGTACCGCCAACGTCGTGCGGAGTTGGATGTCGCCGCCAACTCTGCTGGCCCTGGGCACCGGGCAGGTGGGCATCCTGCTCGGCCTGGGTGACCACACCACCGCTGTGCTGTCGCTGACCCGCGGGATTGGCGTGCTGATCATCGCCGTCGCGGTAAGCGGGCTGCTGCTGTCGGTGCTGCGCGGCCGACTGCATCCGGTTGGCGGGCTGGGCGTCGCACTGGGAGCCACGGTGCTGCTGTTCCCGGTCGTGCAGCCGTGGTATCTGCTGTGGGCGATCATCCCACTGGCAGCCTGGGCCACCCGGCCGCGGTTCCGGATAGCCGCCATCGCCGTCACCCTGATTGTCGGAATCTTCGGCCCCACCGCCAACGGTGACCGGTTCGCCCTCTTCCAGATCATCGACGCGACCGTAGCCAGCGCCCTGATCGTGTTGATATTGATCGGGTTGACGCTCAACCGATTGCCGTGGCGCGACGTGCCCGGCACCGGTGAGCGCTACAGCGGTCAGATTCCCGATCCGCCGGCGCTCAGCGAACCCGCGCCGCGACCACCGGCGGTAAGCACTTCACCCGACGCCTACGCTGAGTCCCCGTGAGTGCCGGCGCCAACACCCCGGTGCGGCTGTGCGGGGTATCGAAACGTTACGGGTCCACCCTCGCGGTGAATGACCTGGATCTTGAGGTGCAGCGCGCCGAAGTGCTGGCTCTGCTCGGTCCCAACGGTGCAGGCAAAACGACGACGGTCGAGATGTGCGAGGGATTCATCCGCCCTGACGCCGGGACCATCGAGGTGCTGGGACTCGATCCGGTGACCGACAACGTACGGCTCCGCGAACGCATCGGCGTGATGCTGCAGGGCGGAGGCGGCTACCCGGCGGCACGGGCCGGAGAGATGCTGAACCTGGTCGCCGCTTACGCGGCCCGGCCGCTGGATCCCGACTGGCTACTGGACACACTCGGTCTCACCGACGCCGCCCGAACCACCTACCGCAGGCTCTCAGGTGGACAGCAACAGCGCCTCGCGCTCGCATGCGCGATCGTGGGGCGGCCCGAGTTGGTGTTCCTCGACGAACCGACCGCCGGCATGGATGCCCACGCACGTCTGGTCGTGTGGGAGCTCATCGATGCGCTGCGACGCGACGGGGTGACAGTGGTATTGACCACACATCAACTCAAGGAAGCCGAGGAGTTGGCCGACCGGATCATGATCATCGACCACGGATCTGCCGTCGTGTCGGGGACGCCCGCCGAATTGATGAGTAGCGGGGCCGAGAACCAGTTGCGGTTCACCGCCCCGCGCCGGCTCGATCTGTCGCTGCTGATGGCAGCGTTGCCGGAGGGTTACCGGGTAGGCGAACACACTCCCGGTGAGTACCTCGTCGAGGGCAAAATCAACCCGCAGGTTCTCGCCACGGTGACCGCATGGTGCGCCCGGCTAAACATCCTGACCACCGATCTGCGAGTTGAACAGCGAAGCCTTGAGGACGTGTTCCTCGATGTGACGGGTAAGGAGTTGCGACAGTGACGGCATTGTTCCCTGCCGGGACTTTCACACCGGACCCCCGACCCAACACTGTGTCGCGGATGCTGGCCGCACAGTACGGCCTCGAACTGAAGCTGTTGCTGCGCAACGGCGAACAACTGTTGCTGACCATGTTCATCCCGATCACCCTGCTGGTCGGACTCACGTTGCTGCCGTTGGGCGACTTCGGTAACAACCGGGTCGCAGTGTTCGTGCCCGCGATCATGGCATTGGCGGTGATCTCCACGGCATTCACCGGTCAGGCGATCGCAGTGGCGTTCGACCGCCGTTACGGTGCGCTGAAGCGACTCGGCGCCACTGCCCTACCGGTGTGGGGCATCATCGCCGGTAAGGCCCTGGCCGTGGTGAGTGTTGTTTTCCTGCAGGCGATTCTGCTCGGCAGCATCGGTCTGGCGCTGGGCTGGCGGCCGAGTCCGGCCGGCCTACTCCTGGGTGCGGCAATCATCGCACTGGGAACCGCAACGTTTGTGGCCATGGGCTTATTGCTAGGCGGGACGCTGCGGGCTGAGATCGTGCTGGCCGTCGCCAACCTGCTGTGGTTCATTTTCGCCGGACTGGGAGCGCTCACCCTCGAAACCAACACGGTCCCGCGCGCTCTGTCCTGGGTTGCACGTCTGACACCGGCCGGAGCGTTGACCGAAGCCCTCTCGCAGGCAACCACACTGTCGGTCGATTGGTTCGGCATCGGCGTGCTGGTGACATGGGGCGGGATCTCGGCGGTGGCTGCATTGCGCTGGTTCCGATTTACGTGACGCGACTGTTCTCTCGGCTGGTAGGGCTGCTTCCGCTGCCCAGCCTGCGCACGCAGCGGATCCTGGCTGCCGCTGTCGTACTGTCCCAGGCGCTGATCGCGGTCACCGGGTCGATCGTCCGGGTCACCGCATCCGGATTGGGCTGCCCGACCTGGCCGCAGTGCTTTCCCGGCAGTTTCACCCCCGAACCGCACGCCGAAGTCCCCATCATCCATCAGGCCGTCGAGTTCGGAAACCGGTTGATCACCTTCGCCGTTGTGATCACCGCGATCCTGGCGGTGCTGGCGGTCGCCCGTGCCCGACGCCGCCGCGAGGTGTTGATCTATGCCTGGCTCATGCCGGCCTCAACGGTTCTTCAGGCCGTGCTCGGCGGCATCACGGTCCTCACCGGTCTGCTGTGGTGGACGGTGGCAATTCATCTGCTGGTGTCGATGGCGATGGTCTGGCTGGCAATGCTGCTCTACATCAAGATCGGTGAGCCCGATGCCGGTGTCGTCACCACTGTGGTTCCGAAACCGTTGCGCCAGTTAACTTTTCTGAGTGCTGTGTTACTGACCGCAACACTGATCACCGGCACCCTGGTCACCGGAGCCGGCCCGCATGCCGGTGACAAGAGCCCACAACGCACGGTTCCAAGGCTCGAGGTGGAGATCGTCACACTCGCGCACTTTCATGCCAGCCTGCTGGTCTGCTACCTCAGCCTGCTGATCGGCCTGGGCGCCGGGCTATTGGCAGTCAATTCCCCGCACCTGGTGAGGCGACGATTGGGCTTTCTGGTGGGCGCGGTTTCAGTCCAGGCCCTGATCGGGGTCGTGCAGTATCACACCGGAGTACCGGCCGTACTGGTCGCCTTCCACGTCGCGGGTGCGGCAACGTGCACCGCTGCAACCGCGGCGCTATGGGCGTCGATGCGACAGCGGACCGAGCCCCAAACGCTCACAGGCTGATTCCACGCCGAGGGCGAACTTGCGCTGCTGCAACGCGCGGGTGTCGTCGTCGAGGTGACGCCACCCCAGATCGGGCGCGACGAGATCGAGTTCGCGCACCACCGGATCCCGCGGGGCGCCGATCAGATCGACGCGAGCGAAGAGCAATTCGATTCTAATTATCCCTGCCTTCGTGCAGGCGGCATCCAAGGCGGCATAGCCCAGATCCCACAGTTCGAAATCTTCTTCGGTACCGCGCAGCACCCCGTCGGCAGAGGTGCCGAGGGCGTGGGACTGCTCACCGCCGAGGAAGATCAGGGCGGTCCCCGGTGTCACGGCCCCGGCGGCGGCTGGCGCAACCGGCACTCCGGCTGCGGCCAGGTCCCGAAGGTGGCGCTTGCTGATGTTCCACGCGATCGCTGTCGGAGGGTTCAGCAGGTTGGCCACCCGGGTGGTCCAGGCCAGGAACTCCTCGCGCCGGTCAGCGTGGTCACCGGCCGACCTCAGGATGACCAAGTCGGCCCGCTCGGTCTGAGGGTCATCCCACGGCATCCAGCGCGCGGACAGCCCCCGACGCCGGAGGACATCGACCAGACCCGCATCGTCACCCTCGCCGCCACCCGACTGCCGACGGGATGCCAGCACGATGCGGGGGTGGAAGACATTGGGCCGGGCCAGCTTCATCGTGACCTCACAACTGCGATGATAGTGACATGCACGCTGTCGAAGTCGCCCAGACGGGCGGTCCCGAGGTTTTGCGCTATGTCGACAAACCCACGCCGTCGGTCGGTCCCGGCGAGGTGCTCATCAAAGCCGATGCCATCGGGGTCAACTACATCGACATCTATTTTCGATCGGGGATCTACCCGCGACAGTTGCCGTATGTGGCCGGCAGTGAGGTATGCGGAACCGTTGTGGCCGTCGGTGACGACGTGGCCGTCATCAATGTCGGAGATCGGGTTGTCACCGCGAATGCCGTCGGGGCCTATGCCGAATACTGCACCGCTCCAGCCGATTTCGTTGCCTATGTTCCCGAAGCTGTGCCGTCCGACGCTATCGCTTCAGCTCTGCTGAAGGGTATGACGGCGCACTACCTCATCACGTCGGTCTACCAGGTTCAGCCCCGGGATTTCCTCCTGGTTCATGCCGGCGCGGGCGGGGTTGGCCTGATCCTCACCCAGTGGGCCGCCAGCCTCGGCGCACGGGTCATCACGACGGCATCGACACCGGAGAAGGCCGAGTTGTCACGGCGGGCGGGGGCTGTCGAAGTCCTCGACTATCCGCAAGATCCGAACGAGTTCGCCAGTCGGATCCGTGCACTGACCAACGGCCATGGCGTCGCCGCCGTGTACGACGGGGTGGGCGCCTCGACCTTCGACGCCAGCCTGGCGAGCCTCGCGGTACGCGGCACCCTGGCATTGTTCGGCGCGGCCAGCGGGCCGGTGCCACCGGTCGACCCGCAGCGGCTCAGTGCGGCCGGATCGGTTTCGCTGACCCGGCCAAGCCTGGTGCACTTCGTCCGCACGCCGGACGAGTTCGCCTGGCGGGCAGGTGAGGTGCTGGACGCGATAGCCGACGGTTCGATCATCGTCACCGTGAGCGGGCACTACCCGTTGGCCGAGGCCGACCGGGCCCACAGCGACCTCGCAGCCCGAAAGACCACGGGTTCCATCGTGCTGCTGCCCTGAGGCCACTAGCCGAAGAGCGTCTGCAGTCCGATCGCGGAGTCAACGGCCAGCGCGCAGAACACCGCGGCCAGATAGTTGTTGGACTGCAGGAACAACTTCAGAGGTTTGACCGCTTCACCGCGGCGCACCCCGGCGTGCAGTCGATGCGCCAATGCCAGGAACCAGGCACCGGCAAGTACGGCCACCGAGGCGTAAAGCCAACCGGCGGCCGGGATCAGAGCCAGTGTGGCCAGCACCGTCAGCCAGGTGTAGACGACGATCTGGGTGGTGACCTGACGTTCGGTGGCGACCACGGGCAGCATCGGCACCCCGGCGGCGGCGTAGTCCTCCTTGTAGCGCATGGCCAGCGCCCAGGTGTGCGGCGGAGTCCAGAAGAAGATGATGGCGAACATGACCAGCGCCTGCCAGCCGATGGTCCCGGTGACCGCCGACCAGCCGATCATTACCGGCATGCAGCCGGCCGCCCCGCCCCACACCACGTTCTGGGATGTTCGGCGCTTGAGCAGCAGCGTGTACACCAGCACATAGAACGCAATGGTGGCGGCGGCCAGATGAGCCGAGAGCATGTTGGTGGTCCACCACAGCCAAAAGAACGAGCCCACCGATAACGCCAGACCGAAGACCAGGGCGTGGCTGCGCGGCACGGTTGCCCGGGCCAGGGGCCTGCCCGCGGTGCGCTTCATCACCTTGTCGATATCGGCATCCGCGACGCAGTTCAGGGTGTTGGCTCCGCCGGCGGCCAGCATCCCGCCGAACAGCGTGTTGAGGATCAGCAGCGGATCGACCGACCCCCGGTGGGCCAGCAGCATCGCCGGAATCGTGGTCACCAACAGCAGCTCAATGACCCGGGGCTTGGTCAACGACAGATAGCCCAGCAGGGTGCGGCGAAGCCCCTGCTCAGCCCCGGCGACGAGGTTGGTCTCGCGAACGTCCACGCGATACCTCCTCACGAGCGGCTTGCGGACGACCGCGAGGATGCGGCGTCCACACACGGCGTCTACTACAGGCGATGGTAGACCGGGTGGGAGCCCAGCGGTACCTGCGGGTCGTTTCCTGGCACTGACGATTGCCGACCGCGGTGATGTCGGCCAAGATTCACCCCCCGGGGGTTTACCTTCCGGTTACCTGATGGCAAGACCAATGCGCTGCGCTGAAGCACGAACGAGCCGAGTATTCGCGATTAGGGTGTGATCGGATTGCCTTGCCACAATTACGCGACAAAGCCAGGAGTGAGTTAGTGACGACGCTCGAAGAGATTTCCGCGCTTACCCAGCCACATCACCCCGCCGATTGGAGCGAACTGGATTCGCGCGCCGTCGACACGGCTCGGGTCCTGGCTGCAGATGCGGTGCAGAAGGTCGGAAACGGCCATCCGGGTACGGCCATGAGCCTCGCGCCGCTGGCATATACGCTGTTCCAACGGTCCATGCGCCACGATCCCAGTGATACCGAATGGCTGGGCCGCGACCGGTTCGTGCTGTCCTGCGGGCACAGCAGCCTCACCCTGTATATCCAGCTGTACCTGGGCGGCTTCGGACTGGAACTCTCCGATATCGAGGCGCTGCGCACCTGGGGCTCCAAGACACCCGGCCATCCGGAGTTCCGGCACACCAAGGGCGTGGAAATCACCACCGGTCCGCTGGGCCAGGGCCTGGCCTCGGCAGTCGGCATGGCGATGGCCGCCCGCTACGAACGCGGTCTGTTCGACCCCGACGCGCCCGCCGGCACCAGCCCCTTCGACCACTACATCTATGTCATCGCCTCCGACGGCGACATGGAGGAGGGTGTCACCAGCGAGGCGTCCTCGATTGCCGGCACCCAGCAACTGGGCAATCTGATCGTGCTCTGGGACGACAACGAGATCTCCATTGAGCACGACACCAATATCGCGTTCACCGAGAACACCCCGGCCCGCTACGAGGCCTACGGCTGGCACGTCCAGGTCGTGGAGGGCGGCGAGAACATCGTCGGTATCGAAAAAGCGATCGAGGCGGCGAAGAAGGTCACCGACAAGCCATCGTTCATCGCGCTGCGGACCATCATCGGCTACCCGGCGCCGACCAAGATGAATACCGGTGGGGTGCACGGCTCGGCGTTGGGCGCCGACGAGGTGGCGGCCACCAAGAAGGTGCTCGGCTTCGACCCGGACAAGACATTCGAGGTCACCGACGAGGTAATCGGGCACACCCGAAAGCTCGTCGACCGAGGCCGAGCGGCACGTAAGGATTGGCAGGGCGGGTTCGACGCCTGGGCGAAGCGCGAACCGGAACGCAAGAAGCTGCTGGATCGGCTGCTGGCCCGAGAGTTGCCGAAGGGCTGGGACGCCGACCTCACGCACTGGGAGCCAGGCTCCAAGCCGGTCGCGACGCGGGCCGCGTTTGGACAGGCCCTCAATGACATCGCGCCCAAGCTGCCCGAACTGTGGGGT
>Ga0194039_1002047_pt1 | contig 10428 bp, 10 predicted proteins | sample JunL228m_MetaG_FD_148679 | JGI IMG/M metagenome (GOLD analysis project Ga0194039, IMG submission 148679) | Anoxic zone freshwater microbial communities from boreal shield lake in IISD Experimental Lakes Area, Ontario, Canada - Jun2016-L227-8m | ecosystem: Environmental > Aquatic > Freshwater >...
ATGACAACCATGCAGGAATTAATCCCGCGACTATCAGATTTTGCAATAAAGGAGGGTACAATCATCTGGGACCGGGGAAATACCTCCCAAAAGACGGTCACTGCGCTGGAAAAACACGACTGGAAGGTTATCTGCGGAGTACCCAAAATCTCCAGCGATGCAAAGAAGATGGTCCAGAATGTGAACATTCCTGGAACTCAGGAGAATCTTGTTCCGTGTAAAAATATAGGTGAGTTATACGCCGTAAAAATCCGAGCTCAATTATACGGCAAAGAGCGGGAAGCGGTAGTGTATCGCAATGTGACCAAAGCTGCAGGATGTCTTGTCAAAAGAAACCGGGCAATTCATGAAATTTCTGGGGAATTAAACAAGTTGAAAAAGGATATCGATGTAAAAACTCAAGAATTACTACGCGATAAAATATCAAAAATTCTGGAGGGCTGGAAGAGTTTTTTTATTATCACAATGCCCTTGGATGGGAAAATAGTTGATTTTGAATGGAAATTGAACACTGACCGGATGGAAGATGCACAGGCAATGGATGGGAAATATCTTGTCTATTCAACCGATGAATCATACTCCGCTCCAGAGGTGGTTCGATTGTATCTGGAGAAAGATTTCGTAGAGAAGTTTTTCCAGATTGTTAAGGCGGATGAGGATTTGAAACCTGTACGGCACCGCTTGGAAAACAGAGTCCGTGCATATTTCTTTGTCTGCACACTTGCATACCGGCTCCTTTCAGCATTGAGATGGATGATCGTTTCAGCAGATTCAAAAAACGCATCTATCGGATTGAAGGATTTTCTTAAAAAACTCAGGCAAATTGATCGGCTGGAGGTGGATCTTGGGAAGGAGGTTGAGTCGTTCTATGTGAACGTTACAATGGATGTGCGTGATCAACTCAACGTATTAGGTATGAAATCAATTCTTGTATCTGAAAGGAAACCTAATGTGTAGTGTGTACTTTTCCCGCTAAATGGGTCAAAATCCAACAAAATGGATTACGTATATCTCATCATAAATATTAAATAAAACCAATCAAATGTTTTAATAATTTAATCCCTTGATTTCCGCAATGACGGTTACAGGAATCCCATCTGTCTCATCAATAAAGTGAGGGTAAATATGCATCCCGAATACCTCTTTTATTCGTGGATCTGCAAGATTTAGATCTTCCAATAACAGGATGGGTTTTTCTCCGCAGAGGAATTTTCTATGACATTCATGACCATCCTTCCTGTGCAATGATGAAGATACTGAAATTTGATCGAGTCCGAAAAGGCGCAATCCGGGACATTGTTCCCGAAGATATTGTGGAACTTCGGGCGAAACCCAGGGATGATCAGTACAATATAATTCAGGGGTTTTCAAGCGCTGTGTATACCAGCCCGTTCTGATAAGTAGCGCTTCTGCATCCTTAATATAAGAAATACTTTGTTTCAGTTCGTGTGTGGTAATTTCTTCACTAATTGGTTTTAGTATATCGATACAATATGTGGGGAAAAACGAGGTATCCGATTCTAGGCAACCCAATATGGTTTTCCCCGGATTACAAAAATGCCAGGGAGCGTCAATATGCGTTCCGGAATGGGCTGAAATCGTGATAGAACTGGAATTTGTACGGTCTCCTTGTTCTATCGATCGCAATCTGTGGATAACCGGTCCCGGGGTGTTTGGGTAGAGCGGTGTCTTTGTTGTAATTGAGTATGATAAGGGAATGATCACTGCATCACCCCAATATATCGTGCGAGTTCATGCAGGTCAGAAATTACAGTTTCAACACGGGGTAATCCCTCAAACCGGTTTGCATCTCCCATTTTGACCCTGCCAATAAAGCGAATGCCTGCTTCACATGAGGCATCCAGGTCATTTTTTGCATCTCCGACAAATATCACGGTTTCCAGAGGAGAGCCGGTAAGAGTAACGATCTCATTAATACATTCGGTTTTTTTCCGTGGTGCGCCGAATGTCTTCCTGAAATAGTGAGTCATTTCTCGATTCTGGATAATCTGAATGAGTTCCTCTTCGGGTGTCGCGGAGACAACAAACAAGGGGATTTTAACATGATATTTCTCCAGAAATTCATAAGCTCCTGGAACAAATGGGTTTTTTATAACTTCATCAAAGACAATCATTGCAAATTTTTTTGAAAGTTCTTCGAATTTGTCCTGGGTGAGATCTGCATTCAGAATATTATTATAGATATACCTGAACTTGTCAAACCTGGACATGCCCCCATTGTAAAGATGGAATTGAACGATCTCATCAACGTGTTCCGGGACATAGGAAAATAGTTTACGGAATGCTTCGGTCTTTACAGCGACAGATTCAAAAATGACGCCATCGAAGTCGAGAATCACTGTGCGAATCATTCTTTATTTTCTCCAATAAACAAAAAGGACCAGGACCCCTCATCGATTCTTTAAGATCAACCAATTGTTCGTTTTCCCATTTGTCAATCATTTTCGTGTTCTATTATTTGTCTGCTGATGTTCGCTAAAACATTGTTAATATCATTATTGAAAAGTTCAGTGTATTGTACTCTGCCCTGCCTAAATAAATGTACTGAATCCCCAAACTCAGAGTCCGGAATCGATAAAGAATAAGTAACAAATGCGAATAATATTCTGAAAATTTCTGATTTTATTGATACAGGTTTGGGGATGACGCTATCAAAGTCGGGGATTATTGTAGTAAGTGCCATAATCACTTTTTTTTTGCAACAACCATCATGTGAGAACTCAGGTTTGTCTTTTGTAAAAAGATCTGGAACTGCTTTTTAACAGTTTCGTCACCAGAAACAATTCTTTTTATGAACGGATCGTTGATATCCCCTAATTGTTTTGTAACGATATCCACATCAAGTTCCCCCGGTGTAGTTATCTCACAGATCGAAAATCCTGCACTTTTTAACATAAGTGATAATGATAAGGGTGTAAAAAAATTGATATGATGAGGTGGATGGATACTTTTTGATGACTCACGCAAAACTTGTAGATCGAAACCATCCCAACTGAGCGTTGATAGAATTAACAGACTGTCAGTATGAAGAAGACTGCTTACTGTTTCAATGAATCGGCGGGGATCATAGAGATGTTCAAGTAATTCAAACGATGTTACAGCAACAATGTTGTATCCCTCGAAATCTTGTGGAACCACATCTTCCAGAAATTTTGGGATAAGGGGTATGTTTTTTTGTCTGCAGATTTGTTGAAGGGATGATGCCGGTTCAATCCCTATTACTGAATAGTTATTGGGGAGAATTTTTTTGAGTTCCTCGCAAAATACTCCATAGCCTGCACCAATATCTATTATTGCGGGATTTTCCGGGAAACAAAGGTATTTTTCCAGCAAACGTCCAACGCGTTCAGCTTTTGGTCGTATCAGTTTGTTCCTGCGAGATTCTTCTGTATTCTTATAAAAATGATCTGCCCAGAAACGTACTGATGGAGAATCAGTGTAAAATCTGACAAATGCACTCTCATCAGGTCTGGGATTTACAAAGAGAGTTCCACATTGGGGACATTCCTCATAATCAAACCCCATCTTTCTGAACTGGAATATACATTGTATTTTACCACAGGCTGGACAGGGAATATAATGAAGCGGTGAAGAAAAAAAATAGGTTTTTATATCGTTCTCAGCCAGTGCCAGATAATCATTAAACACAGATTCAGGTCTGATCTCTTCTTCCTTCATGCCGGATTATCCTGTTTTCCTTCTGTTTGTTTTTATTATTCTAATTGATTTTACATTGTTAAAAACTCCATTATGAGTTCAATGTTTAATACCGTTTATTGTTCAATCTTAAAGGATTTGGATATAAATGAAATGGTATAACACTATTACAGGGATTAGCGATGAACATTAAAAACAACCATCACCAAATAATTGTAAACAAACAATTTTCTCTCGGTAGCTGGATCCAGATGCCCGATCCGTTTTCTGCGGAAATTATGGCCAAGGCCGGATTTGACTGGCTGGCCATCGATCTTGAACACGGGTTCATCAACCTTGATACGGCATTTCGTTTAATCCAGACTATAGATAATGCAGGTGCTCTTCCGATTGTACGGCTCCATGAAAATGATCCCAGTACTATTCGCAGAGTCATGGATGCAGGGGCCGGGGGGATTATCGTGCCGATGATCAACACAGCAGAAGAAGCTCGAAAGGCTGTTGATGCGGTTAAGTATTCTCCCATAGGGAAAAGGAGTTTTGGTCTCGGCCGGGCTCATGAATTCGGTCTCAATTTTGATACCTATATTCGGGAAATAAATAAAACGAGTATCGTAGTGATTCAGATCGAACATAAAGATGCACTTGAAAATCTTGATGCTATCCTAGCAGTTCCCGGAATTGATGCCCTCATCATCGGCCCCTATGATCTTTCCGGTTCAATGGGCATTCCTGGAAAATTTGATAATCCAGCATTCTGTTCTGCGGTCACTAAGATTATCAATAAGGCAAAGCAATCACCTGTTGCGCTCGGCATTCATATCGTCCATCCATCTGAACTGGATCTTAATGAACGATATCGCCAGGGGTTTACGTTCATCGGGTACGGAATGGATACGATATTCCTCCAGAACGGTGCTCGTAATGCCGTTCATGAAGCAAGGAGCAATTTTCATGAAATCATTTGAGAATATGAGGCCAAATATCGAATATAAAGCAATTCTACGACAACGCGAGATTGACGGGAATGCATTTTATGCTACATATCATGCACAGTTTATTGAGACCCCATGTCCGGCGTGCGGTTCAGAAGGTATTTTCAATTTCAAGAAGTATGGGTTTGCTCACAAGATCTGTACCCAGTGCAAGACGCTGTACTGCTCTCCTCGTCCATCTGACGCTCTTATTTCCTTATATTATAAAAGTTATCGAGCACCGGAGTTGTGGACAAAACTCCTGCTCACGGCAGATAGGCAGCGTAAAATTATCCAGTATTCACCCCGTGTTGAAAAAATTGTGGAGAAAATTCAATCAAGAAGAAAACGCAAAGGGGGTGTTGCGCTCGATATTGGTGCAGGGTCCGGGGCATTTGCCATCTGCCTGAAAAATACCGGTTACTTCGATGATATAATTGCACTCGATATATCAGAATCTTGTGTTACCGCGTGCAAGGACTGCGGGTTATCAGCAAAGCAAGGAACGATTGCAGATATTGAAACGGGAAGCGTCGATTTCATCTGCATGAATGATCTCATTGAGCATGTTGTCGACCCCTTCACCCTGCTCATGGATTGCGGACGGGTGCTAAAGAAAGGAGGATTCGTATCAATTGCAACACCAAATGGGGAGGGATTTGATTTCAGAATCTTAAAAGAACAGACAAAAAATATTACCCCCCCTGAGCATATCAATTATTTCAATCCCTATTCGATGGCCTTTCTGCTGGAAAGAGCAGGTTTTATTCCGGTCTCTCTTGAGACACCGGGTATTCTTGATGTGGAAATTATTCAAAAAGAGAAGGATTCTGGTTTTCCCTTAAAAAAGAAAAACGAGTATCTTGATTACCTTATGGAACAAGATGCCACTGTACTGAATAACTTCCAGGAATTTATTGCAAACAACCGATTATCGAGCCACATGCTGGTGATTGCACAAAAGAATGAGATAAACACATGAACATTATCGGCATCATCCCTGCAAGAATGGCATCATCGAGATTTCCCGGTAAGCCGCTCGCAAAAATCCGTGACATCCCAATGATAGGCCATGTCTACCACCGATCTAAGATGTCGGATATTTTGAGCGAAGTTTATATTGCGACATGTGATGAGGAAATTGTAGATTATGCGGAATCAATCGGGGCACTTGCGGTAATGACAAGTTCATCGCATGAACGGGCATCCGATCGTGCGGCTGAGGCTATACAGAAGATTGAGAGGGAGACCGGAAAGAAAACCGATATTGTTGTCATGATCCAAGGTGACGAACCTATGATTAGCCCCTTGATGATTAATGACGCTATCCGGCCTATGCAGAATGACCCGGAAATCCTCATTGTGAATCTTATGTCACGTCTTGATACACAGGCAGAGCATGAGGATCCCAATGAAGTAAAAGTAGTTGTCGATCAACAGGATTTTGCTCTTTACTTTTCACGTGAACCAATCCCCTCCCGAAAAAAGGGAGCACTGCAGGTACCAATGCTCAAACAGGTGTGCATAATTCCATTTAGGAGAGATTTTCTCATGCAGTTCAATACCTTGATACCTACGCCACTGGAGATAATCGAATCAGTCGATATGCTACGGGTTCTTGAACATGGGTATAAAGTAAAAATGGTGATGTCTGATTACCGTACCTATAGTGTAGATACTCCTGAAGATTTAGAATATGTAAATACGTGCATGGAAAACGATCCACTAATTGAGAAATACAGATTATAAAATATATTTGCACAATTACCAATTATATTCAATAGTTCTTGAGAACTACTTATTTTTCGTTCGATCAAGTTCTTTTTGAACTTCTTTGAGACAATCCAGTATTCCTTCACTGATATCAACGTAAGTTGAGAGATTCACGCGAACCGGGACATCAATTTCGAAAGAGTACGGGGTAATAACATAGTGGGGGTTGTTTTCGGAAGGAGCGTAGTGAATTCTGACCTCGGTTCCCAGTATTTCCTCAACCATATCAAAAAACTCTCGCATTTTCATCCGCTGGTGGCCGGTTATAAGAACTGCCGTGTTAGCAAACTGATTATCATTGGCAATTCGAACCGTCTCTCTTGCTGCATCATGGATATGGATATATTCACGGATCGCATCTGGAGAACTTGAATAGGTAAATTCGCCAGTTGTCAGCAGGGATTTGCATACACCATAAATGAAATTCCAGTGATTTGGTTGTCTGCCATACAGACTACCATATCGGATAATTGTATATTCAAGTCCAAATTCTTCATGGTATGTCTTGCATAATGATTCACATGTCTGTTTTGAGAGCCTGTAAAAAGAGCCACGGTTGCCAGATACATATACCGTACTTGCGAAAAGAAAACGTTTTACTCCGGTTTCCCGGGCCGCATCAAGGCAGTTGGTCGTGCCAATGACATTCACTTCCATGGTTTTTCCGGGAATTTTTCGTGCCTGGTCAACATCTGCTATTGCAGCAGTATGGAAGATATAGTCACATCCCTGCATGGCTTTAGTGATTTGTTCATAGTCAAGCACATCACCCTTGATATATGTGCAGAGCGATTGAATACTTCCTTTATCCAAAATTTCCGGTGGATCTCTGACATCGTAAACAATGGTTTCAATTCGGTGTTTTACCAGTTCTTTGACAACATGATGTCCGAGAAAGCCGGAACCTCCTGTAACGAGTGCTTTCATTGATTCAGTCTCCGTTTTGCATCAATGATATGTTCAACAGCTTCCATCTCCATCTGCTGACGCGATTCTATTGTATTTGAAGCAACATGCGGTGTAACTATTACCTGAGGATATTTAAGCAGTTCACCAGTATAAGGTTCTGTGGGAAAAACATCCAAGCCAGCAGCTGCTACGATTCCTGCATCCAAGGCATCTATGAGTGCACCTTCATCGATCAATGATCCACGTGCTGTGTTAATTAAAATCATTCCTTTCCTGCACTGTGTGAAAATCCTGCTATCGAAAAGAGCAACTCCTTCTTTTTGCTGGGACGTATGAAGAGAAATTACTTCAACGGAACTCACAAGATTTTCCAGTGATGATACTAAAATCCATTCATTTGGCGGACTGCATCGGAGATAAGGGTCAAAATAATAGATGGTGCATCCGAGTGCAGCAAGCATAGTTGCAATTTTATAACCTATTCTACCCAGACCGACTATTCCTACAGTCTTTCCTGACAACATGAGACCGGGTTCAACATTATAATTACCGCTCCTCATCTGGGAGTTGTATTTTTGAATATTTTTTAATATAGTCAGCAGTAGTGAGAGAGTATGTTCGGCAACCGCAAGTCCCGGTGCTTCAGGGGTATTAAGAATACAAATATTACTTTTTTCCGCTGTCGTGATATCAATGTTATCAATCCCCACTCCCACCCTTGATATTGCTTTAAGGTTGGTGGACACTTCTAGAACCCTTTTGGAAAATAATTCCGTTCCTGCGATTACAAATTCTGTATTCTTAACAGCCGATATCAGATCATTTTCGGATAAACGCAAGCCAGTGGAATTGATGTAAACAATCTCAAATTCATCTTTTATTTTTTTCATTGCCCGACCGTATTGATTAAAAGAGCGAATAGTGATTGCAACAGGGGGTTTGTTCATAGAGGATCACAAGTGCTGATCAATAAATATACTGTCAATAAGTAATAATGTTGTAGTAAAAACAGAAAAGTCAGTCTCTCTGTATATACAGATAATGGGGATTATTCAATATGCGATTAAAGAATAAACAAACGATTGTATTGATTCAGGCAACTCCAAAGAATGCTATCAATTTTTTTAGTACAACCTCTTGTAATGAATTGAATGATTGGATATATCTCGGAAAAAATGTAAGCCTCTTTTCAGAGATTGAAAAAATCATTGGTGGCAGGAAACAAAGAATTGATACCGGCGAGGGCCTGCAGGCTGCTGCAGCTGCATTACGGAGACCCTTTATTGATTTTATCGGTAGTATAGCTCAGAAAGAGAACAAAATCGCATGGATTCTTACCTCGGTTTCTGAAAAAAATTTATATTCGTCAAATCTCTTTCTGATGCTATGCTATCTTGAGATCTTGGAACAGGAGATCAAAAAAACCACCCGGGGGATCTGCGTTTTTTGCGAAGAACCGGCATTGATCTGCACGATCCAGAAAAATTTCGAAAAATATACGGATCTGGAAATCCAAGTTTTCAATCCGATATCAACGACAATTCCACAATTAATCCTGAAAAAGGTCAGGCTCATTAATAACAAAGTTTTATTTATCAGCAGTTATAGCAAGAGAATTTTTTATGCAAAAATATCTCAAATCCGAAAAATATCCGGACAAACGATCCCTACAGATGAACCGGTCATTGCCATACATTCCTGGACAGATCATCGATCATTTTCAATTGAGGGTTCCTTTTCAGAGGTATATTATGGTAACCTTGGACAAATACTGGAAAAGAACAATGATAAATTTTTTTATATGATTGATATAATGGGCACAATTCCCTATCCCGAAGCATTGGTGAAATTGTCTAAAATAAATTTTCGATGGAAATTATTTGAAGATTTTTTGAATTTTTCTGATATTGTGCGTGTATTGTACTTAGTTCACGGAAGAAAAACGAAGGAAATTAAGGATATATTTTTTTCAGGGCACGAGATTTCTATTCTGCTCAATGAAGAATATGCAAAAGATAAATATAATAACCGGGCAGAAGTTTGCGCTCTTTATTATTTTGCTGCACAAAAAATGGCGGGGCAATTTTCTGTAAAAACGTTCATCTACACTTTTGAAAACCATATCTGGGAGAAAATGACTATTGAAGGACTTCGCGAATCTTCACCACATACAAAAATAGTAGGATATGCTCATTCAGCGGTTAAAAAGACATATTTGCCATATTCACTATCTGAAGCCGAAAAAGATTTGATTCCAGTCCCAGATGTTATTCTTGTTAATGGTCATCAGGCAAAAGAAATACTCCTTGAATCGGGTTTTGAAAATACTGACATTCAGATAATTGGATCTTTACGATATGGGAATTTAACCGTAATTAAGAATAAGATAATTACTGAAAAGAGATATAAGATACTTGTTGTGCTATCTTATGATCTTGATATATCTCTGGAGATGATTTTCAAATGTGTAAATGCATTCAGCGGCATCGGGGATTTATCAATTACATTTAAACCTCACCCTATTATGAACCCAGAAAGCCTGATGAAGTCCGTTGGAAATCTACCGAAAATATTCTCTTTCTCTTCAAAGCCCATAATCACCTTGTTTGAAACTGCAAATCTGGCGATTTATTGTGATTCTGCCGCTTCGATCGAAGCGGCATCTCGAGGTATCCCGGTGCTTCATATCAAATCAGATTTTACCATTGATATAAATATTTTCGAAGATGTTGAAATCATACCCTCAGTGAGTTCCCCCCAGCAGATACGAATTCAATCACTCAAAATCCTTGATGGTGAATATCCATCATTTGACGAAATTCAAACGTATGTTGAACAAATTTTCTCTCGTGTCGATGAACAAAAGATATTGGAGATGATTTCTTAATTTGGAGAATCATGATTTTATAGGAATTGTTAATATGAACGATTGATGAGATGGATTTGAGCTCTTTATCTTTCGTTCAATTCCTATTCCTGACCCCCCCAAAAAAATAGAGATAATTTCTGTGCGGTCAGTTTTATTCCTGAGTAAAACGTCGGAGATGTGCCGTAACACACTATAAAAAACTTAGATTTATATCTCAGAAAATAA
>Ga0194039_1002049_pt1 | contig 10421 bp, 9 predicted proteins | sample JunL228m_MetaG_FD_148679 | JGI IMG/M metagenome (GOLD analysis project Ga0194039, IMG submission 148679) | Anoxic zone freshwater microbial communities from boreal shield lake in IISD Experimental Lakes Area, Ontario, Canada - Jun2016-L227-8m | ecosystem: Environmental > Aquatic > Freshwater >...
ATCATTACCGTGTCGTAAGTGAGACAATCCCTCTGACAATAAAGATCAAACCTCAAGTGAAGATCGATGTCCTTGAAGCAGTGCCGGAGAACCTGAATGTGGGAAGCGGCGGATATCTCAACCTGACGATAAAAAATATCGGGTTTGAAGACGGAAAGAAAGCAACCGTAAAGATAATTCGTAACGGCTTAAGCCCGATCATCCCCACCGACAGCAGCGTTTTTGTTGGGGATTTCCCACGCAATGGAACTGTTTCATGCAGGTACAAAGTGGCAGTATCAGGTGATGCAGCAAAACAGACCTATCCCATAGATGTTGCGGTCACCTATGAAAACCGGGACGGGGATATTGTTACATCTGCAATAGATACAGTGGGCATTCCCATTGGAGGGAAACTTTCTTTTTTGTCAACCTCAGCACCAGCCCGTGTCATACCGGGGTCGGACAATGTAATTACCGTTGAGTACAGGAATAACGGGGATACCACAGCTTATCATTCACAGGCACGGATCTCTGCAGTTGACCCTTTTACCAGTTCAGATGATACAGCCTATATCGGAGACATAAAACCTGGGGAAAAGGTTACCGCCCGGTACCAGATACATGCAGATGATTCAGCGGAGATCAAGACCTATTTGCTGGATGCTGAAATACGGTACCGGGATGCACTTGACAACAGTCAGGTCTCAGATACCTTCAAAGTATCCGTTTCAGTAGAGCCAAAACCTGCATCAAGTGGTCTGGCATCGATGCTTCCCGCACTAGTTCTCATTGTAATTATCGGCATTGGCGCCGGGTATTATTTACTTGTAATAAGAAAGAAGAAGTGATGCTTGGATGGGATGGGGCTCTCCCTTTGCCTTCAGTCCGGACAATTGATGAAATGCGGTCTGTACTTGCCGACAATTCGTGCAACGGCCATACCCCTCTTTATTTTATGTACCGCGATCTGGCAAAGTCAGACACGGACCGGCAATGGTTGCACAGTCACAAGCTGCGCTATGATATCACAGTTATTCCCCCCTGCACCCTATGCGGTGAATGGGTGAAGACCAAGGGACATTATCACCCGAAAAATCCTGCCGGTATCGGTTATCCGGAAGTCTATGAAGTTTTGGACGGCGAGGCAAAATATCTGCTCCAGTCGCGGAGACTGGATGATATAGTGATGATATCAGCCCATGCCGGCGATATCGTAATTATCCCCCCGGATTACGGGCACATATCTATCAATCCTTCTGTGGAGAGGACCCTTGCCATGGCCAACATCGTATCTACGGAGTTTGAGAGCGAATATGGGGAGTACGAGACACTCCATGGGGCAGCATATTATGCAATGTGTAATGGCAACCTGCGGAAAAATCCCCATTACCCAAAGATACCGGAGGTAAGATTTCCCGGCGCAAACTGGAGATCAGCAATGCACCGGCTCTGTCAGGGACCCCTCTACAACCTTATCGGGGGTGAGTCTGTCCTTGGGTTCCTCAACAACCCGGAAAAATATCCTTCGGATTTTGCAGGGCTGCTAAAAGATTAGGTGATGAGAGTCGCTTGTGCTCACTTTTTTTCACCAGTGCAAGGACTTTTTCTTCAATCGGAGTTTTTGCTCTCCACTCGTGTAGTTCAAGAGCCCGCAACGAATTATCGATCTCGGTATAGGAAAGTCCGATCTCCTTCTCGTCACTCTGGCCTTCCCATAATCCTGCAGACGGTGCTTTTCTTAAGATAAGATCCGGAATCTTAAGTTCCCTCGCTGCTTCATAGACCTCATCTTTGTACAGGTGAAGGATCGGCTGGACGTCCGCTGCGTTATCCCCGAATTTGGTGCAGTAACCGAGCATATACTCGCTCCGGTTGGATGTCCCGCAGACGAGCCGGTGGTCGAGATTGGCATGATAATACACAACCGCCATCCTGATCCGCGCCATAATGTTCCCGGTCAGGTACTGTGATCCGGCAAATCCCGACATGGCCCTGAATCCCTCAAGCATTGGTTCGATACTGACTACTCTGTGCTCCATGCCAAGCTGGGCACAGAGTGTGGCAGCATCCTTACAATCTTCAGGATTGCTGATTGCAGAGGGAAGAGAAAGCCCAAGTACCTTTTCAGGGCCGATCGCCCGGCAGCAGAACGCTGCTGCCACTGCAGAGTCAACACCCCCGCTCACGCCAAGAACAATACCTGTGCATCCGCTGTTCCAGTAGGCGTACCGGATCATCTGCTCAATTTTTCCCAACCTGCATCCAAGATCTGCTGCCATTTGCGCATCTCTTTTTGTTATACCAGATGAATGAACTTTTTCAACTGCTCGGTATTCCCAACTGCTATTAGGGCATCTCCTTCAAGAATGATCTCTTCTGCTTCCGGGGCGATGATCGAACGGTTCTGACTCTCAATACCGATGATACGAACCCCGGTTTTTCTGGTAAACCATTTCAGTTGTTTTGAGGAGGATTTTTTGGCATGTTTGAGGATCACCAGTTCGCTGTTAGGCAGTTCGAGAAGAATGGTGGCAGTATCAGCAAGGATGATCCTTGCGATCGTCTGGCCCCCGATCATGGGCAGGAGGGCAACGTAATCAGCACCCGCCCGGTAGAGTTTTTCAACGGTCGCCGGCTCATTGGCACGGGCAAGGATCCGTATGACCGGGTTGAGGTTCCGGGCCATGAGCGTGGTAAAAATATTCACATCGTCATCATTCAAGGCAACAATACAGAACCGTGCCTCTTCGATGCGTGCCTTTTTTAATATCTCCTCATCCTCAGCATTGCCAACAACCTGCTCCACGGCTTGTTGTTTTGAATCCACTACTATGCAGGAGACGCCGGATGCATGAAGTTCCTGGTACGCACCAGCACCAACATCCCCAAATCCTGCGATCACAGCAAAAGCGTCTGCACACCCGTCGGCATTGAACTCTTCCCGGATTGCAGTGACAATGGATTCGGCCCTGCCAAAAAGGAAGAGGGAAGTCGTGTTGTCGACAATGAGATCATCACTCGGTTCTGGAATGAATTTTCCGGCCTTCCAGAGGAATGGCACAATAATGCCAAATCGCTCAAAGAGTTGAAGTGCTGAAAGGGGCTTTAACGCCGCTCTGCACCCTAAAACCACCGGAATGTTAATGAGCCTGAGTTCCTGTTCTGCCGTGTGCTCGAGGTTGATGTTAATCCTGTCGAGCCCTGGAATATCCGGCTCTGCATCCCCGCTCGGGTTGAGGACTGCATGTCGTGCTAAAATCCTCCCGGTTGCATGTTTGGGGGATAGAACATAATCTGCTCCTGCATAACGAAGATAACGTTCAAAGGAGAGCTTGTCCACCACTGAAATGATCTTTCCTTTTACCAAACCCCGGATACCGAGCACGATACTCGCAGTCTGCCGCTCATCTTTGCAGATCACAACATTCTGTGCCATTTCGATGTGTGAAGCCGCCCATGTTGTGGGATCGGCATAATCCCCCCAGATCACATAAGCGCGTTTCCGGTAATGCGTGGCGATTTCAAGGGCGATTGCTTTGTCCTGTTCAATGATCACGATATCATGATCTGAGACCGTGAGGCTGTCAATAACAGAACGCGTGAGCTCATCATACCCCATCACGACAGTATGCCCTGAAAGCCGGTGCGGGGTTTTCCTTGGCGGTGCGGGTGCAAGAAGGGTGGTGAGGTACGGTGCGATGAGAAGCGGTATAACGACAAAGATCATGATCACCCCAGAGAGGATGATCTGGATCGAAAGCAGCATGGTGAGATCATTACTGAAAGGGAGGATTTCACCGTACCCGACCGTTGTCATAGACTGGACGACAAACAAAAGGGCACTGGCCCAATTAATAGATTTGTTTTCCAGCAGTGGATAAAACAGGTGGAAGATGTACGTGTAAAGAGCGATGAGCAAGGCAAAAGCAATGAAATAAATGGATATCTGAATGCCCGGAGAATTCCTGATAGCTCTCCATATTCTGCCCCGTTTAACGTGCGCCATTCTTTACCTCCGACGGTATTGAGCCATCATTGAAGCACCACTGTGTGTATTTTCCGTACCATTCACATGCCTGGATGAGGCCGGTTATCCCCATGGGAAAACCAGCAATATTTTCTCCCAGATTCATGAGTGCATATTTTGTTGCAGGGTGATTATTCGTAAATCTGTCCAGCATGGCGTTCACATCCTTGTGCAGTCCATCTGTCTGTTCCGGATTGACTGCGTGTTCATCACCAAGCCCGAGGAGATCTGCGTACAGGGACACTTCTGCTGCAGTGACTGATATAAACGGAGTGATCCGTGGAATTGTTTCTTGACATGGGTTGCCATTCAGTCTTTCCACATCCCCCCTGATGACGCTTTCCAGCACTGCACCTGCGGCATCATCGAGAGAGATTGCCAATGCAATCTTTGTAATCCCGTGTTGTTGTGCAATCTTATCGAGCAAAAGGGAGCTGTGCGGGTGACAATCAAGGGCAGGACACGGATCTTTTGTTTTCTGTGCAGCAGTATCAATCCCGGTCAATGATTCTTCCTCACTTGATCCAGTAAAACATTCTGTATCCAGCAGCTCTGCAATTCGCTTTGCACGCGAGGTGGAGTTAATGGCTGTGGGGCTTTTATCGATCGTTATTGCGCTGATTCTTATATCGCGGCGCTCTGCAGTGAGCTGTTTTAAAAAATAAAGAAGCGCGCCACTGCTCTTGTTGCCAGAAAGAGCAACTGCAATATGATCGCCGCATTTGAGCAACTGGTGTGCCCGTATCATCTTTTTAGCCTTGGCATTTACATCTGCTGCAACGTGCTGATCACAAAGATGCAGCCCCGAATAGGGCTGAAAAATAATCGCATCCCGGAGACACTTGCTGCACTGCATGCTCTGACTCACTTTTATTGGAGGATAAAAGATGTTTAAGTTTGTGATGAGGATCTAATGGGCCTGATGTAAGGAGCGATTTTATAGTCCGGCACATAACCACTCTAACGATTATGGCCGTCTCTGCGGAAAACATCCGCACCCTGCATAAATACGAAAAAACAATTCTTTCGGTGCTTGAGCGCCAGATGTCTCGCTATGCATGGATTCCCCTTGAGCAGTTGATAACCAGTACCGGATTCGCAGAATCCGAAGTGAATTACCGGTTAGCACGCTTAATTGAATGGGGCATGGTGCGGTTCAACCCTGTACCCTACGATGGGTATGCCCTTGTTTTTGGGGGATATGACACGCTTGCACTTGCAAGTCTCACAAGGAAAGGAACGATCTCTGCGCTGGGGACGCAGATTGGTGAAGGCAAGGAATCGGTTGTCTATGAGGCTCTTGGTCTCGGGCCGGTTGCGATAAAGTTCCACCGGATCGGGGGGCGATCCTTCAATTCAGCCCGGGTCAACCGGGAGTATATGACTGAAGGGGGGCATTGCCCATGGCTGATCGCATCGAAGCTTTCTGCCGAACGGGAGTATAAGGCGCTGGTGGCTCTTCACCCAAAGGTCAGCGTTCCGCTCCCTATTGCACAGAACAGGCATACCGTGGTAATGGCGCTGATTCAGGGTGCGAACCTGAACCGCTGCATACTTGAGGCTCCGGCTTTGGTTCTCGATGAGATCCTGGATAATGTCCGCATTGCATACAAGGAAGGCATGATCCATTCCGATCTCTCGGAATATAACATCTTAATGGAAGATGGCTCATGCGTAATCATCGACTGGCCCCAGTGGATAGAGACCTCTCATCCGAATGCAGAAACTACACTTAACCGGGATATTGATAACATCCTCACGTATTTTAAACGAAAATACAAACTCACGTATGACCGTGAGGATGCGATACAATGCGTGACCGGCTGAGTGTCTTTGGCATCGATATCATCAAAGGATCGGTAAGATCACGTACTAAAAGACCGGTCTATGCCTTGATCCGGATGGAAGGCCAGACGATCGTGAGCGAATCCGAAGTCTCGCTGTTCCGGCTCTTTCGCATGCTCCAGGAGGAACAACCCGATATTCTTGCTGTGGACAGCCTGCAGGAGATTGCTGCGGACCAGAAGGAACTCTACTTCTTTTTACAAGGGTTACCCCCGCAGACCCGGCTTGTTCAGGTAACCGGCGGTGAGCGCAAAGAGACGCTGGGTAAGGTTGCCGCCCGGTACAATATCAGTTTCAACCGTTTCGATCCCTTTGCTGAAGCCCGGACCAGTGCACAGGTGGCCTCTCTTGGTGCAGGCGCGGAGGTGATCGCGTTTGAGAACGAGAGCGAGATCATCGTGAGCCGGCACCGCTCACTGGGAAAGGGTGGATGGAGCCAGAACCGTTACGTGCGTAAGATCCACGGGGCAGTGCAACTCAAAGGTCGGGAGATCGATCAGGCCCTTGTCGCAGCCGGACTAAGATATGAGAAGAAGGAGACCCGGGCATTTGGCGGGTGCAGCCGGGTGGTATTCCGGGTCTTTACTACCCGGGATCAGGTACCCGTTTCCACCTGCCGCGGTTCCGATGTGCAGGTGCGAATCAACGGCAAACGGCTCGAACGGATCCAGTACCGCCCGCTATCAGGAAAGCCGCGTTACCTTATTGTCGGAATTGACCCGGGGACCACCACCGCTTTTGCCGCGCTGGATCTCGACGGGAACCTCCTGCACCTCCAGAGTTCACGGCAGATGAATATGGGGGATGTGATCGAGTCACTCTACAAAGTTGGAAAACCCTTAATCATTGCATCCGATGTGCAGGATATGCCCTTTTCTGTGGAGAAGATCCGCCGGGCGTTCAGTGCGGTTGCTTATACCCCGAAACAGGATGTGAGTGTTGAGACCAAACTGGAGCTTTCTGCCCCATTTTCGTATGGGAATGATCACGAGCGGGACGCGCTATCAGCAGCTCTCGATGCGTACCGCCAGTACCGGCACAAGTTCCAGAACCTGTTAAAACGGATTCCCCCGGGGCACGATCTCGATGAAGTCCGGGCACGGGTGATCCGAGGGCAGTCTTTAGAGCACGCGCTCGCAGAGATGAGTGGTGGTGCGATCCCTGCCACACAACGGGAAGCACCTCCGGCCCGTGTTGATGAAAAACACGATGAACGGGTGCGGATGCTGGATGGGATGGTCAAGCGACTCCGCACGTTTGTTGCCGAACTGCAAGAGGAGATCAAGGGAAAAGATTACGATATTCGTCGCCTTCAGGCACGCATACGGAAGGTCCAGACAAATCGTGACGCTGAGCTGGCAAAGGATGCAGAAGTAGTAAAAAAGGATGAAGCTATTCAGAGCTTAAAAAAGCATTTACGAAAAGAGGAACGCCACAACCGGAACCTTGCCAAACGGTTAGCACGGATCAAACAGTTTGCAGAACTCTCCATTGATGGCGAGGTTGTCCCGGTAAAAGTGATGGACACGCTGACAAAAGACGGCATCAGAAGGCTCATGGATGATGTGGGAATCGATGAGGGAGATGTTATCTTTGTCACCCGGATCGATGGCTGGGGCCGGAGCGTTGTCAAGGATCTCGCTGAAATGCGGGTTAAAGCGGTGGTTGCCGGGTCTGTGGTTCTTGCCAGAAATGATCCGCTGCTCATCCCTTCCTTCCGCGAAGCCGGAGTTCCCCTTCTTAATGATAAGGAAGCAGGTGTCCAGATCCGTGGTAAGCAGGGACTCTGCGGAAAGGAAGCGCTTGATCATGCCCTGCTCCTGTGGCAGGGAGTGCAAATCCAGCATGAACGTGAGAAAAAGACTGAACTAATCGAGCACATCTTCAAGGAGTACAAGAGCGAACGGGGTAAGGAGGTGAAGAAGAGTGGATGATCGTGAGCTCCTGAACGTGGTGATGGGTGTAGTCGGGCAGGAGAACTGCCTTGATGACTGTGCCGAGCTGCCGTGTGGCGAACAGATCATGGTAGTGACAACCGACATGCTCCACCGGACCACCGATTTTGTTGAAGGCATGACCGACTGGCAGGCTGGCTGGATGAGCGCAGCAGTCACTCTCTCGGACATCGCGAGCATGGGGGCGGCCCCAAAATATCTCCTGATTGCTGTAGGGCTGGATGACTGGAAGTCCCTGTCTGGAGTGATGCAGGGTGCACAGGACTGTTGCAGGAAATACGGCGCTACGATCATAGGCGGAGATATCGACCGGCACGGTGAGCTCACTGTGGTGACGACCGGGCTGGGGCTTGTCGATAAAGACCATATTGTGCGAAGGAAGGGTGCACAACCGGGCGATCTCATCTGCATCACAGGCATTCCCGGGCAGGCGCAAGCACGGCTTGACGGATATCTCCAGTTCGAAAAAGCACTCTTTGAGCCGCAGCCCCGGGTCGAAGAGGGTCAACGTCTCGGGCGGGCGTGTGTCAGTGCGATGATGGATGACAGTGACGGGATTGCTCTCTCGCTCTATGATCTGGCAAGTGTCAACGGGTGCGGGTTTTCGATCGATCTTTCAAAACTGCCCCTTGCCTCAGGTATCCCCCATGAGCAGGCTCGTGAACTCGCGCTCCATGGCGGTGGGGATTACGAACTGATCTTCACCGTCTCTCCCGATAAATTTCCCATTGCCGGAGTGCCTTCAACGGTGATCGGAACCGTGGTGGCAGAAAAAGCAGTCACGGCTGATGGAATAACGCTCGCAAAGCGCGGGTACCAGCACCGGTGGGAATAATCTGGCCAGAACCACCGGCGCATTAAATACGATCAACACGAGACATTTCTCTACATAGGAACACTGGCACTGCATGGAATCACTGGAAAGCAAACTGGATCGAATGTCCCCCGATCAACGCAGGGAAATCGAAGATTTTGTGGATTTCTTACTGTACCGGTCAGGTTCTCCGCAGGGCGTATCCAGCCAGACCACAGCACTGCCACCGGTTGCAAAGCCGGCACCACCCGTAATCCCTGTCATGGCCCCAATGATATTGCAGGAAACCCCGCAGGTTCTGGTGCATGAACAGAATATCCGGCATGAAGAATCATCCACTCTGGGAATGTCTGAAGAGCATTATTCTCCCATACAAGAGATTACCGTAGAGGTAGAGGATCGGATCTCCCGCGACTATATGGATTACGGGCAGTTCGAGCAGTCATCTCCTGCAACCGAAGCGGTAAAAAAAGTCAAAGCAAAGCTGATCCAGAAGAGCGAGCAGGACAAATCCCGCCACCTGCTCGACTGGATTGATTAAAAATGCATTTTCGGTAGTGGTTTTTCGGTTCTTCGCGATTTTTTTTTGGTAAGTCTGATCCTCATCGTTCAATCTTATGGGGGTCGGCCCGAGGACTCTGCCCTTCGATCCCGACAAGACCTGACGGTCTTGGATGAAACCGTACTAAAAACGAATGGACTCGACGGGATTTGAACCCGTCATATCGCGAGGGCTCTGCCCTTCGATCCCGACAAGACCTGACGGTCTTGGATGAAACCGTACTAAAAACGAATGGACTCGACGGGATTTGAACCCGTGGCCTTCACGTTGCAAACGTGACGATCTACCCCTGATCTACGAGCCCTTCAATATGATTTGCGGCATACTATTTTTCAGTCTATCCCATATAGTTGTTACTGATCAGGGATCCACAAGGCAGATGAATCACGAAAATAAAATATTCCAATGAACCATTATGGCCAAGCTGATCATTGAACCCAAAAAGACAAAGGACGGGCTGATCGAGTATGTTGTCAACTACCATGACCCAAAGAGCGACAACTCGTTTACCATCACCACGACAAACGATCTCAATGAAGCGCTGGAGAAGCTGAAATCAACACTGGAAGGCGAAGTTGCATCTATGCAACAGAAGAAATAATTCATTCGACAATTTTTAAAATTGTAAAATGCAGTTTTACGACGTTCATCGGGGTACCTGCACAGCCTTTTCACATGGCACGAAAAAAAACCCGGTGATAAATCCCAACGCGTAAAACACGAACGGGTTTTGCACCCTTTATAATGTAGAAAGCATGAGTTCAGGACTAAAAATTACTCATACAGAATTTTTTTAAAACAGGAAAATGGACCCGGCGGGATTTGAACCCGCGGCCTCTACGTTGCGAACGTAGCGATCTACCCCTGATCTACGAGCCCGCCTTTGTGGCATACAATTTTTCAGCGCAGGGGATATAGTTGTTGCTATCCTAAAAAACGCCCGTCATCACATCATAAGATGAGAGGACTACGAAAAAATGATGTGAATCAGAGAATGATCTCAATGTCGAGTTTCTCTGCAAGTTCCTTATACCGGTTCCGGATCGTGACCTCTGTGACACCTGCCACTTCTGCCACTTCGCGCTGGGTGCGCCGCTCGCCACCAAGGATTGAGGAGATGTAAATTGCAGCCGCTGCCACACCGGTCGGACCTCTGCCGCTGGTCAGCTCGCGTTCCCCGGCCTGCCGGAGAATCTCTACTGCGCGGCTCTGGACTTCACCCTTAAGCGTCAGTCC
>Ga0194039_1002051_pt1 | contig 10415 bp, 8 predicted proteins | sample JunL228m_MetaG_FD_148679 | JGI IMG/M metagenome (GOLD analysis project Ga0194039, IMG submission 148679) | Anoxic zone freshwater microbial communities from boreal shield lake in IISD Experimental Lakes Area, Ontario, Canada - Jun2016-L227-8m | ecosystem: Environmental > Aquatic > Freshwater >...
ACACTGATTGGGATGTACATGTGCCACTCGAACCAAAACAGAACGATATTCTCAAAGCGATTGGTGTAGTGTATAAAAAGTAGGGAAAACTTAGGTATTGAAGGAGATCGTGCGAAAAAGAAAAGATTACAATCCTGCTCGCTCGACGATGACGTCAGCGACAGCTTTTGCACTCTTGAAGGGGAAATCAGTAGCCTTGAGCAGTTTTCCAGCATCTCCGGCTGTCATCTTGAGGTCGCCCACTTGACAGGTTGTAGCTGCACCATTCGGAAACGCTGCAATAAGATCCGCAGGGGTTTTTACCGGGAACTTTGCTCCTGCAAGAGCTCCGGATATCTGTGCATGAATTTGTTCCTTAACTGATTTTGTCATGGTACTTTCACCGGATATGCATCGTTGTGTTATGAATATATACTTGAGCGTCATTAAAATATACAAAACAATTTAGTATAGAAAAATGACCCGCAAGGTAATGAACACCCACCTCAACACCATAATGAAAGGAAATTAATCTATGGGAGCAACACTGGGTTCTCTGACAGAAATACGGGAGCTAAAAACCGAGATTTCAGGTCTTCGGAATGAACTGAAACGGTTCATCGAGCATGCAAACTTGCAACACGTTGATGGGATCCTTTCGGACCTGAAGAAAAATTACGCAGACTTATTCACGAATCACCAAGTCGATACTGCAAAAAAAGATCTTTCCTCCCACATGATCAGTGACTGCAAAATGCGTAGTAAATGCTTTGAACTGTTCATGGATTTTTTGCAGAATACGGCCCGTCATATCAAAGACGGGCAGGTATCTGATGAAATTATCCAATCCTACCGGGAACAGATGAAAGTGCTGCGAAAGAAGGGACCGTATGACAAGTGCGATACGTGTTTTTCCGAAGTTCACCGGCTTTTTGAAAAGCAAATTGACCTGATGCAATCACTTGGTATTTACAAAAAATCAAAAGAAAACATGGAAGTTGTTGCAGAAATTTCTAATGATACTGTGGTAAAGGATTTGTTAGAGCCTGTTGCGAATAATCAGCGTTTTCAAATTCTCAAAGATCTTACCGTCCAAACTCGGACATTTTCAGATATTTCACAGTTGACCGGGCTGCGTGGCGGAAATCTCCTGTTCCATATCAAAAAACTGACGGATTCCGGCATGATCCTCCAGCGTCATGAACGGGGGGATTACATCATCACCGACAAGGGATTCAAAACAATGACTGCTATTTCGCAGTTGCATCAGCTGCTAAACCTAGACATAACACATTAATTTCTTTAAAAAAATTGCAAATTCTCAATAATATTTACTCAGGTCATCGACCTTAAAAAATTTTTAAATCATTATCATCTACAAAAGTAATTTGGAGATGACCATTATTTCAGCAACTGAACTGAAATCACTGACCCTTTTTTCAGATATTCCTGTTCTTCGGGTATAGAAGCTATTGCTTCAGCTTCAGAGATGGCTCGCAAACGGCTGCTGTCCTTTAATGGATGAAAAACCGGAAATCCCTCCTCTTCTTCAAGTCTGCCAAAGAAAAAATCCGTCCAATCGCGCTCACGTCCCTTCAGGTCAGCGGCAAGCCGGGCATTAATCCGGGGGAGATGGGGATTTGCATGACCCGCAAGGGCAAGGAGACCGGGCAGGGCGATCTGCAGGAACCCCATCAGGTTCGAAGACGGGCCGCCAGGTAAAATGAATACGGGTTTTTTGTCCAGCATGCCAAATCCAACGGCCTTTCCAGGACCGATGCGAATCCGGTGGAAGTATTGCTGCCATAAAAGACCTTCAAACACCTGCGCTACCAGATCACGGTCACCGGTCCACGCTCCCCCGCTTGTTATTATCGCATCTGCACCGGCAGATTGTGTTTTGAAAGTTTTTGTGAGAGTATCAAAGTCATCGTGTACAACCGTCATGACGGTCTTCATCTTGTACCGTTTACACCAGGCATGGCAGGTCAGAATATTACTGGCATACAGCTGGCCCTCAGAAAGAGGATCTCCCGGTGCAACAATCTCATCCCCGGTACCTATGATGGCAATTGTCGGATTTTTAAAGACAGGGACGGTGCTGTGTCCGGCAGCAGCGATAAGACCGATAATACCCGGAGATAACAGCTGGCCTTTCTTTATGATACAGGTACGGAATTTTACATCTCTCCCACAACGCAGAATATTCCGACCGGGTTCTGCAAAATTCATGACCAGTATATCATTGCCTTCCTGTTTTGCGAATTCTTCGGTCAGAATAGCATCCGCACCGGCAGGGATACGGGCGCCGGTCAATACCCGGACGGTTGTTCCCGGCTTCAGTTCAATGTCATTTGTCCCGCCGGGTGCCAGGATACCAGCCAGGTTCAGGCGTACTGGCTTTTCCGGCGTGGCATTGGCTACCTCATGCGATGCGACCGCATATCCGTCTTTCATGGAAGAATCCATTGACGGGGAGTTTACAAGGGCATAGAGATCCGATGCAGCAATACGGTCCGTGCATTCTGCCAATGTGACATTTTCCACCGCTAAAGGCTGAATGTGTTCAAGGGTTATACTGAGCGCTTTTTCAAGACCAAGGGACAATTTTTTCATTCGTGCTTCCTTATGCAGTTAGACTTTGATATCCTTAAGAGATTTTCTAAAAAACCATGTTTTTTTTGAATTTAAAATGATGTTGAGCCAAAAAAAGATCGGTTTGTGAAGAAAGACTTCACTTCTTGGTGAACGGGTTGAAGACATTCTCGTAGATCATGTCGCTTCCGGTGTTGTGGAGCCGGTTACGTTCTGTCTTTTCCTCAGCATAGGCAAGCAGCGGGAGTTCCATATCAACACCCGGCACATGGCCAAACATCTTCTCGAGTTCAACCTGCTGGGCGTGCATGAAGAGTGCATTGGGGATTTCCGCGGGGCAGACTTCCTCGCACTGGCCGCAGTTCACACAGGAATCTGCGATATGAGCGTACCTAATCAGGTGGAACATGAAATTGACGGGCAACTCGCCGGGTGGGACATAGGCCGGGTTCTTGGTTGTGCAGTCAACGCAGTAACAGATCGGGCAGACCTCGATACACCCGTAGCACTTGACACAGCGTGCAGTCTCGTCCATGATCTTCTTTAAGCGTTCCTTACCATTGCCAAGCGCCTCGAAGTCGTGCTTTCGCCACTTGTCGCCGAGTTTGAACATCGCACCCTCGACCTTTGCCCGGATCTCAAGACCCTTGGGGTTGGCTGGTGCGGTTGTCAGGATGCCTTTCTTGACGGCACCGTCAACAAGGTTTGCTCCCTTCTCTGAGCAGACTTCAACAAAGGTTGCTTTGCCTGCTTTGTCGCCGATGACTCCCCAGTTACCGCAGGCAAGGTCGGCCTGCCTTGGGATCTTCATCTTGCATCGGCGGCAGTTGCTGCGCCGGCCATAGCCTGCTTCTTCGAGCTCGTCAACAGAGATACCTTTGTGGCCTCCCTCGAACTCGATGATGAACTGTCCTTTGTCGATCTCTTCTTTTGTGACCTTTTCCGGGTCAACGCCATACTTTTCGCGGATCATCTTACGGGCAGTGACCGGGCTGACCGATCCTCCGCAGTTGACCCCGATCATGATGATATTGTCAAGATTGATCTGCTTGCGCTTTGCCAGTTCGTAGAACGCCATCGCGTCACAACCCTTGACAGTCACGCCGATCTTCTTGTCCTGTGCCCCATCAAGATATTTCTTGACAAGTTTTGGCATAAGAAGCGTTCCGCAATGAAGTGAACCAGCGGTCTTTGCAAGATCATTGGGGTCTGTGACGATAACGGGCTTTGCATCATAGAGGTCAACTCCTTTAGTCACTACAAGGACAGCATCAACCATCTTTGATTCAAGGGCATACTTCCAGAGTCCGGTAACTGCGCCACCGAGCTCGGCTTTCTTCTGGATCTCTGCGTCATTTGTCCACGCGTAGAGCATTTCGCCTTTCTTGGTCATGGTGTTCAGGCCTCCTTGATCTTCTCAACCTTGACAGCACAGTGCTTGAGTTCCGGCATCTTGGAGAGCGGATCAAGTGCTGTGTTGGTAAGGTCGTTTGCACCATGTTCAAAGTGCATGGGCATGAACAGCACTTTCGGGCCCACGTCATCAGTTACGCGTGCTATGGCAATGGATTCACCACGGCGGCTTGTTACCTTGACCTTCTCGTATGGCTTGATCCCGAGTTCCTCTGCATCCAGGGTGTTCATCTGCATGTAGTTTTCCGGTACATCGTTGTGCAGGGTCGGGCTCCGGTCGGTCTGGGTTCTGGTGTGGTAGTGGAAGATGATACGACCAGTCATAAGTGTATACGGGTACTCTGCATCCGCAACTTCTGCGGGCGGGCGGTACTCGAGACCGAACATGGTGCCCTTGCCATCCGCTGCGGAGAACTTCCCGATGTGGAGGATGGGGGTTCCCGGGTGCTCGATGGTCGGGCAGGGCCAGTGAACAGATTCGGGCTTTTCCATCTTCTCATAGGTTACACCGAACTGGCCAGGGGTGACTGAGCGCATGTCGTCCCAGACATCCTTTGCAGTCTTCCAGTCAAAGCCCTTGAGGCCCATCTTCTTTGCCAGCATACCGACGATCTCCCAGTCGTACTTCGACTCGCCGGGACCGTCGACGGCTTTCCTTACACGGTTGACACGGCGCTCGCCGCTGGTGAACGTACCATCCTTCTCGGCAAAGCAGGTGCCGGGAAGGACAACGTCTGCATACTCGCAGCTCTCGGTCCAGTAGATATCCTGGATAACGAGGAAGTCGAGTTTGTCAAGAGATCTCCTGACGTGGTTCGAGTCGGGGTAGGAGACCACGGGGTTCAGGCCGAGAATATACATTGCCTTGATCGGGTCACCGCACTGGGTGATCTGCTCGGTTAAGGTGACACCATACCAGTCGGGAAGGCTTCCTTCCTTCATGAACCATGCCTTCTCCATCTTGGCACGGTTCTCGGGAACGGCAACTGCCTGGTAACCGGAGAAGACGTTCGGGTATGCCCCCATGTCACAGGCGCCCTGCACGTTGTTCTGGCCACGGAGTGGGTTGACACCGACACCGGGGCGTCCTACATTGCCGGTGACCAGTGCGAGGTTTCCCATGGACCGGACGTTGTCGGTACCGGTGGTGAGTTCGGTGATGCCGAGGCAGTAGATGATGACTGCGTTCTTTGCATTTGCATACTGGCGGGCAAACTCCCTGACCGTCTCTTGCGGGACGCCATGGATCTTCGTAGCATCAGCATAGTTTTCGACCGTCTTTTTCAGGTCCTCAAAGCCTTTCGTGCGCTCCTTGATGTATTCCTTGTCCTCGAGGCCTTCTTTGATGATATAGTACATCATGTTGTTGGCAAGGGCAATGTGGGTCGACGGGTTGAACCGGATGTACTTGTCGGCAAGCCGTGCGGTCGGGCTGAACCGCGGGTCAACGACAACTATGGGGATTCCCTTCATCTTGGCCTGCATGACGCGGCGGCCGGCAAGCGGGTGTGCCTCGACAGCATTGGAACCCCACATGACGATCAGGTCAGAATTCAGGACATCCTCAAACGGGTTTGTGGCTGCACCGGAACCGAACGAGAGTGAGAGACCGGCAACAGATGGTCCGTGGCAGATACGGGCACAGTTGTCAACGTTGTTGGTCTGGAATGCTACACGGGCCCACTTCTGCAGGGCGTAGCAGTCCTCATTGACGGTACGGCATGAGGTGTGGAAACCAAGAGCCTTGGGGCCGCCCTGTTTGTGAGCCTCTGAAAACTTCTTTGTTATCAGGTCAATAGCTTCGTCCCACGAGGCTTCCTCGAACTTGCCGTCCTTCTTGATCAAGGGTTTTGTCAGCCGGCCGGGCTTCTGGACTGTTTCCCAGCAGGTCGTACCTTTCGGGCAGAGCTTTCCTTCGTTGATCGGGGATCGCTTGTACGGTTCGACACCAATGAGCGTGTTCCCATTGGACACGAGGTTCAGGCCGCAGCCTACCCCGCAGTAGGGACAGGTCGTGGCTGTGTACTTAAGAGAATTTGAATTGAGTTCACTCATCATCTATCACCATGATTTCACATGCAAAACCTATTACAAAACAGGTTTCCTTAATGGATTTGTTAATTTAATGTAGTTATAACGTGTATGTTGGCATAAATGCAATATATAGGTTTTGAAATTTTTGTAAAAATTGATTAATAGATGGGGGCACATATGCTCGAAGGGTAATTTCTTCAGTACACCAATAAAGGCAATTACCCCTATCCAAGACGTAACGCTCAACCACATCTGAATAATGACAGAGGAATAATAGCATGAAAAAACGCCGCACAATCCCTGCACAGGACACGAGACGAGTTGTGTTCTGATATTTTCTTTGGTACGGAAAATCGTATCCTATAGAATGTTTTCTCCTGCCTCACCCCACGAATGGTTATTTCCTGAACAAATTTTGATGTTAATGTTACCCCCAGACGTTTTTTGGGAACGCCATATTGGTGTAGAGATCTTCCAATCGTGCCTTGTGGTCCCGTTCCATGTATGCCAGCTGAGTAAAGAGCAGCTGTGTGTCTGTGTCTTTTGCCAGGTTTGCAAGCTGGGTGTACATCTGCACGGATTCTAACTCCTTCCTGATCGCGACAACAAGGCCTTCGAGGGGTTTCATGGTGGCGGTCAGTGCAGGCAACTCCAGGGTATCGGCTACCTTGTAGTCGTGCGAGGGGTCAAATTTCATCTTTGAAGCATCCTTATTAAGCATTCTCTGAAGGCACTCGCGGTGCTTCTTCTCATCTACGGCAAGTTCGGAAAATAGTGATTTCAGTACCGGGTTATTTACCTTTTCGGCAATACCACGGTAAAACGTGTATGCTTCCACTTCCCTGTCGATTGCTGTTGCAATAATATCCTTTGCGTCTTCAGCTTTCATGGTTTTTAATCATCCACATAGAGGAATTTTGCTGTGTTCTACCGGATCGTCCGGCTACAGGCCCATCCTTATTTTACCGGAACGGGACATCAACATGTCCACCATTAAAAAAAATTAGTTGGTATAAGATGACTTCCCCAGCTTAGGTTCGTAGAACTTGTCTGCTTCCGTGCGAATCGCGTGCGAGAAGAGTGCCAGCGGTATTTCGCACGGGCAGAGCTCTTCGCACTGCCCGCAGTTGATGCAGGAGTCGGATATGTGCGCAAAGCGCCGCAGGTGGAACATCGGATCGGCCGGGATGAAACCACGGCGGACCATCATGTCGGGCTGTTTATACTTGTCAGGACTGGTGACACAGACCGGACAATGCTCGATGCACGCCAGGCACTTCATGCAGCGGCCGGTCTCCTTTGCTATAGTCTCCCAGAGGACCGGTGCGAGGGCTTCGAAGTCGTGCTTTCGCCACTTGTCGCCGAGCTTTCCCATTGCACCTTCAACCTTGGCACGGATCTCGATACCCTTGGGGTTTGCCGGTTCTATGGCAAGTTTATTGGCTTTGACAGCTCCGTCAATGAGTTTTGCTCCCTTATCGGAGCAGACCTCAACAAAGGTTGCATTACCGGCCTTCTCGCCGATGACACCCCAGTTCCCGCAGGCAAGGTCTGCCTGGCGCGGGACTTTTAACTTGCAGCGGCGGCAGTTCGATCTGCGGCCGAAGCCGGCCTCTTCAAGCTCATCCATGGAGATACCCTTGTGGCCTCCTTCGTACTCGATGATGAACTGGCCTTTGTCGATCTCTTCTTTAGTGACCGTATTCGGGTCGACGCCAAACTTTTCCTTGATCATCTTCCGTGCGGAGACCGGACTGACCGATCCACCGCAGTTGACACCGATCATCACGATGTTGTCAAGATTGACCAGCTTGCGCTTTGCCATCTCAAGAAGGCCCATCATGTCACAGCCCTTGACAACCAGTCCCAGCTTCTTACCGGCCATCTTGGGCGCGTACTCCATCACCAGTTTGGACATGAGGATGGTTCCGCAGTGGAGCGAACCGGCGCACGCATCAAGGTCCTTAGGGTTGGAAACAAGAACCGGAACCGCATCGTACAGGTCAATGCCACGCTGTACGGCAAGCACTGCATCAACGGTCTTGCTCTCAAGTGCATACTTCAGCAGCTCGGTTACCGCACCGCCGCATTCCGCCTTCTTTAAGAGGCCGGCATCATTGGTCCATGCATAGAGCATATCGCCTTTCTTTGCCATTTACTTCGCCCCCGCAATCTTTTCGATCTTTATAGCACAGTGCTTGAGCTCCGGCATCTTGGAGAGCGGGTCAAGCGCAGTGTTGGTTAAGGTGTTAGCCCCCTTATGGAAGTGCATGGTCATGAACGTAACTCCGGGAGCAACGTCATCGGATACATGGGCGATGGTCTCAATCTGACCACGGCGGCTTGATACCTTGATCTTCTCGTTTTCCTTGATACCCATCTTCTTTGCATCTAACGTGTTGATCTGGATAAAAGACTCTGGGACCTCATAGTGCAGTTGTGCAGCACGGTCGGTCTGGGTCCTGGTATGGTAGTGGAAGATCAAGCGTCCGGTCATCAAAGTGAACGGGTACTCTGCATCCGCAACTTCTGCGGGCGGGCGGTACTCGAGGCCGAACATGGTGCCCTTGCCATCCGCTGCGGAGAACTTCCCCACGTGGAGGATCGGGGTTCCCGGGTGGTCGATGGCCGGGCAGGGCCAGTGGACTGATTCGGGCTTTTCCATCTTCTCATAAGTCACTCCGAACTGGCCGGGAGTGACTGAACGCATGTCGTCCCAGACATCCTTTGCTGTCTTCCAGTCAAAGCCCTTGAGGCCCATCTTCTTGGCAACCATGCCAATAATCTCCCAGTCGTACTTCGACTCACCGGGGCCATCAACGGCCTTCCTTACACGGTTGACACGGCGCTCGCCGCTGGTGAACGTCCCGTCCTTCTCGGCAAAGCAGGTGCCAGGCAGGACAACGTCTGCATACTCGCAGCTCTCTGTCCAGAAGATATCCTGGATGACGAGGAAGTCGAGTTTGTCAAACATCTTCATAACATGGTTCGAGTCCGGGTAGGAGACCACCGGGTTCAGCCCAAGGACGTACATTGCCTTGACAACCTCGCCGCAGTCATTGATCTGCTCGGTCAGGGTTGATCCATACCAGTCGGGCAGGGAACCTTCCTTCATGCCCCATGCCTTCTCCATCTTGGCACGGTTGTCAGCAACTGCAACAGCCTGGTAGCCGGAGAAGACGTTCGGGTATGCACCCATGTCGCAGGCGCCCTGCACGTTGTTCTGTCCACGGAGCGGGTTGACACCGACACCCGGGCGGCCGACATTGCCCGTGAGCAGCGCGAGGTTGCCCATCGAACGGACATTGTCGGTTCCGGTGGTTAACTCGGTGATGCCGAGGCAGTAGATAATGACTGCGTTCTTTGCCTTGGCATACTGGCGGGCGATATCCTTGACGGTCTCGAGGGGGACACCGTGGATCTCTTCGCAATCAGCGTACTTCTCAACGGTCTTTTTCAGGTCTTCGAAGCCTTTCGTACGCTCGTTGATGAAGTCTGTGTTCTGGAGGCCTTCTTTGATGATCCAGTACATCATGGAGTTGGCGAGCGCAATATGGGTAGACGGGTTGAACCGGACCCACTTGTCGGCAAGTCGTGCGGACGTGCTAAACCTCGGGTCAAGCACGATAATCGGGATTCCCTTCTGCTTGGCCTGCATGATGCGGCGACCGGCAAGCGGGTGGGCCTCGACTGCATTGGAACCCCACAAGAGGATAAGGTTGGAGTTCAGCGCATCCTCGAACGTGTTGGTGGCTGCACCGGAACCAAACGAGAGCGAGAGACCGGCAACAGAAGGTCCGTGGCAGATACGTGCACAGTTGTCGACGTTGTTGGTCTGGAATCCCACGCGCGCTAACTTCTGCAGGGCATAGCAGTCCTCGTTGACCGTACGGCACGAGGTCTGGAAACCTAGGGATTTGGGGCCGTACTTGTCGGAGGTCTCCTTGAACTTCTTTGCAATCAGATCGATGGCCTCAGTCCAGGTAGCATCCACGAACTTGCCGTTCTTCTTGATCTTCGGCGTTGTCAACCGGTCAGGGCTCCCGACATGTTCCCAGCAGGTCATGCCCTTCGGGCAGAGCTTGCCTTCGTTCACCGGGCTTCGCTTATACGGTTCAACACCGACAAGTTTACCTTCGTTCACCACGAGGTTCAGACCGCAGCCGACCCCGCAGTACGGACAGGTTGTCGGTACATATTTAATGGCACTGTTTGTTTCACTCATCTCTTACACACACCAAATAGATTAAACAAATACATTGTTTTTTACATAAATACTGCAATCTTGCGTATGTGATATCTTCCAGCTGGTCCCTTTTGTTATTGGAATGGGTGATAGAAATGGGCAAAGAGTCAGTGGAGAAGGGCTATGTGAGTCTTGTACATCGAACAAT
>Ga0194039_1002052_pt1 | contig 10412 bp, 10 predicted proteins | sample JunL228m_MetaG_FD_148679 | JGI IMG/M metagenome (GOLD analysis project Ga0194039, IMG submission 148679) | Anoxic zone freshwater microbial communities from boreal shield lake in IISD Experimental Lakes Area, Ontario, Canada - Jun2016-L227-8m | ecosystem: Environmental > Aquatic > Freshwater >...
AGTAAAATCCGTTGTGAATACAACGAAAAAAGAAAACTTAAGAAAATGTGCTAGGTGTGGAGAAGCCACAACAAACAGCTACTGCCCTGTTTGTGGATACCCTTGCTAACAGTTAAAAACAAAAACCTAAACCCTTGCAAATGCAGGGGTTATTTTTTTACAAATTTTTTTCAGCTTCAATAAATAAATCAATTTCACCTGCCAAAACAGCATCGACATCCGAAGTCTCAGCGAGCGTTCGATGATCTTTCACCATCTTATATGGGTGTAGTACATAAGAACGAATCTGACTTCCCCATTCTATCTCTGTATCAGCACTTTTTTTCATACTCTCTTCAATACTTTTCTTTTCTTTCTCGGCATTTTTGAAAATTTTAGCTCGCAAGATAGACATAGCACTTTCTCGATTTTGTTCTTGTGACCGCTCGCCCGAAGCATGTACAGAAAGATTGGTCGGTATATGTACGATTCGTACCGCCGTTTCTCTTTTATTTACATTCTGTCCTCCAGGACCTCCTGCTCGAGAAAATTCAATTCGCAGGTCTGCTTCTGGTATTACAAAATCTTTTTCTTCTAATTTTGAAAACTTTGGCAAAACTTCCACTAAAGAAAAAGAAGTATGTCTCAATTTTTTTGCATTAAATGGAGATATGCGCACGAGCCGATGTACGCCGTTTTCATTTCGAAGTGTGCCGTAAGGCCCACTTCGCCCTGAGCGAGCATCGCGAGTCGAAGGGTTGCTAGAAACTTCAAAAGAAACATTTCGATATCCCCCTTGATCATTTTTATGTTCATGGATAAAAGAAATATTCCAATTCTTTCTATCGGCATATTTCATATACATATCGAGTAGCATTTTTGAAAAATCTTCTGCATCGTCCCCGCCTGCGCCTGATACGATAGTCATAATTGCTGGACCTTTATCGTATTTTCCAAAACCACTCTTTTTTTCTTTTAATTCTGAAATTTCTTTAATAGTCGCTTGCGCTTTTGTTTTATCATTCCAAAAAACTGGAGAGAGCATTTCGCTTTCCAATTCTTTTATTTTTTTATCAATATCATTTATATCTTCAGCCATTGTTCTATTATAAGTCTTTTATCTTCGGAAAAAAACTTTTTGGTAAGTTTAAAAAATAGTCATCAATGTAAGGCATCATCGAATCACAAGCCAAGAAACAGCATACAACTTCTCCATCATCATTTCTTAGCTCTTTTAATTTATTTTTCTTTTTATATTCTTTTAATTTCGCTAGAATTGCGGCCAATTGCATACCAGTAGAAGGACCAACAAAAATTCCTAATCGCACCAATTCTAAACTTTTTGAAAATGCAGACTTTGAATCGACGGGAACGATTTCATCCACCACATCTTTCCATTTTATCCCCAATTTATTTATCTCTATTTCGCCTCGAGGTCCTGGAATATGAGAACCTTTTTTTATGGCTGTACCAATAACTTTTATTTCTGGTTTTTTATTCTTTAAATATCCTCCCGCCCCCGTTATAGTCCCTCCTGTTCCAACACTAGCCACAAAAATGGAAAGGTTGTTTTCAAATTGGTACCACAGTTCTTTGCCAATATATTCCACAGACGACTCGACGTTGCCTGAATTTACATATTGATTCAAATTATACCAGCCAGTTTTTTTGCCAAGCACTTTGGCATCATGTATCCCTCCTTCTTCTTCAAAAACTCCTGGACAAGGTGATCCATGCGAAATTAAAAGATTTGTGCCAACTAGTTGAAGTAATTTCTTTTTATGTTCTGGCACGTCTGGGGTAATAATTGCATTCATATTTTTTATACCAAAATATTGAGACAATATAGTCATCGATAGCGCCGTATTGCCAGAAGAATATTCTACTAAATTTTTTATTTTCACCCTTTCTTTTTCGGGAATATTTTTCAACATCATATAGGAAGGCAAAGATTTTATATTTCCAAGTGGAGCCGAGTGTACTAATTTTACAAAAATTCGAACCTTATCTTTTTTATATGGATTGAGGGATTTTGGCAACTCTACCACGGAAGTTAAACCGAAATTACTAGGTAATAAAAAAGACCTAATAGCATCCTCCCCTTCATAAATTTTTTTATTTTTATCGGGCATTTTTATTATCGAGCTAAATTTACTTCCCCTGCAAAAGAACTTTTGGCTTCGCCTCGCATAATAATTTCTCCATTTTCATTTTCTGATATGTAAAGTTCTCCACCTGGCAACTCTATAGTAATTTTAGAATCAATATTATTTTCTTTTTGAATTATCGAATACACAGCACAAGCTCCTGTACCACAAGCGAGGGTTACGCCACATCCCCTTTCCCAAACACTTACTTTATATTTTTTATCATCAATTTTTTCTACTAATTCAAAATTTATTTTATTTGGAAAATTTTTATCATTTTCAATAATCGGACCAATCTTTGCTAAATCAAAAATATCTAAACTTTCAACAAAAGCCACAGCATGCGGATTGCCCACAGAGACAAAATTGAGATCTAAGCCTTCTAAATTTATTTTTTCATTTGGAAAATCCAAATGTTCATACAAAGGCTTTCCCATGTACACAGAAAAACTGCCATCTTCTTCCAAAATCACTTTTTTAATTCCTGCTCGAGTTTCTATTTGGAAAATGTCTCTATCTTTTAGATAGTCATTTTTCAAAAATTTCGCAACACATCGTATTCCATTTCCACACATCTCGGCCATCGTCCCATCTGAATTGTAATAATTCATAAAACAATCGACACCCTTTTCAGAAGTTTCAATCAAGATCAGGCCATCTGCCCCGATACCTTTATGCCTATCACAAAGCAATGCAATATCATTTTTCTCCAATCTTATCCGCCCATTGAAATTATCAATGACGATAAAGTCATTCCCCAAACCATGCATCTTTGTAAAAAAAATATTCATGAGCCACCCCCGAGGATCGAACTCGGGACCCCGTCTTTACGAAAGACGTGCTCTACCAACTGAGCTAGGGTGGCCGACTCTCCTTACTTTGGTGTAAAGATGAGTATCTTTTAAACAAAGCTCGAACCCATTTTAGCAAAAATTTGTAAAAGTTTCCAAGCGAGCCAATGTTTACGCTCCACGCGCGAGGAAACTTTAAACTAATTTCTACGCTCGACCAATGTGCTAATTTTAAGGATTCCGTCCCACTCCGACAAAGTCGGAGTGCCGTCCTCGTCCCATCAATCCCATGCATATTAGATTTCGCGCGGGTTTTTCTTTTTTCGGAATGGCGATGGGACTGCGGGCGGGCTTCTTCAAAGAAGAAGCGACGGAATCCAAAATTCAAAATACATTGTCTCGGGCATTATACCATTTTTCTACTTCGGTGGTTATTCAGAGTTTATAGGTTCACCCTTGGCTCCGCCTCGGGCATTACCGCTAGGGCTACGAGTGCCTAGATTCTAGGAGCGGGCAAGCAGAAAGTTGAACGGCTCAAATACCAGGAAATGAGCCGTTCACTCGATTGTCCGCAACTTCTTGGGGAGAGAAAGTTTTCTCTCCCCGGGTCGGATGACTCCTGATTACAGGAGTTCCATCCTCGCCATCCCCACTCTACGTTTTTTAAGATTATGTTTGTGGTGTCGCTTTCGCTTTTAGATTTAGTATTTCGTCAGCTGGTCGGCACTCGTACCTTTAGCCATGGACACCCTAGCGGAAATGCCCGAGGCGCAAAATACATGTGCTTGCCCCAGCTCGCGTGATTACACGCGAGCTACCCCACCCGTGCGTGCACACGAACTCACTCCCTAGAATTAAATTCAAAATTAAATTTTTGAATACGAAACTGCTTTTCCAGTTTTTCCAACTTGTTTTATTTTATTTTCCTTTTCCAGAATATTTAAATATCTTTCCGCTGTGGCATCGGAGACATGAAGAAACTTTTCGACTTCGTCGTTAGTGATTTTAGATTTTTTTAAAAACAAAGTCATTATCTTATCTAGCTTTTTTCTTTTTCGAAACTGTATTGCAAATTTTGCTTTCGCAAGAAGTTCCATAACTTTGTTTTTGTTTGGAATTATTACTGGAACAGGTTCAGACTTGATCGGCTCAGGTTCGGAACTCAACGGCTCATTTGGTGGAATTTGAGCCGTTCGGGTTTCAGAAGTCTGCACAGGTTCTGGAATTGATTCAGAGACTGGCTCAGTATTCGGCTCAATTCCAGATGCTTGATTTTCAAGGGTATTTTCCATATTTTGCCCATTTTCGGTCATTTTAGCCTTATTTTCGGTAATTTTGGGGGTCGTATTGTTGACCACTTCGGGGGTAGAGTTATCCACAGGGGCATTTATGGCCTCAAGTGGGGTATCTGGGGTACTAGAACCCATCTTTACTGGGGTATCTTGGGGGGTAGGGGTTTCGTCTGTTCCTTGGTTTATAGTTGTTTCGCTAGGCATATTATATATATTTAATAAAACAGTCTTTTAATTTAAATTAAATTTTTCCTAAAAACACCTTCTCTAAAACACCCTCTTTAAATATTTCCGTTCCAACACCAGTATAAACCAGTGAGCCTTTATCTAAAATAAAAACCTTATCAGTAATCTGAAGTAATGATTTTATATTGTGTTCCACTACAACAATAGTCATATTTGTCTTTTGATTTATTTCTTTTATTTTTTTAAATACTTCACTTACTATATTAGGTGCCAACCCTAAAGATGGTTCATCGAGAAGTAATAATTGTGGATGGGTTATTAATCCGCGTGCAATTGCTAACATCTGCTGTTGTCCCCCAGAAAGATTTTTTGTTTTCTCATTTATTTTATCTTTTAATGCTGGAAATAAATCCAGCACTTCTTTTATCCTTTCCTTTAAAATATTTCTGTTTTTTATATTAACTCCACCAATTTCTAAATTTTCCATGACAGTAAGTTGCTGAAAGATTTTTTTTCCTTGAGGGACAAAAGACATACCACATTCAACCATTTTATGTGGAAGTGGTTTAATAATTTTACCTTGCCATATAATTTTTCCTTGATTCTTTTCAACTAACCCGAATATCACTTTTAATAGTGTAGACTTTCCAGCCCCATTTGCTCCCATCAAGCCCACAACATCTCCCTTATCAAAAGATAATGAAATATTTTTTAAGGCATGCACACCACCAAAGTTTACATCTATATTTTCTAATCTTAATACTGGTTCTTTTTGATTCATATCTTTTAATTTTATTTTCCTAAATATGCTTCAATAACAAGAGGGTTTAAAAAAACTTCGTGTGGATTTCCTTCAGTAGTTACTTTTCCATTATTAAATACCACAACATGATCGGAGAGTTCACGAATGATATCCATATTGTGTTCTATAAACACCACTGTCTTGCCTTCTTTTTTTAAAAAGAGAAGAATCTCTGAAACTATTTTTATCATTTCTTGGGATAAGCCAGCAAAAGGTTCATCAAAAAAAATGGTATGAATAGATCTGTTCCCATCTTCATTTAATGCAAGAATGCGTGCAATTTCCAATAGCTTTCTTTGTCCATAAGATAAATCGTGAGCAAGACAATCTTTTTTATCCCAAAGTCCTACACGTTCTAAGACTTTCTTCGCAATATCTATATGATATTTTTTATTTCTTTCAAAAATAGAATCAAATATTTTACGAGGAGAAATAACAATTAAAATATTATCCAAGACTGGCATTTGTTCAAATATGCGAATATCTTGAAAAGTACGGGCAATACCAAAATCCACCAAATCATATGGACGAATATGTGTAATACAAGTATGCTCTCCGATACAAGCAAATCCAGAATCAAAAGGAACCATTCCTGTTAAGATATTAACCAACGTAGATTTTCCAGAGCCATTCGGCCCAATAATCCCAGTAATTTTTCCAGGAGCAAAAGAAATAGTTTCTCCGTCTACTGCTTTTACCCCATCAAAATTTTTTTTTATATTTTCTGTTCTTACAACAATAGACATATTTGTTATTTTTATTATTGTTTCAATGCCCAGTTGCCGTTATTATATTCATAAATGTTCATCTTAAATTGTTGTACTCTGTCAATAAATCCCTCTGAACCAATTACCGAATTGTAATCTTTTACTTTAGTAATTGCGTCAACAACACACGCTGGATCATCTGCCTTGCATGATTCCATTGCCTTACTTATAAGTTCGATTGAATCATATCCCATTGCGGTATAATTTGTAAGATTTTTTACATCATAGGTTGGATGATTTTTTAGAAAAGTTTTCCCAAAATCACTTTCTGCTGTATTAATTGGCGTAAAATCAATTCCCATAGTCCCTTCAAGATTTTTTGCAGGGACAACATCTTTTACTTGCCCTGTCATACATTCTGAAGCGGTATTACAAGCCATTTTAATTTTATAACCGAGTTCATTAATTTGCTTAAACATAGCTAAATATTCAAAATCAATAGCGACCTGCTCTAGCACATCAACTCCATCATGATTTGCCTTAGCAAGCAATGATCTGAAATCTGTCTGACCAAAGTTATAATGGTATTCTTTTATGTTAGGCTCTACTTTTTTTATTCCTTCTAAACATTTCACATTATAATCTTCTCCAGACATAAGTACTCCGAGCTGTTTATATTTTTTATTATCTTTCGTGTACTGAGTAAGTTGTTCGCACCCAGTCAAAGAATCAAAATTACCCTTAATCGCATAAGGATTTTTTTCTGGAATACTTCGACTAAAAGATAAAGAAAAGAGAGGTTTTTTTGCTTCTTTTAAAATTGGATTTATGGCCGCCGCAGATACCTGAAAAAGAACAAAGAAAATATCAGGATTATTGTTTGCTAAAAGATAACGTACCGTATTTACTGATTCGGCACCATCAATAGCTGTAGGTTGAACATCGAGTTCGAATTTTTTTCCATTCACTCCGCCTTTTGCATTTATTTCATCAACAGCAGCCTGCATGCCCCCCACCCAAGGAACTCCGAGATTTGCTCCAGCACCACTCATTGTGGCAACAACCCCTAGTTTTATTACATTTTTATTTTTTACTTGAGAATCTTTTGAAATTCCCCACACGATGATAATCAGCAAAAAAACAATTGCCACAATCCAAGCTGTTTTTTTATTCATTAGTTTATTTTAAATATTAATAATAAGCGTTTCAACAATAATATCATAATTTATACTCGCCCATCAAACCAACAGGACGATAAAGCATCAGTGCTACTAAAATAACACCATAAATAACTTGTCGCATTTGAGCCGCAATATCTACTGGAAAACCGACGAGGCGAAGAATTTCAGGTAAAAGAATCAAAAAAAGAGCACCAGCAATTGAGCCTCGTAAATTAGCCATCCCCCCTAGAATAATAATTACTAAAATAAAAATAGATTCATTTAAAGAAAAGGAAGATGGATCAATAAAAGCAATATAAGTCGCAAAAAGACCTCCCGCAAGTCCAGCCATGGTAGCTGTTAAACTAAAAATTGTTAATTTAAATAAGGTTGTATTATATCCAAAAACAGCAAGAACTTTTTCGTCTTCACGAATCCCTTTTAATAATCGCCCAAAAGAAGAGTGAGCAATATAACTCGACACTAAATAAACTATTAAGGCAAAAGCTAAACTTAAAAGAAGGAAGGAAAAATTTGAATTAAAAACAAAACCAAAGATTTGAGGACGAGGAATCCCTGAAATACCAAGAGCACCATTTGTTAGTTTAATCCAGTTTAATAAAATACTATAAACTATGATATTGAAACCAAAAGAAACAAGAGCATAGTAATCATCACGAAAACGACTGAGAACTAAACCAAATAAAAAAGCTAATACTCCTGCAAGTATCATCCCTATAATCAATGCTGGGAAAAAACCAAATCCCAAATTTATCATAAGCAAAGTAGTCACGTAAGCTCCAATTCCATAAAAGGCAGCGTGTGTTAAAGAAAGTAATCCAGTGTAGCCAACAACCAAATTTAAAGAAACTGCAAGTGGCACATATATAGAGAAAAGTATAGCGAGATGTATTAAATATTCCATGTTATTTTTTAAATATACCAGATGGACGAATAATCAAAAACACAATCAAAAGACCAAAGGCAATCGCGTCTTTCCATTCACCAGAAATTTTCCAAATACCAAAATTTTCTACAAATCCTAAAAGAAAAGCTCCAAGCACTCCACCATACACATTACCAACACCACCAATAATAGAAGCAATAACGCCTTTCAGAAGTAAACTCATGCCCATGGTTGGCTCTAGTCCAATATCATAACCTTGAAATATTCCTGCCAACCCTGCAGTGGCGGAACCAATAAAAAAAACAATGCCTATTATATAATTTGTATTTATACCTACTGTTTTTGCAACTTCTTCATCATCATCAATAGCCTTAACTTCTTTACCAAAAAAAGTGAAGCGTAATAAAATAACTATACCAATCATAATAATGATTGTGGCAAGAAACATAAATATCTGTACTTCTGTAATTTTTCCACCAAAAAAATTAAAAGTTGTATTTACATTTTCTAATTTATTTAAAGTTTGGAATCTGTTTGTAAAAAGAATCGTCAATATTGCCTGTAGAGCAGTGAGAATACCCAAAGAAGACACGAGCATAATCATGTGAGAACTTTTTCTAGCTCGAAGTTTTCTATAAATAAAACGTTCGGAAAGATATCCTATTAATCCAGCAAATAAAATCCCTATAATTATAGAAGGGATAGCTGGCCAACCAAGTATTTTTGAAAAAAAATAGACTGTATATCCACCTATAATAATAATTGCCCCGTGAGCTAAATTGAAAAATTTTGTCGCTCCATAAATAAAATTAAATCCTAGAGCCACTAAAGCATAAAGCGAACCAGCAATAATACTATTTATGATAAATTGTGGAACCATCTCCATAAAAATATTCTGGCTTTTTATTCTTTATTTATAAAATTATTTATTTTTTCCTTATCTACTTCCCACAATGTTAAAGGTTTTGGAATTTCATCTGAAGTATCATAATGCTCTCTTCCATTTAATGCCACGTCAAAAGTAATAAGATTTGGATGATGGCCAACCATATAGAAAAATACAGGACCGTCTATGTCATCAAGAGATTCTTCAATATTTTTTAATGACTCTTTAAAGGTTGCCACTCGTTTTTTATATTGTGAATCTTCGCTTCTCAAATCTAAATTTACAGCTCTTCTTAATACTTCATCTTCATTTGCAAAAGTCTTATGACCACCGTGTTTTAAATATTCTTCTAAATCAAGATCTTCCGGATAATCCATTTTTTGAACTTCTCGCATCAATCTTTGATTCGTAGCCATTTCATTCTTCATATCTCCTGTTTTTGTTCTACTGCCTTCTTTAGTTGCCTCATCCGGATGTTCCCACATATAAGCAACAGCTATTTCTTTCTCATTTTTTTCTTTTATTATTTCCATCAATGTCGAAGATATCAAGTCTGCGGTTAATTTTGTTCTTGGATAATCTGTTGAAGAAAAAATTACAGTTGCTTTCGGTGGAAGTTTTTCGTACATATCTCTCGCCATTTTTTCAATAAGCGGTAAATTCTCATATCCCATTTGTGGGTCATTCTCAATGCCAAGTCTTTTTGTGGCTTCTTTCCATTTTTCTTGTTGCTCTAGTGTCAAACCAGATTTTTCTAATTTTTCTATGGGCTTTCCAGGCTCTAATTTACTACCATGTCTTATAAAACCAAAAGTTTCCATTTTAATTTATTTTATTATTTTAATAATTCCGTTTGTGGCATCGACTTCTACCAGCATACCATTTTTTAATAATTTAGTGGCTATTTTTGTGCCAACAACACAAGGCTTTTTAAGTTCTCTAGCCGTAATAGCAGCATGGCAAGTTATTCCTCCTTCGTCGGTAATATATGCGGCAGCTTTTTTCATCGCTGGAAGAAAAGAAGTCCTAGTCATTGGGCTAACTAGAATATCACCCTCATTAACATTTTCCAATTCGTTTTCATTGGTAATAATTATAACCTTGCCTGAAACTTTACCTTGAAAAGCGGGGCTTCCTTTAAATTCAGATATGTTTTCAATTTCTAAGGTTTTAAAATTTTCTTTAAACTCCTCTGTATATTTGATGGCTTCATCTCCTACTAATAAACGGACATTTCCATGTATTGATTCTATGACATATAATTTTTGTCTTAAAATTAGCTCATTTATATCAAACTTTAAGAAAATAATTTCGTTAGGTAATGCATATTTCAATAACTCTGCATCAATTCCAAATTTTTCAGAAATTTGTTGATACAATTTTGGAAGAAACTCTGAAATAGCAATATGCTGAGCGCTCTTTGTTCCTCTTAAATATGAAATAAACTCGATTAATTCTGGATCGGTAGCATAAAGCCCCATAAAAAAAGTAGTTATTTCATGAATCCAAAGTTGCCTAAAGATTTTCATAAACTCTTCTATGTGATCTATGGGAT
>Ga0194039_1002055_pt1 | contig 10405 bp, 11 predicted proteins | sample JunL228m_MetaG_FD_148679 | JGI IMG/M metagenome (GOLD analysis project Ga0194039, IMG submission 148679) | Anoxic zone freshwater microbial communities from boreal shield lake in IISD Experimental Lakes Area, Ontario, Canada - Jun2016-L227-8m | ecosystem: Environmental > Aquatic > Freshwater >...
GGATACAGGGTGCCCGAAGGGATGCTGTAGCTCGTTGTATCACCCGTGTTGGCTGTATTCGGGTCATCCGTGCGGCCATAATAGGCCATCCAGTTTAAGGTATTTTTTTGATCAGCAGGCATGGAGGCCCCGAAGCCGATGACGAAAACCTTGTAACCCGCATCGGCGAGGGCCTTTGCTTTGGCTACGGATTCTCTCCTTTGGGGGGCTAACGTATCATCATTCTGACCACCGGCACCGCAGGCATACGTGTCGGCACCGTCGGTGATGAGGATGACGAATTTATTCCGGCAGGCGGCGGCGGCATCGCCTGATTTGTGCCAGTCGAGGTAAAGTTTGGCTTCCCCTTCGGCGGATGACAGGGGTGTGCCGCCGCTGGCGCCCTCACCGCTCACGGTGCTGGACGTACTGCTGCCGGCCGTGCTGCTGCTGCAACTGGTGGTATCGCCGCAGTAGATCGCACTGTAGGGGGAATCGATGCCGCGAACAATGGTGTTGCACCCGCTACTGTAGTTAAGGCTGGGGGGATATCTTCCCTCACTGCCGTTCGTATCGGTGGTACTGTTCGAACAGTTGTACCACCTCATATAGCCCATGCGGACGCCGAGGCTGGTTTTGTCCGCGGCAGTGATCTGGCCGTCATTGTTGTCGTCCAGGAAGTTGAAGATGGATCGTTTGGCAATGGCGAGTTTGGAGCAGTCCACATTGCAGTCGGACTGGGCATTGGTCTCGCAAAATCCGCCACTGCAACTGCCGCCTACGTAAACGTCGCAGCCGGTTTTGGACGTTTTACAGAACCCTCCGGTGCAATCGTAATTGCAGTTCACGCTACAGCCGGACTTGGACGTTTTACAGAACCCATTTTTACAAAGGGGCGTGCTGCGTGGCTCCTGGCAACTTCTCTTTGGCGTAGAGGTTTTGTTTTTCGGAGTCTTGCAATAGCTTCCGTTGCAATCGGATCCGAAAGCGGTGCTGCACTCAGCATTCGGTGCGCCTGTCGTGTCATGGGCGTATGGGTAATCAGGGTAAGCAGGGTAAGCAAATGCTGAGCCTACACACTGGGCGGTGTCGGCGGTGCATGACGAGTTGGAGCTGTAAGGGTAGTTAGTACGGTCCGGTGCGCCTTTACAATTGACCGGGTCGCCGATGGTTGTCGAGCTTGTGCTGTTGTAAGGGTAAGAAGTGGTTACGCCAACGCAAGCGGTTGTATTTGCAGTACAGGCCGAAGTAGCGCCATACTTATTGCCTCCGGATGGCGAGGAGGCCATGCTTCCCGAAAGATCGAGGAGGATCAGGGCGTCGGGCTGTGTGGCTTGGGTGAACATGTCCTCCTCGGCGTATTGCGCCTCCGCCCTTGCGGCAAATATTCCGAAGATCATGACCACGGTGACAAGAATATTAATAATATTGATTCGTTGTGTCTTTTCCATGGGAACCTCCTCCTATCGCGACATGGTCGATGTGTTCACCGGTCCGCACCCGACCTCCACGGCTACCTGCACACTGGTGCCATATGCTGTATTTCGCCCCGTGACCGTTGTATCGTAGCGTGCCAGCCCCCAGGACTGACCGCCGCCCATGTCGTACCCCGTCAGTTGCCGGTAAGGGGCGCCGAATGTCGGCGGAGCGGGGGCCGTGTAGCTGTAAACGGTATTGGGATCGTTGGCGCTATTCACCTGGACGTTGTTGACGGCCCCCGTTGTGGCCGAATTCTCGGGATCGAAGGTTGATATCAACTGCTGAACGCCTGCCTCTGCGGCTACGAATGCCTTCTTGTCGCCCACGCTTCTGGCGCTGACCCGCAGGTCGCCCGTAGACAGGTGGATAACGAGCATGGCCAGAGCAAAAAGGATAACGCAGGCCATGATTGCCACAACGAGGGCAAACCCCCGCTCATTGGAAATGCTTCTTTGACTGTTAATTCGTCGAGATGGTAGCATGATTCCTCGGGACAACACTTGTTGAGTAAATCAATTTTCTTCTTAGTCCGGTGTTGGGATCGACATCTTCCGTCTCCACAGCGAGGGTGATTTCTATTCTGCGGATGTCGGGGATAAGCCCCCCCAGATCGGCGCCGCTGACCACAATCTCCGTTCCCGATCCGTTGTAATAACGAAACATAGGCAAACCCAGGGTGCCGTTAATGACCCTCACTGCCCTTATATTACCGGATACATCGCCCAGGAACGCCTGATTTCCACCGGCACAGTTGGTTGAACGGGTGACGTATTCATTTGCCGTTCCCGTGACGTAATTATAACGGATAGTTTCATTGGCATCCCCCAGGACGCCGTCGCTGGCACTGCCGGCGGCCGGGCCGCTGATATCCATTTCCACGGCAATGGAAGTGGCCGTCGCTTCCTGAATCCCCCGGTAGGTCTGATTAGCCCCGGTACTGCTGCCGCAGGTACCCGCCGCGCTGCCGGGAGGATTAACCCAGAGATTGATGGCGAAGGTGGGATTATAAGAGGCCATGCCGATCTCCATGGCCATCAGGTCCAGGGCCGGCTTAACGTCCTGCTGGGCCGTCACCTTTCTCTCAATGGCGGAAGAATGGCGCTGTACGGAATTGACGGCCATATAGACGGCCACAAGGAGGATCATCGTGACGGCCATGGCGGTCAATAACTCCACAAGGGTGAATCCGTTTTCATGTTTCATTGGTTTGCACACCCCGCGGGAAAACGATAACCTTCCTGCCTTGTAACGATGAGACTTTCCGTGATGCCCGCATGACCCGTCCAGGCCACCCGCACGGTGACGCGCCAGGTATTCGTTACGGTAGGATTCAGCTCCGCAACGGTGGTCGTGACGTTAAACTGGGCGTCTCCCGGTTGGGCCGTGGTCTGCCCGCTGGCGAAGACGGCCGTCGGCCCGGTGGTACCCAGGGTTACAGCATTGCAGGGATTCATGATCCGGGATTCCTGTGTCTGCAACTGTTCATATAAGATGCCCGCCGCCCGGCCCATATAGTCCGATCTGGCTGCCGTCTTCCAGGCCGATGGTTGCAGGGAAAAGATTGCCAAAACCGCCACGGTGGTCAAAAACATGGCGATGACAACCTCGATGAGCCCCATACCCCTGTTATCGCATGCTAAACGAGACATAGACCCTGCCCGTAATATTGATAGTGATAGTCGCCGTTGAATTTCTATTGTTTGTCAAGACTATCGTTCCTAAGTTTGATGACAAGGTGCCGCGGGATAAAAAAATAACCCGATCCAAGTTAAAATTGGTATTGGAGATGGTCAATCCCGATCCAAAGCTCGTAATATTTTTAGCCTGTGTCTGCGTCGGCGCGTCACAGGAGGAGGCGTTGATGGTATAATTTGGTGAACCGTCCGTAAATTGCATGCAGTATTGAATCCCTTCTGATACGGATCGTTGTTTGCAGGATGCTATATCCGACATGACTTCTCTGGCTGCTGTCTTCAGGTTGGTGTTGTTCATGTAGCTATTCCAGGAATAGGCAGCCACCGTGCTCATGATGCCGATGATTCCAATTACGATGATCAATTCGATAAGAGAAAAGCCCCGCCGATTATCCATTTTTTTCCTGTGCATACCAATCACACCGTCTTGTTTGAATGGCCCTCATTATAGGCCAGATCAAAAGGGAAATCAAGGTATAGTCAAATGTCGAATACCCTTGACAGCGCCATGTTTTTTTAACTTTCTTTCCATGCTTGACCAGGAAACAAGAAATTTCCTTTATTTATGTTCCCTCTGGACACCGGCTTTCGCCGGTGTCCAGAGGGTGCGACTTTTTTCGAAGCCGTCAAAAAGTGTTCTTGTTTTTCTTTATGGCGATTGTAAGATAATTCTTCTTGTCTTATAAAGTCAATAGATGTCTTGCAGTTAAAGGGTGAGTTACCTCACATATGATGTGTGATCTGCTTCACATAGTTCATACCATTTTACGATGCCAACCAGTTCCATGCAGTTCACCTCATCCCGGATGATTTTCAGATAATTTCAAATAAAATTATGATAGCCCTTGACGTTATTAATGTTTAGCGTTATGTCGTCCTTGCGATCCAGTCCTTCAAGTGTAAAGAAACACAAAGGTTATTCAGTCATGAAACCACGACCTGCCAAGGCCAATCATCAGATCGTTTTTAACGTGAATCATCCGGTTCCGGAAGAGCTGCTCCATAGCCTGCGCTATGAATTCCTCCGCCGGGAACTCTGGGCGCCCCTAGGCAAAGAGGGAGGGCGCATCCGGGTAATCATCGCTGATCCCGATAACCTTCCGAAAAAGGATATGATCGAAAACCTGCTCCGAACGAAGGAGGTGGACTATTATCCGGCGACGAAGGAAGACATCATCAAGTTCATTAACCATTTCTATGGTATTGATGAAGCTTCCCGGCTCAACGGGCTCGGTGTCTCGGAATCGGACAGCAAGATCGTCAGGCTGGTCAATGAAATGATCAATGAAGCATGCAACCAGCGGGCGTCAGACATTCATATCGAACCGGATGTCAAGGAAAAACAGGTCTATGTCCGTTTCCGCGTTGACGGGGAGTGTATCTCCTTCAAGACCCATCCCTACGATTATCGCGCCGCGATTGTCTCCCGGATCAAGATCATGTCGAACCTGGACATTACTGAGCGGCGACTTCCCCAGGATGGCAAGATCCAGCATAAAAGGCCGAATGGAGAAGACGTCGAATTGCGGGTGGCGACCATTCCTACCCACGGATATGTCGAAGATGTGGTCATGCGGATCCTCACGCGGGGAAAGATCATGACCATGGGGGACCTTCAGTTGGAACCGGACACCCGGGAACGGTTTGAGCACCTCATGAAAAAGCCGTATGGTCTGATCCTGCTTGTCGGGCCCACTGGTTCAGGAAAAACGACCACGGCCCATGCGGTGCTCCATGTTCTGAACCGACCCGGAGTGAAGATCTGGACAGTGGAAGACCCGGTCGAGATCACCCAGAAAGGGATCAGACAGGTACAGGTGCATCACAAAATCGGCCTCGATTTCGGCAATGCCATGCGCGCCTTTCTCAGGGCGGATCCGGACATTATCATGGTCGGAGAGATGAGGGACTATGAAACGGCCAAGATGGGCGTTGACGCCTCGACGACCGGCCATCTGGTATTGACCACCCTGCACACAAATAACGCCCCGGAAACCATCATCCGTCTCCTGGATATGGGAATTGACCCCTTCGCCTTTGCCGACTCCCTTTTGTGTGTCATGGCGCAGCGCCTGGTGCGAAGGCTCTGCCTGCATTGTCGAGAGCCCTATAACCCGCGGCGCGAGGAATATGATGACCTAGCCAGAAATTTCGGAGAAAAGGACTTTAACTGCTTAAACTTGACCTATGATGAATCGGTAACCATATATCGGGCCAAGGGATGTCCGGAATGTCATGGCGTGGGCTACCGCGGGATGATGGGGCTTTATGAACTTCTGGTTGCCTCTGATAATATCAAGCAGATGATCATCGGGAAAAAATCCATCGCAGCAATCAGAAAAACAGCTAGAGAGGAGGGGATGCGGACCCTTATGCAGAGCGGCATCCTCAAGGTCTTGAATGGCGATACGGACTTTGTCGAGGTCTTGAGCGTATGTATGAGGTAAGGGAAGATGATATCTCCATTCTCTTCTTGACACGTTATAGGGGCTATGTTAGCGTGACGCATCATTTGCCATATGCATTGTAAAAACAATAAGATATGCGAGTTCATTCTATGAGCGGCCTGCCGGACTTCCGCATACAGGCCCATGGTTACATGGACAAGGGACTCTACTCCCTGTCCTTGAATATGGCCAAGGACAGGTTGATTGCCAATCCGGGCGACATTCCGGCAACCGTCATTGCCTGTCAGTCGTACTTGGGGATGGGCAATGTCGAAGATGCCAGAAATTTTCTGGCAAGGTTGGATACTGTAAACAGCGAACTGTCCCAATTGTTCAAAAACTTCGGTGACGTATATCTGCAACAGGGGGACGAAGGGCAAGCGCGCATTTTTTATAAAAAAAGCGCGGCCCTGTCGCAGGACGATGTGGACCATGCAGAGGCCCTGTCGCCTTTTGACGACGGCTCGGAGGATGACGGCGTAGGGGATGAGGAGTCACAGGAACAGCGCCCCGATCTCAGCGCTGATTTCCAAACCCTGACCATGGCCGATCTTTATATCCGTCAGGGACACCATGAAGGAGCTCGGGAGATTCTGGCAGCTATTCTGGCGCGGGATCCGAACCATAATGAGGCCCGACAGCGTCTAGATGACGTACTGGCGCTATTAAACGTAAAAATCATCGATCTTCCTATTGACAAAAAAACCACGGTTGTGCATGAGCTGTCGCGTTGGTTGAACAACCTGAACATGGATCACCATTATGGGAGGTGAGGCAACGGTTTATCGGCGGCGGCTTGCCCGTCTTCTGGAAAGGTTTTCCCATCTTGGCGTTGACGCCATCTTGTTCTTTGATATGAAGAATATCCGTTATCTGACTGGGTTTACGGGCAGTGACGGCGTTTTTCTTCTCCTGCCCGATAAAGGCGTCCTCCTTGTGGACGGGCGCTATGTCACCCAGGCCGGTGAAGAAGCGCCGCGAAGCGATGTCGTCCAGTACCGCGACAAGATTGGCGGCGTTGTGTCGGCCCTTGGGGAGAGAGAGGTAAAGCGGGCAGGTTTTGAAGCAGCCGCTCTGTCCGTCGAGCTCCATGAGAAGTTGCGGGGGAAACTGGCGCCAGGTCTGCTGATACCCCTGACGGGGGCGTTGACCGGGCTCCGGAGTGTCAAGGATGGTCAAGAAGTATTGCTGCTCCGCGAGGCGGCAGACATTGCCACCAAGGCGCTCTTGCAGGTGATTGAGTTGATGCGTCCGGGGGTTGAGGAAAGGACGATCGCACTGGAAATGGATTACCGCATGCGGGCCCTCGGTTCCGAAGAAACGTCTTTTCCTACTATCGTTGCCTCGGGTCCGAATGCCGCCCTTCCCCATGCCCGGCCGGGACCGCGGAAGTTTGAGGACGGAGACGCCGTCGTTATAGATTTCGGGGCCGTCCATGCAGGATATCACTCGGATGAGACCTGCACCTTTGTCATGGGCAGGGCCGATGCGAAGTTCCGGGAAGTGTATGCCATCGTGAAAGAAGCCCATGACCGGGCGATTGAGGCGGTGAGAGCGGGGGCAGCCTGCCGGGAGATTGACCGGATTGCCAGGCAGGTTATCGAGAAAAAGGGGTATGGTCTGCACTTTTCCCATGGCACGGGTCATGGCGTCGGGCTGGATGTTCACGAGGCGCCACGGCTGTCTGCCCTGTCCGATCAGATCCTCGAAGCGGGCATGGTGGTGACGATCGAGCCCGGTATTTACCTCCCAGGTCAGTGGGGTGTGCGTATCGAGGACATGGTGTTGGTGAAGGAGGATGGTTGCGACATTTTAACAAAAATATCAAAGGAACTGAAGATCATCTAATAAATAAAGACTAAGGGTGCACTGATTATGAAGGTTTTTCCAGATGATTTGCTTTACAGTCGTGAGCATGTATGGGTCAGGGTAGAAGGCGACCTGGCCACTATCGGGATCACTGATCTGGCCCAGGAGAGGCTTGGGGAAGTACATTCCATAGAGCTTCCCGAGATCGATTCGGAAGTGGAAAGAGATGAGCCCTTCGGTGCTATCGAAGCTGCCAAAGGAACCGTTGAACTTATTTCTCCCTTGACCGGAAATGTGATCAATGTAAACGAGGATCTCATTGACGATATCGGCATCGTCAACAGCGATCCCCATGATACCGGGTGGATGGTCGTCGTGGAAATCAATGACCTCGACGAACTGGACGATCTTCTTGACTCCCGGGGCTATCACGATTTCATCCTTCAGGAAGTGGAAGGAGAATAGGGCCGTTTGGCAGTGTGGCGGCTTGTGCCTTTCCATAGATACCCTCCCCGGGAAAACATGGCCATCGACGAGGCCATTTTCAGGGAGGTGCAAAGATCGGGAGGACCGCCGACGATACGCCTTTACGGGTGGCTGACGCCTGCCGTCTCGATCGGTCATTTTCAGCATATCGATCGGGAAATCGATCTGGAGGCGTGCCGGAAAGGCGGCGTAACTGTTGTCCGGCGTCCCACGGGCGGCAAGGCGGTTTATCACGACGATGATCTGACCTATGCGGTCATTGCCCGGGAGAATACTTCTCTTTTCCCCCCCACCATTTTGGAAACATACATGGTAATCAGTCAGTGTCTTGCCCAGGGATTGCTCGATCTCGGTCTGGAGGCGACTTTGGCGGTAGAGGGAAGGGAGCCGGGGAAAGGTTCACTGGATGCCTCGTGTTTCTCCGAGCCCTCCCTCCATGAATTGCTGGTGAAAGGAAGGAAAATCTGCGGCAGCGCCCAGATGAGATCCCGAGGTGTATTTTTGCAGCAGGGATCCCTGCTGATGAGCTTTGATCCTGAAAAAATCTGCGATGTCATGCTGCCCCACCGGGAACCACGGGCAATGCAGGTGCAATTCCTGCAAGAGAAAGTGACCTCTCTCAATGAGCACCTTCCCCGGTCAGTAACGAGGGGAGATGTCTGTAAAAGTCTTATCGAGGCCTTTCAAGCCGGGTGGGATGTTTTATTTGCCGAAGGGTCGCTGACGCCGGAGGAAGAAAAATTGAAGGACCACCTTTTGGAGACAAAATATGGTGATCTTGCGAAGGAAGATTAGAATCTAGTATGGACATCAGACGCTTAATCAGAAAGGAGATCCTGGCGCAAAAGGCTTACGCCGTGGAAGAACTGTCCTGTCCCATCAAGCTCGATGCTATGGAAACTCCCTATGTGTTGCCGGAAGACATGCGGGGCGTCCTGATGGAAAAATTAAGAAACGTCGCCCTTAATCGCTATCCCGAGGCCGGGTCGCCCACCCTGCGTGCGCGTATGGCGGCCCATCTCGATGTGCCGGCGGAGCAGATTATTGTGGGCAACGGATCGGATGAGCTCATCCAGATGCTCTGTATGACCCTTTCCGGCCCTTCCGCAATGGTCCTGGTACCTTTCCCGACCTTTGTCATGTACCGTATCATCGCCCTGAATTGTGGTTGCCGGGTCATAGAGGTCCCTCTCGACGACAGATTCGATCTGGACCTCGAAGCCATGCTGGCGGTCATCGGAAAGGATAATCCAGTCCTGACATTTCTGAGCTATCCCAACAACCCAACGGGGAAATGTTTTGACGCGGGTAAAGTTGAGGAGATAATCAAGGCCTCCCAAGGGGTTGTGGTGGTTGACGAGGCCTATTTTCCCTTTTATGGGAAGACATTTATACCCATGCTGAAGAAGTATGACAATCTGGTGATCCTGAGAACTGTCTCCAAACTGGGCCTTGCTGCCATCAGGGTTGGATTTTTGATGGGCTCCCGGACCCTGGTCGGGGAATTGAATAAAGTTAGGCTTCCCTATAATATCAATAGCCTCTCACAAATCATGGCAACCTTCTACCTGGATAATGAGCAAATTTTTAAAGATCAGTCGGACCGGGTGAGAGCAGACCGGGAACTTCTCTTTTCACGTCTTGCCGGCATGAAGGGGATTCGACCCATGAGGTCCGATGCAAATTTCTTATTTTTTTGTTGCGATTTTGATTCATATCGTATATACGAGTTCCTTCTTGATCGGGGGATTCTCATCAAGAATCTCCCCGTCCTCGGTAATTTGCGCAATTGCATGCGGGTAACCGTGGGAAATCCCGAAGAAAACGAGGAGTTTTTAAGGGTAATTCAGGAATTTATCGCAAAGCAAGGGGTGTGATTCAATATTAGTAACAACAAAGGGTAGGTCACGGCACAAGCAAAATGTGAAGGCGCCGTACCGCCCTTTTTTTGCGCCCTCTGTCGGGTAAGATGAAAAGTGGATTGTGTGAAGAAAAAAGTAATGATAAGTGGATAGAAAGGACTGGTGATATTGGAAGTAAAGGTATTTGACAATGACGTCGAAAAGGCCCTAAAGATTCTTAAGAACAAGCTTTCTAAAAGCGGTTTGTTCAAGGAACTGAAGTTGCGTCGCGCTTACGAGAAGCCTTCCGTACGGAAGAAAAGAAAGGCTATTGAAGCAAGGCGGCGTATGGCAAAAGTTCAGAGAAGGAAATCTTCATAAGCTTTGGAAGAAAAACAATATCTCGTCGATGCCCTGACTGTTCAGGAATCGTGGCGTATATTCCGCATTATGGCGGAGTTTGTCGACGCCATTGAGACCTTGTCGGGGATCAATCATGCGATAAGCATCTTTGGCTCGGCGCGAGTCAAACCGGGAGACCCGTATTACGAAAAAACGGTGGTTCTGTCGCGGCGGCTCGCCCAGGAGGGCTTCAGTGTGATCACCGGGGGCGGCCCGGGAATCATGGAGGCCGCCAACAAGGGGGCGGCCGAGGGGGGCGGGAAATCCG
>Ga0194039_1002056_pt1 | contig 10403 bp, 7 predicted proteins | sample JunL228m_MetaG_FD_148679 | JGI IMG/M metagenome (GOLD analysis project Ga0194039, IMG submission 148679) | Anoxic zone freshwater microbial communities from boreal shield lake in IISD Experimental Lakes Area, Ontario, Canada - Jun2016-L227-8m | ecosystem: Environmental > Aquatic > Freshwater >...
GCATGATCATGGCCGCCGTCAATCTTTGTCTCTTGAGTATTCCGGCGATACGGATCATGGCCAGTTTTATGAGATCTGCCGCCGTGCCCTGAATGGGGGTGTTGATGGCCATTCGCTCGGCAAACTGGCGAATGTTGGCATTGGCGGCGTTGATTTCAGGAAGGTAGCGGCGTCGGTTCATCAGGGTGCAGACGTAGCCATCCTGCCGCGCCTGCGCCAGGACTTGGTCGAGGTAGCATTTCACCCCTTCATATTTCCGGAAATATTCATCGATGTAGGCCTGGGCGAGTTTCTGCGTCAGGTTGAGTTCCTTGGCGAGGCCGAAGGCGCTCATGCCATAAAGGACGCCGAAATTGATGACCTTGGCCTGGCGGCGCATCTCTTCGTTGACCAGCTCGGGAAAGACGCCGAAAATCGTTGAGGCGGTGCGGCTGTGGATGTCTTCTCCGGAGTGGAAGGCGTCGATGAGGGTCCGGTCTTCCGAGAGATGGGCAAGGACCCGCAGCTCAATCTGGGAATAGTCGGCGGAGATCAGTCTGCTTCCCGCCGGTGCGATGAAGGCCTGACGGATCCTCTTGCCCTCGATAGTCCGGATGGGGATATTCTGCAGGTTGGGATTGCTGCTGGAAAGCCTGCCCGTTGCCGTTACGGCCTGATTATAGGAGGTATGGACCCGCCCTGTCTGCGGGTGGACGAGGGACGGCAGGGCGTCGATATAGGTCGATTTCAGTTTGGAGATGCTCCGGTAGGCCAGGATCTCTGCGGGGAGTTCATGATGTCTGGCCAGGCTGGAAAGGACATCTACATCTGTGGAGTAGCCTTCCTTGGTCTTTTTCCCTTTGGCTAACCGGAGCTTGTCGAAGAGGATCTGCTGGAGCTGTTTCGGCGACTGAATGTTGAATTTCTCTCCGGCGAGGCGATAGATCTTATCTGCCGAAATTTCCAATAACTGTTGCAGCTCTCGGGACATGGCACGCAACAGCTCGCCGTCGATCAGGACGCCCTTTTGTTCCATCCCGGCGAGAATGGGGATCAGGGGCGTCTCCACGTCCCGAAAAAGCCCGATTAGCTGTTCCCTGGCCAACGCATCGGACAGGGAGATGACAAGTGACAAGACCGCGTCGGCCCTCAGGCAGGCGTATGGCTCCATTTTGTCCACGGGGATGATGTCCGGGGGGAGCTGCTTGACGCCGCTGCCGGCAATCTCCTTGACGGTCATGATGCGGCGGTTCAGATAGTCCTGAACAAGATCGGGTAGCTCGAAACTGCGGCGGGAGGGATTCAGGACATAAGCACCGACCAGGGTGTCGCAGCCCAGGCCGCACAAAGACAGGCCGTTCCTTTCCAGAACGATCTGGATTGTTTTGAGATCATAGCCGTGTTTCAGAATGGCAGCATCGCCAAGCAGGGGAGATATACCTTTCCATACCTGCTCCCGGGCAAGCTGGGACGGCGCCCCGTCATACGAATGGCCCATGGGAATATAGACGGCTTTGCCCGGACGGATACCCAGGGCAACGCCGACAATTCCGGCGCGCATGGCTTCCGGGGAACTCAGGATGAGATCGAGAGAAAAAGATCCGGTGTTGCGGATTTCTTCAACGGTACCAGCCAGTGCGGTCTCAGTTAGGATGGTCTCATATTGGCCTGCCAGCTGTTCTTCCCGAATCATCAGCTCTTGGAGGAGAGAGGAAAACTCGAATTCCTTGAAAAGTGTCTTCAGCGTCTCCCCGTCCGGATTGCCACTGCGGCTGTCGACAAGTTCGAAGGGTATGTCCTCATCGGTCCGGATCCTGGCCAGTTCTCGGCTCATGATGATTTGATCACGGTGAAGGCGGATACATTCTTTCGCCTTGGCATTCTTGATCCGGTCAACATTCTGGAGGAGGTTTTCAATGGTTCCGTATTCCTCGATCAGCCGGAGGGCCCCCTTAGGGCCAATCCCCGGCGCCCCGGGGATATTATCCGTTTTATCGCCCGTCAATCCCATGATCTCCACTACCTGTTCGGGTGGGACGCCGAATTTTTCTTTTACTGCTGCCGCGTCAAAGACCTTATCTTTCATCGTATCGACGATGACGACATTCTCCCCGACCAACTGCATCATGTCCTTGTCTCCCGAGACGATAAAGACCTTCATGTCCTGTTCGGAATAACGCCTGGCAAGGGTTCCGATGATATCGTCGGCTTCGATACCCGGCTTCTCCAGCACGGAGATGGAAAAACCACGGATTATATCCTTGATATACGGAATCTGGGGGATTAGGGTCTCCGGAATTGCCCGCCTTGTTGCCTTGTAGAGTTCATAGGCTTCATGTCGGAATGTCGGCCCCTTCACATCGAAGGCGACGGCGATATAATCCGGTTTCCATTCCTTGATTATTCTGATGAGCATGGTGGCAAACCCGTAGATTGCGTTGGTCGGGAAGCCTTTCGAGTTTGTCAGGCTGGGAATGGCATAGAATGCCCGAAAGACGTAATTATTGCCGTCTATAAGAAACAGCGTGGGCTTGGGTGGGGTGTCGGTCATTTGGGTTTTCCTTGCCTAAATATCAAAGCGGGCGTCGATCTTAAAAGTCCTTATCGCCCGCATGTTCAGAATATCTTCGATACCCGTCCGGTTACTTACCTGGGTGAGAAAATCCTGCATGGCCCCTTCTGAGGGGGCAATAATGGTGAACCAGACATTGTAATCGTGATTCCTCCGGTAGTTGTGGGTTACATAGGGGGAGGCGTTGACGGTTGCGGTGAACAATGCCATTTTTTCTGCCGGGACCCTGGCGGCGCAAAGGGTGCTGACGTAACCCAGCATCCGGGGATCGAAGACAGCCCCGATCCTGCGAATCACCCCGGTGTCCTTCAACTTTTTTACCCTGTCCAGAACATCTTCCTCCCGAATGCCGAGTCTGTCCGCAACAACCCGGAAAGGACAGGGGACCAGGGGAAATTCATTCTGAAGCATATTTAAGATTTTTTTATCTATTTCATCCATTTAGAAAAGAGGGGAGAAAAGTCCTTGAGTCAATGAGATTAAGTTGAGTAGCACTATCAGGCGAGATTGTTGTTGCCGGGAAGGACCGGTTGATCTTCTGCCGGAAGCGCGTTCATGTCACGAAGAAGACCCTGGACCTGGCTGCGGATTCCGAGCAGGGTATTGGTAAGATCATTCCAGTCGTCTTCAGACCATTCTTGCCAGGGCAATCCGGACAACTTTCCGGTCAGACCGTCCGTCTGCATGATCAGGGAATGCTGTTTTGACAGCCGCTGCTTCACAGCAGCCGGTTGGGTCGCTTTACCGGCTTTATCCATATCCTTCTTGAACTTCCGGCGCATGGCCGCTTCCATGAGCATGATTTTGGGAATATTTGGATTGGTCCGGCAAGCGTAGCGGACGTCTTCCGGGAGCTTGTTTAGGGTGATGGTCGTGGAAACAGCAACCTGACTCTTGCCGAGGGCGTCGGCAAGCTCATTGAGGGCATTGGTATCCATAAAACTGCGGGTCTGATTCGGGTCCGGCTGTAGATCGGCAATTGCTAACTTATAGATCTTCCCCTTGACATATTTCGTGGCCATGCTCAGTTTCTCCATGTATGTATTGAGAGCATTATATGTCTATTTTTTTCTAAATGTCAAGGAAGGACGAAAACCCGGAGGTAACATCGGACACAGCAAGCAAAGTCGGCAACTTTTGGAGCGTCAGTGAATATAATCGATGACTTACAAATCGCTATTATAAACAATTTACTGGATTTTCCGAGTCTTTGATGATAACGGGCATGTAACATGCTATTTATAGAGGGTTATTTTTCTGGTAGTCAATAGTATTTGTTACTTCCTGTTTATTCCAGTCTAGATATTATTTCTGCATTTTTAGGCTTTTTTATAGGCGGTTACCCCGTCATAAAGAGAACATCCTACCCAACCCTTGTAATTTGAAAGTCGTATGAAACGCTCTTATCTTGATCAATTGGAGTTAGGATGTAGACGGGGAGTTATGTATTCTGAAGTAGTTCTACTCAGACAGATAAATGAATTTTCCTAAATCAACATTTTCATCAGATAGAGTACTATCTGATGCCGGACATCGGGCAAAGAGGAAACTTGCTTCCGCTCTCTTTGTTGCTCTCGCCAACGTTCTGAAGATCGAACAGGACATCCCCGGCGTTTCCTCATGGATGTTTCCTTTTCTGTATCCTTCGGCAGGAAAGACCCTCCTGGAAATGGCTTCGATTACCAACGGCTTATCTTTGCAATCTCTACGGATCTCAAGATGCTCCCAGTCTTTCTCTTCTACGCATTTTCCCAAATCGTCCACTTTTATCGGCGGGGAATTCGTATCCGAAAGCTTCGGGTATTTCCTGTGCCTTCCGGGCTTTTTCTCATGGAAATCAATCTGTTCAAACACGGGAGATTCCAGAAACACCAAGGTATCCGAATGGATGCCGAAAACATATTTCTTCTTTCGCTCATCCAAACCCCGGCGAAAATTCATGATATTTCCGTACCAGCTATCGGCTATCACCGCCCGATGAGGAAGCATATCATGCCTTCATGAAATTGTCAATAATTATCTGTCGTAGTAGAACTAGACTCTCTGTTGATTCTTTTTGAATTGTCTATAAATTCTACCGCCTTAGCAGACCATAATTTGAAGGCATCATTGGCCGAACCCCATTTCGTGAACCTATCTTCAAATTCTGCCTTCCGTTGATCTATTAACAAGATAAGTGTTTCGTTAGTCGTGCTGTCGAGGACCATAATTTCCATGCAGGTTTGACCGCTGCCGGACCATCCACCAGAAGCACCTTTCTTAACGAGACTGATGCCGAGCCCGGCAGGAATAATTGACGTAACGGCGCTTACGCCGGGCTTACTCGGTTGGATGTTTGTGATGGCTATTTTAATCTGCGCTACATCAGGACCAGGCTCTGCCACGATCTGGTATTTATTACGGAAGGCTGCTACAATTTCCTTGTTGAAATTATCAGAAAGTTCCTTCATTTCCTGTGGGTCGATGCCCTTATAGTCAGCATTGTTAGCCAGAAAGAAAATAACACTGTCCACCATGAATTTGTTATATTTGTTAGGATTGACCCCTTGCTTCACCCATCGCAGCTTAGCCCCGCCTTTAGGTCCTGGTTGCAACTGTTCATAGATGGTTTGATTACCGAAAAAACCCGAAAAGGGGATATCCTGAGCGGCTTCTGCAAACGTCGTTAATACAAGGCCGAGCGCAACTATCATCATTAATTTTTGCAAAACTTTCATATATATATCTCCTTTTTATATTGTGATGTAAATTTTGTAGATAAGAGAAACAAACTTTATATTCATATTTCAAAACACAGTTCTTATCAATGAAAAAATATGATCACCTGTATGCTGGCTCACTTCTTCCTCTGGCACATGAGGGGATCCGATTGGGGGAAAAAAGCACCAGCTATTACGCTATCGCAGCTTAAATTGCTCATCAGCGCGGTGCTACCCATGAAAGTGTTCGATGTCATTGCTCTTATCAATATTGTGGAGTGGACCCAGATGAAAACCTACCGGGCTTATCTCTCCCATCGAAAACGAAAACTGGCCATGCTGGGGGTTTCTCAATATATCTCGTTGTAGGATTAAGTAATTTACGAGGCAAAAAAAGTTTTGTCTCCGTAAAAAGCCCTTCATACCCATCGTGAGAATGATGCCCATATCCCTGCTTCGGGGTTTATCTTTTTCGTGGTGATCAATTCGCTGAAACAAGGAAACCTTCCAGAATATCCATTGACAAGCAAAATCGGACCCGCTATGCATCGACCCATCGAAAGCAATGTCTTGATTGTTTGACATAAACAATAGAGTAAAATGCCATGCTGAACCCTTACCACGGTGAGATTCGTGACATTCCCATCCTCTTTGCTCACACGGGTAGCAAAGAAGACACAGGGAATAGAGTATATGCCGTGGCGGTCATTGTTCTTCAATCCGGTGGTCCCGTGAGAACATTTTCATCCCTGGTCCGGTATCGTTTTTTTACGGCAAGAGACAGGTATCATTCCAATCTGTCCCGGCAGGAGCTGGAGACGGCGCCGGAGGCGAGTGCGGTTATCCGCGATCTGCATGACTTTTTAGGGGACGCCCCTTTTGTGCTGGCATGGCCGCAACGGGACAATCTCCCGGACTTGAAGAAACTATGCGGGGCTAGACGGATCGTGGATATCGGCGTTGCCCTTGAGTTCTTTCTTCCCGCCCTTGATTCTTTTTCCCCGAAGTTTTTATGGGAGCACCTTAACCGCCAGCCACGGCAACGGATATCCTTCACGGCGGTTGAAGCGGCAAAGCTGGTTGTCGATCTGATTCGCCATATCTGTAGTTACCAGCTCAACGATAAAGAGCTGCCCAGGGCGGCTGCCCTCCGTCATTATCTGGCAAAGAGCGACACTTTATTCGGGAATGTTTTTCTGCATTTAATCCAGCGACTCTCTGACTATTTCGGCGACCTTTTCAGTATCCGCCGGGACGACGACACGGCGAACTGGATCGGCTTTCTGAAGGAATCAAAAACACGAAAGAGACGCGCCGTCGCTGCGATTACTCCCCATCACCGGATCAACATTGACTCTCTGGAGGACATTTATAAAGGGGTCGCCGGGGAAGTTCGTGATTTCGTTTATCGGCCAAGCCAGGTGGAATACGCCCGTCATGTGGCCGAAGCCCTGAACGATGCCGCCGTCCTGACTATTGAGGCCGGGACAGGTACGGGCAAGACCCAGGGCTACTTACTGCCCATATTCACGTTTCTGGATCGCAACCACGACGCCCGCGCCGTTATTTCCACCTATACCAAAAGCCTTCAGAACCAAATCCTTGAGCGGGAGGTGGCTTTCCTGAAAAGGACGATCAAGTCTTATGGGAAAATTACGGTGACCCTCCTCAAAGGAAAGTCTAATTATCTCTGCGCCTGTAAGCTGGACCATGTCTATGATGAATCATGGCGGGGCGCGGAGCTCCTCGCATGGCTGTACTGCGTCAATCTGATTTACCATTTTCGGGAGACGGATAGCGACCGAATCGGGGAGCGGGTCCGTAAGGCCCTCGATCGCGGTCAGTTTCTCACCGCGCTTCATCGCGAAGTCTCCGCTCAGAGCGGCTGCGATGCATCCCACGTGCAATGTCCCGCCCAGATTGTTACTTCCGAGGCCAGGACGGCCCGGCTGGTGATTACCAATCATCACAAACTGGCCCTCTTGGGGTATGATCTTGCCTTCAGCAAACTTTTCAAGATATTTATCATCGATGAGGCAAACCATTTTGAACATGCCTGTCGCAACGCCTACGGTCTTGAGATCCACTCCCGGGATATCGCCGGTGCGGTGGATCATCTACGCAATGCTCTAAACAAGATCAAAGAACGATCGGGAGGCGAAAATGAGCGAGATGTGGAGAGGGCACTGAAGGCCATTGAAGATCTCATGGGTGAAATATCACAATTAGGTCGGGCATTGAGAACGATAAAGGCAAATAACGGCCCTACCCAAGGGGTCCAATGTCTGCCCCCCTGTGATGCTGCTTACCAGGATGGACATATCGAAGCCCATCTTCGGTCCCTGGAGGAGATAATTCTGCGCATTACGGAGCATCTGCACTGGCTCAAGGAAGATGACATCTGCCGGCTTTTAAAGATACAGAGTCGTACCCGGGAGAGAATGAAGAATGCCCGGAATGTTCTTATTGATGAGGAAAACAGCCTCAAGGAAATGATAAATATGGTGGCGGCGCCCAACCGCACCGCCGCCTTTGAGCTGTTTGTCAAGCACTGGTCTATCGATTCCACGCCCGTGGATGTATCCGAGCTCATCCGGCAAAACTTCTACGGGGATACAAAAGGACTTATCTATACCGCGGCCACTATCTGCAACGCGGGAAGTTTTGATTCTTTCAGTCGCATCGTGGGCCTGGATCGCCCTTTTTGTCTGGATGAAGAACTTGCCATCTTTCGTGATTTCCGCTTCGCCGAGATATCTTCTCCCTTTCCTCCGGAGGTTATGGAGATCATTGTCCATCCTGAGGCCGTCAACGGTAGATACAATAATAAACAACTCTGGCTCGCTGCGACGGTCAAAATACTGCCGGAATTGATTCAACGCAACCGGGGGCGGACGCTGGTCCTCTTTTCCAGTTATGGCGACCTTGAAGCGGTTACAGAACGTCTTGGCGAAGAGATAGAGACCATGGGATTCCCTCTCCTTCTTCAAAGAAGGGGCGTCTCGACAGCCGATCTTTGTGACGAGTTTCGAGAAGTGAAGGAGAGTGTTCTCTTCGGAGTCGATACCTTCTGGTACGGCGTGGATTTCAAGGGTGACACCCTGACGCAGGTTGTCATTACACGGATCCCTTACGCCAGTCCCTCTGAGCCCCTGCAAATGGCCCGCAAGCGGATCATGTCTCCGGCGGAATATAATCACCGGTACCGCTATGACGCCACTATCAAGATGAAACAGGGCATCGGCCGCCTGATCCGCAGCGAAACTGATCACGGCCGCGTGATCATTCTGGATACACGCTGGCGGAAAGGATAAAGATTCGTAAACTCGCATCCCGCACGACGCTTCGCTTGCGCGGGATGCTCGGCTCCGCGGTGGTGGCTTTAAACCACCACCTTGGCAAGGGGGGTGTCACACCCCCCTTTGAACCCCCAATACAAGGTTCCCCCACTAAAAGTGGGGGCTTAGAAATTTAGGCAAATTTTCTAACGTCGCCGACTGCCATGTCCGATTTATGAAGCCTTTTGAGTTTGTAACATCGTTGTAACTTGACAAACATGCTTTCCCCTGGCCAATATGCCCATAATCGTCGAGGAAAGGGTTATGTTTCCTTATGCGATCTTGAGGCCACAGCAAGCGAAGACGGCAACTTCTGGCCCGTTAGGGAATATGTGTTATGGTTTGCATACCGCTGACAAAAACAATTCCCTGGATTTTTCTAAGTATTTGATGATAACCAGATGAAACGTTTAGATTTTGGAGGGTGTTTTTTCTAATGATCGGGTGTATGGGCTCCTTCCTGAAATACACAATCCAGCGATTTTAACTGATATCCATCCTTTCAAGTCGTAATCCGTGGTCAATATTCCTTTGACACACAATATCGTTCTTCGTATACTCCTGTTGCCAAAAAGCAAGTTCTTATCAATTCAATCCAATATCGAAGAAGCTACGGGGAGGAATGCATATGGAACGAAACGTGGGTACCATTGACAGAGTTGTCCGGCTCGTGGTGGCGATTTTTTTTATCGTCGCCAATGTCGCGGGCTGGGTAACAGGCATTGCGGGTATAGTCCTCGCCGTCCTTGCCGGCATGCTCCTTTCAAGCGTGGCATCAGGACACTGCCCGCTCTATGTGATGCTGGGAATTAAAAAGACAATTTAACCGGAACCGGTAATTGTGTGATGGACGTTTGCCGTCCGTGCGCCGGGTGGTATAAGGTGAAGTATCAGGGGTTTTCGAGACTACAGATCAACTGGCAATCATCACCTCAATTCCAAATCAAAAACCCTTGCTTTGTAGAGAGAGGAAAAAATGCAAGTTACCGATCATATTCATGCTCTTAGTATCCCCTTTAAGATACCGATCAGTCCCGAGAAAGTGATTGACAGGGATGTTTATTCTTACATTATTTTCGGAGAAAAAATCACCCTCATCGATAGCGGTGTCACAGGCGCGGAAAAAATAATATTCGATTACATAAGAAAAAATGGAAGAGACCCGCAAGAAATATCCGTGGTCATTCTTTCACACTCGCATCCGGACCATATCGGGTCGGTAAAGGCTATAAAGGAAGCAACTAAGTGCAGTATCGCGGCACATAGCGGAGAGAAAGACTGGATTGAAGATACGGAAAAACAATTTAAAGAGAGACCGGTTCCGGGATTTCACACCTTGGTGGGAGGGTCTGTTAACGTTGGCAGGATGCTTACTGATGATGAAATCGTGAACCTCGGTGAAAAAATCACATGTAAAGTCATGCATACCCCAGGACATTCAAGGGGTTCGATTACACTCATATTCGAGAACGAAAAAGCGATTATTACGGGTGATTCGTTGTCTCTTCCAAACGACTTGCCGATATATGAGGATATCGTTGCTTCTGTTGACTCCATAAGAAAGTTGAAAAAAGTAAAAAACATCGATATCTTGCTTTCATCTTGGGAAGCCCCGATTCATGGATATGAACGAATAGAAAAACGTATCGACGACAGTTTTTTATATCTTCGTCGGATTCACGAGACCGTTCTGAAGGCAAGGGATCAAGGGAAGGAAGATATGATGGAATTGTGCCGGCATGTTGTAAGCGAAATGGGACTGCCACCGTTTGCGGCTAATCCTCTTGTCGCCAGGGCTTTTGCCTCAAATCTGGC
>Ga0194039_1002063_pt1 | contig 10356 bp, 8 predicted proteins | sample JunL228m_MetaG_FD_148679 | JGI IMG/M metagenome (GOLD analysis project Ga0194039, IMG submission 148679) | Anoxic zone freshwater microbial communities from boreal shield lake in IISD Experimental Lakes Area, Ontario, Canada - Jun2016-L227-8m | ecosystem: Environmental > Aquatic > Freshwater >...
CGGTCTGATTGATCCGTCCGGACTGGACATCGGGGCGGTGCTCCTGGCAAAAAAGACAGGACCTTGTGGAAATACGTCCCTCTCTGCGAACGAGGTGGTCTCGCGTGCAGAATATGATATCCTTGTTGAGGTGACCCCTACCGATGCCGGGAATGGTGAACCTGCCCTTTCGTACATGAAACTGGCAATAGAACGGGGTAAGCATATTGTCACATCCAATAAAGGGCCTATCTCCCTGCATATGAAGGAGCTGAAGAATCTCGCGAGAGAGAAAGGGGTGCTCGTCCGTTACGAGGCTACCGTCGGCGGCGCTATACCGATCATGCACACGCTTGGCAACGGACTTGCCGGAAACAAGTTCCTGGCATTATACGGCGTATTGAATGGAACCTGTAACTATATTCTCACGCGGATGGCCGCAGAAGGGCTTACCTACGAGCAGGCCCTTGCCGAGGCACGGGAGCTTGGTTACGCGGAAGCCGACCCCACCTACGATGTGAAAGGGATTGATGCCGCAATCAAGCTGGTCATTCTCGCGAATACCATATGGGATAATGGTGCCTCTCTTGACAGCGTGGATATCACCGGGATTGACCTTCTCACTACCGATGCGTTGCGACTCGCGGAAGAGAAAGGCTGCACGATACGGCTGATCGCAGAGGCATTTCCTGAACGAGGGGTACTCCGCGTTTCACCACGGATCATCAGAAAAGACCACCCGCTGGTATTCGAAGGTACCTTAAATGCGATTACCCTTGAGACTGACATGGCGGGGGAGATCACCCTGATCGGGAAAGGGGCCGGGTCGATAGAGACTGCAAGTGCAATAATTGGGGATATTTTATTTGTTTCGTCCCATGTACGGCGTAATTGAGCGGCGCAGGCAATACCTGCACCTGATGCGGCAGGTTACCCTTGAACAGGGCTTTTTTACGGTAAAAACTATACAGGATGCGGCGGAAGTGCCGAGGAGTACGGCCCAGGACTGGGTCAATCGCCTTGTTTCTGAAGGGTGTGTCGTGGTGAAGGAACGGAAGCAGGGCCGTAACCCTGCCCGGTATGCAGCGGTCAGCGCGGTACCTTCATCTGCATGCCGGATGATTTTTACTACGGTTGACGGTGAATGGGTAGAGATCTACCATGAATGCATGAGTGGTGCCTGTGCTGCATTTTGTGGGTATCATCACCGGATGGCAGGTGGTGCGCTCAACTTCGTCCAGAGAGACGGTACATTACTCAGGGAATGCGCAAAAATCGGTCGTAGAGCGGTATCCATTGGGGCGTACCCATCACCTGCGGTCGGGGTTACCGGGGTACGCCGGGATGGCGACATGGTGGTACAGGAGATCCGATGCATTGGCGGCCCTGCCTATTCGTTGACAGATATGATGTCCGGTGCAAAAGGTGTTACCCGGGTGAACGTCAGAAAAAAAGGGGGTGTTGTCGAAGGGGAAGTCTATACGCGGGCCCTGACCCATGTGATCATCGGGATCGACGATACTGACAGCCCAAAAGGGGGCGCAACCTTTGCACTGGCACTTGCGCTCCTCCAGCATATCGCGGGTATGGAGGGGCTGATCCCCATCGGCCACCATGTTGCGATGCTCTACCCGGCACTTCCTAGTAAGACTGCTGGCAATTCGTGTAGTTTCATTGACGTTGCTGCTGAACCCGGGGTGATTGACCAGGTAAAAAACCGGGTATATAAATTTGTCAGTGACGAGGCCCTTTCCCAGGAATGGGGTATCGCGATAAGGACCGGGTTTCGTATCTCCCCTGAGCTTAGGGAGTATGGAAGGCTGGTGCGCACCGGGGTAGTCAGTCGGGAATTTGCCGACCTTGTTGCCAGTAATAACGATGTCGTCCTCCACGGTGGACGTGGTGTAATTGGTGCTCTTGCGGCGGTTTCGCTATGGGGGCTCGATAATACCATTTTATTGAATGTGGATGCCTGGTATTCCGGAAACCGGCACCAAAAGGATATCGCCCCCGTTCTCTGAAAAAAACAATGAAAACGGTATAATGATGCAGTAATTTGGCATCAGGGGCTTTTGATCTCGAGGCTTACATCAAAATTCCGGACCGAATGCGTGAGGGCCCCGATACTGATTATGTCCACACCCAGGACTGCGTAACTCCTGATTGAATCTTCATTAATCGTCCCTGAAACCTCTATAATCCTGCCAAGCCGCAGATTTCTGGAATTTAGCTCCGCCAAAGTATGTACAACCATCTCCGGTGTCATGTTATCCAGCAGGATAATATCTGCGTCCGCCTCCGCTGCCATGACGGCCGAACCCGGTTCCTCTACCTCTACCTCGATTTTCCTGTAGTGTGACTGTGCTTTTGCAGATGCGATCGCACCAATAAGTGGCACCAGGGCAAGGTGGTTGTCTTTGATGAGGACCCCGTCTGAAAGGGAATTCCGGTGGGGGTCCCCACCACCAAGCATAACTGCTTTCTTATCAAGGACCCTCATGCCCGGGGAGGTTTTCCTGGTCGCCGCAACGCGGCAGTTACTACCAAGTGACCGGATAAGGTCCACGTAGGATTTAGTTTTTGTGGAGATTCCGCTCATCCTGCCGATGATATTTAACGTGGTCCTTTCAAGAAGAAGGATGCAGGAAGCGTCCCCCTGAAGCGAGAGGACGACCTCGCCCCGTTGTACGGGTGCTCCATCAGTACATGTCCATATGACATGAACCCCGAAATGCTTGAACAGGCGTCCTGCCTCAGAAAGACCACAAATAATTCCTTCTTCCTTTGCGATGATCAACGCAGTGCAACTGGTGCCTGGCGGGATTATTGCACCAGTAGTGATATCGCCTGATGGTGCATCTTCTTCAACAAAAGAAAGGAGGTATTCCAATGTTACTTCGGCCATGGTATTATTGCTCATACTTGCGTTTTTCAGTCAGGTCCCGATAACAAGCGGATTCTCCAGGTTTCGGAGCAGTGTCAGGATTGAAAGGGCGGCCAGGTAACTGGTTGCCGCATTGTCAGGGCTCGGAACATTTCTGACTTTTATGTAGGCATCCCCGAATTTTCCCTCAACAAAAATTTCATGGATATTACGGTCTACATCTGGGTCTACCCAGAGTTCAACATCTGCATCAGTCCCCGCTGCGAGACCAAGGGCGACTGAGACATTGACATTTTTTGGAAATTCTTTGATACATTCATTTGATTTTCCCGAGAACAGAAGTTTTCGTTCGGTGGCCTTCAAACCAAGCGACGTTGGGTTCTTTGTTGTCCGGAGCAGTAACCTGTTAATCCCTGCGATTTGCCCGGTCTTAATGTTATCAAGGCCCATTATCGCTCCACTCGGGATATAGATTTTCCTGTGGTTTTTCTTTGCTGTACCGGTGAGCAATGCGAGAAATGCTTTGTCTGCCAATGCTCCCACGCTCATGATTACCAGGTCTTTGTTATTCTGGAGGACCTGCTCTCCAAAGAGCCGGACTGCCTTTACTGATGCCGCTTCTACGACAATATCAAACTCGCTTGAAATAAATGCCCCAAAATCCTCGTACGCGGTCCCTCCGCATATTTCAGCCAGTTCACGGGATTTTTCGGGGACTATATCGAATAATGCAAGGATCTCAAATTTGTCCTGGTATTTTGCAATAATATGTCCGATATTTCCACAGCCGATTAACCCGATCCTGATCATCGTACACACATAGTGGATTCCATTTGTTAATTATTCTGATTGAAATTCCGGGAATTATTTTTCATTCTGTTCGTTGGTGGGAACGACATGGTGACCTGGTCGCAGTTCCAGCCGGGTATTTCAGGAGGTCAGGTCGAGTAGGGGGAAAACTGCCTGGATCATCTACTCCCTCGGGAAACGTGAGAACCCATAACTTCCCCGGAAGGAAACCTAGTACAGTAAATGAGTGAACGGAAGGTGCCAGGCTTTGGATCACAGTGTGTCTATTCCTGATGGGACTAAGGATGGGTGCGAGGTTCTCAGGGAGATTAGAAATTCCATGGTATATATCCGTACCTTCGGGTGTACGTACAACCATGGGGACACGAGGAAACTTATTGAGGTCCTCAGGCACCAGGGGTGCACGATATCCGGGTCACCTAATGGTGCGGATGTAATTATCATTAATAGTTGCACCGTGGTAGAGAGCACCGCGCGAAAGGTACTCCGCGTGATAGGGGCACACAGCGATTCGCGGCTTTATATTACGGGTTGCATGCCTGCCGTGGAAGCGGACAGAATTCTTGCTATCTGCACGCCTGCCTTTATTCCCCCCGGGTGCATCCAGCAGGCATACCGGTTACACCCGGTTGTACAAAAATCAACAACCGGGATTGTGCAGATCGCCCAGGGGTGCCTTGGGAACTGCTCCTATTGCATCACGAGGAATGCCCGGGGGCCGCTGTTAAGTTTTCCCGGCGATGAAATTATCAGCCAGGTCCGCAAGCACATCGAACTCGGTGCGGTGGAAATCCAACTTACTGCACAGGACATCAGTGCATGGGGGTATGATACCCGGGAATCACTGCCCCACCTTCTTGAAACTATCTCTCTGCTCGAGGGAGAATTCCGGGTCCGCATTGGGATGATGAACCCCGTGACCATCAGGCGTATAATACCAGACCTCTTACGGGCCTTCGAAAGTGAAAAGATATTTCAGTTCATTCATATGCCGATCCAGTCCGGTTCGGATACAGTACTGAATCAGATGCGAAGGGGGTATACCTCTGCAGACTGTATTGCGCTTATTGAAACCTTCAGGGTACGGTTCCCGGATATCACCATTATGACTGACATGATTGTCGGGTTTCCCGGTGAATCAGAGGAGGATTTTTTGCAATCGCTCGATCTTCTAAAGAAAATCCGGCCGAACAAGGTGAATATTACCCGGTTTTCAAAACGCCCGGGCACTGATATGTCAGGCGTGTACGATTTTACTGATTACGTCAAGAAAAAGCGGTCGAGAATGATGAATGCCTGTTCTGAAGAATTGTATCATGCGATGAATGCTTCATGGATAGGAAGAAAAGTACCTTTTATCGTCACGGAGAAAATCAGGGAAGGTTCTGTGGTTGCCCGGACCCCTTTGTACCAGGGGGTCGTCCTTATGGAAGACCTGCCACTGGGTACCACCGGGGATGCCATTCTTACCGAAGAAAGGATGTATTACTTTATTGGCTCAAAGGTATGAGCCCTCTTTAGTCCTGACTATTTTTTTGCCCCTGAATTTTTTAGTCTCCCATATCCGGGAGGCCCCATGCACATCCTATCTTCTTTCGTTTGGCCCAATCCTGACAATTCCTCGGTAGAGAAAACATCCCCATTGTTTCTTACAGATTCAAACTACCATATTGCATCATATGGTTTACGGGCAAGGAATATGAAAAATCACTCGGATTTCGGAACCTACATTTCATCATCTGCCTTCGCCAATGAAATTATAACGATTAAGATGACGAATGGGGATACTACCATGGATGAAATAGAGGCTGGGTATACAAAGTTAACCAAAAAAATCAACGAGATGACGAAAAGTACGGACGATGCAGCAAAGAAAATTAAAGAAAATGACGTTGTCCTGATGGAGAAAATGGCAGGTATGGCGCTGCCGGTCATCCAGTCCATTGGTCTTAACATGTTGGGCAAAGGGAAACAGGAGAGCGGTGGTGAATTATATGATACGTCCTTTTACCCGCAGAAGATGATTGTTCTTGGGAAAACCGACCCGGTCCATTTCAGGCTTGATGATATCAGTAAAAAAGTGGATGACCAGTTCTGCCTCCTTGCAGAGGATGGAAAATTTTATGAGATTATGTATAGTTCAGATGGGTTTTTGGTGGACTCTTATCTTCATTCGCTGACCTCGCGTGAAGTCCTTGATCTCTACGGGTACGAAATCATGTTCATGCTCTACCGGGCATTGCATGACTATCTGAAAAACCAGGATGCACTTCTCGAAGCCCTTGAAAAGACGATTAATTTTATTTTCGCAAAAGAAGAATAACTATGTAATCCATTCTTTTTTTGGAATGGTATTTTGGGCCTATGTGATGTAGTCTGGTCCTGACTATTTTTGTTTCCACCCAAATATTGGAAACATTGGCTTCAGCATGTCATCGCTGTTGTGAAGTGCAGAGAGATCGAAGGTCTTTTGGAATTTCGTGTTACTTTTATCTTCAAATTCCACCACAGCTTTTGCTTCATTGATCATCTGTGGTACTACATAAGTGAATTTTCCGTCTACAGCAAGATCCGGTACTGCAAATTCGATGTCAAGCGGGATGAGTGAGACCCGGATATTCCGTATCGTCGTGTTCCCCCTGTTTACCACGGTAATGACTTTTGCGTTTTCAGAAAGGACTACCGCCAGATCAGTAAGCAGGTATGAGTCCTGGAAGATCTGGAAGGACATGGCGAGGACAATGACGAGGATAATTGCAATCCCGGTCAGGTAGATGCTGATTACTGCCAGCAGGGCGCTGATGACCAGTCCTGCCACGATGATTGCGAGCTGACTACGTTTCATAAAAAATCAATAATCCAGAATGTGATAAATGGGCCCGATGTGATTCGAACACATGACCTCCCGGTTATCAGCCGGGCGCACCACCGGGCTATGCTACGGGCCCCTTAAGAGTTGACTATTTAATTAGTGTACAGGAGCTTTTATAGGTTGTGAATCGAGGGTGAAAACGGTACATTAAAACCCCATGATCGTGGTACTCTTGAAAGTACAAGCGGAAATGTGATCATGGAACGACGTTATCTTCTAGGAAATGAGGCAATAGCTCATGCCTGTCTTGAATCACCCGTGGATTTTATCTGCGGATATCCCGGGACCCCTTCATCGGAGGTCGTGGATATCCTGCGGGTGCAACCGGAACGCAATTTTTATATCGAGTGGTCCGTGAACGAAAAAGTGGCCCTTGAAAATGCCCTTGGGGCGGCGTGGTGCGGGATCCGCGCATTGTGCACGATGAAACATGTCGGCCTGAACGTGGCTGCAGACCCGTTAATGACAAGCAGTTACACCGGTGTGACAGGCGGGCTCGTGATCATGAGTGCGGATGACCCGTTCGCGCACAGTTCCCAGAATGAACAGGACAGTCGGATGTATGCAAAGTTCGCAAAGGTCCCCTGCTTTGACCCGGGTAGTATACAAGAGGCCCATGATATGGTCCGGGATGCCTTTTTGTTCTCTGAAGAGACCGGTCTTCCCGTTTTATTCCGCCCCACCACCCGGATCTGTCACTCAAAAGGGGATGTTACTCTTGGGGATGTGCGGGTATCAGAGCGCACGGGGCAATTCAACAGGAACCCGGCGCAGTATGTTGTAATACCTGCTCATACCCGTGTCCTCCATAAAAAACTGAATGAAAAACAGGCGTCTATTAAAAAACGCCTGGTTGAGATGGGCTATAACAAGGCAGAAGTGCGGGGCCGGGATGCGGTAATCGCAAGTGGGATCGCTGCGTCGTATGTCTCTGAAATTATTCCCCAAACGACCTCCTTTGCTAAGATCGGGGCATACCCGATTGACGAAGCGTGGCTGAAGGAGTTCGTCAGCCGCCATGAACGGGTGCTTGTGATAGAGGAATTGTCCCCGTTCGTGGAGGAAGAGGTATTAGCAGTTGCCGGGACGGTCCCTGTATTCGGGAAGAAAAGTGGAAATGCGCCCTATGAAGGGGAACTTTCCCCGGCTGCTGTGGGTAGGATTATGAAATCTGCCGGATTCGCGACGGATTTTGATTTCCCTGTGGCAAATTCTCCCCCTGATGTGCCCCCGCGCCCCCCGATCCTCTGTGCCGGGTGCATGCACAGGGCGGCATTTTACGCGATTAAAAAGGTCTTTCGGGAGGGTATATTTCCAAGTGATATCGGGTGCTATACCCTTGGTCTTCAACTGGGGGGTGTTGATACCACCATCTGCATGGGTGCGTCCATCACTGTTGCAAGCGGTATTGCCCACTCCGGTGAGAAACGGGATGTGGTCTGTACGATCGGCGACTCAACATTTCTCCATACCGGGATCCAGGGCCTCATGAATGCGGTGTATAATAGCGCGACCATCACGGTCGTGATCCTTGATAACCGGATTACTGCAATGACTGGTCACCAGCCCAATCCATCAACGGGGATCACCGCCTGCGGGGTCCCTGTTCCCCCGGTTTCACTTGAAGCGATCTGCCGCTCATGTGGGGTATCATATGTTGAGATGGTTGATCCTTATAACCTGGCTCTCATGGTGAATGTGTTAAAAGAAGCAAAAGCGCGGCCCGGTGTGAAAGTTGTGATCGCACGGCATCCCTGCGTGATCTCTGCAAGGCGGGCCGGGATATCGAGGCGGCCCTATGAGGTCGATAGTGACAAGTGTACGGCCTGCGGGACCTGTGTCAGGTTTGGATGTCCGGCGATTGAAATGGGAGGCGAACAAGCTGTCATTACGGGCGGGTGCAGTGGGTGCTCCCTTTGCGCACAAATTTGTCCGTCCGGGGCCATTACGCCGGGGGTGCGGAAATGAAGGAGAGTTACGATATCCTGGTCGTCGGTATCGGTGGGCAGGGGACGATCCTTGCATCGAATATCCTTGGTGAAGCCTGCATGATCGAAAACCGCCCGGTAAAAGGGGCTGAGACTCATGGCATGGCACAACGGGGTGGTTCGGTTGAGAGCCATATCAGGATTGACGGGCGTTTTGGTCCGCTTATTGCACCAGGTACGGCAGATATTATTATCGCGTTCGATATGCTGGAGGCATTCCGCTATTCGCATTACCTCCGGCCTGGTGGGAAAATTATCACGAATAGTCGCCTGGTTGTCCCGACGTCAGTATTTATGCAGGGCCTTCCAGTCCCGACTGACAAGGAGATCCTGGGGCGACTATCAGGTTATGGACTTTGCGTGATCGATGCAGAAGGTCTCGCGAAGGAGGCGGGTAGTCTGCTTACCCAGAACATTGTGATGATGGGGGCCGCATCACAATTCATCCCGCTAAAAACTGAATCCCTTGTCCAGTCAGTCAGCCGTCTCGTCCCACCTAAAACACTGGAGGCCAACCTGAAGGCATTCGAACTGGGAAGAGTGGCCGGCAGTTCCTGCTGAAACTGGTCACCCCCGGGATCTTCCGGGAAATTCTTTGTTTTTCGAGTACCTTATGTGGGATCTCTTTCCCGGCATGTTCCTCCTGCGTTTGGCCTGTTGCTGTCACCGGAAAAGAGATGAGGCTTGCATTTTACCTGGCTTTGGGTTGTTGGGGAATACCTTTCGTTTGCAAATGAACCCCTCATCCGAAACCGGTCTGTATTCATACCCCGGGCAATGGATGATTGGTTCAGGGTCGTGTGAACCTACCGTATCCGGTTTAACCAAATCAGGTGGACTGTTAAAAAATGGACGCTGAGGGGGAGATTTGAACTCCCGCGGGGCTGGACGCCCCACAGGCTTTCCAGGCCTGCGCCTTACCGGACTAGACAACCTCAGCAGAAGTGTATCCCTAGTATTACATCGGTATTTTTTTAATGCTATCCCAAAAGGCTTCCCAGGGGGCGAGGGACAACAACCGATAAAACGGTTCACGGGATGTTCGCGCCAACAGCGATACGGCCAACAGGACCGTCCACCTGGTGGTGGGGACTTGTGAACCTTACGGCCTGACTACAGGTGTATGTGTTTTCCACCCTTTCGGATAGGTCCCAGGCAGCATAAATACAATTCTCGGGGCGACAACGAGCCCTGGCTTCCCCGGGACAATGTGGGTTGAATCAAGCAGGGCCTCTCCTATACCGACAAATTCCCCGGCTTCTGTCTTAATTGCGATTAATTCTTTTTTCTTAAACTGGTCTGACTGTATCACACCCACCCCGGCAAGTGCTGCCCCCCTTACCACGGCATCGACTGCAGACCTGCGGATTGTAATGCCTGGGTGATCACGTACCCCTGCTTCAATCGGCTGAATCATCTGCCCAAGCCGTGAACCGTCTCCCGTTGATAAGGCTGATATGGCGTCTGCAAGGTCATGGAGGGAATATGCGTCGCTTTCATTGAATGCTCCGGACTTCGTCCGCCTGAGTTCCTGCATATGTGCACCGGTCCCCAGGGCGAGGCCGACATGGTGGCAGAGGGAACGGATATAGGTCCCTGCATCGCACGTGACCCTGAACAGGACGAGCCGTTCCTCGATATCAAGGATTGTAAGGGAGTGGATGGTCCGGATTCTCAGGTTCCGTGCAACGGCACTTCTCCGGGGGGGCCTCTGGTATATTCTCCCGGTGAACTCATTCATTACTTCTTCCAGGCGCTGCCGTGTCGTATCCCCGTGGAGCCTCATCAGGCAGACATATTCTTTCCGGTGCTGGAGAAGGAGG
>Ga0194039_1002067_pt1 | contig 10350 bp, 9 predicted proteins | sample JunL228m_MetaG_FD_148679 | JGI IMG/M metagenome (GOLD analysis project Ga0194039, IMG submission 148679) | Anoxic zone freshwater microbial communities from boreal shield lake in IISD Experimental Lakes Area, Ontario, Canada - Jun2016-L227-8m | ecosystem: Environmental > Aquatic > Freshwater >...
GTTACCGGGTTAGATTTTTCCGGGCAGATGCTGGAGCAAGCCCGTGAGAGCATGGCCCAGCGCCAGTTCGCGTTCGATGGCTGGATCGGTGACATTGCCTGTCTCGAAGTGCAGCGTGAATCTCAGGATCTCGTATGGACTTCCATGTTTCTCTACTCGGCGGTTATCAACCGTGAACGCCGTGTAAAAATGCTCAAGCTGATTTACAATGCGCTCAAACCCGGCGGCACGCTCGTCGTATCGTTTCATTGGCAGCCGAATGCACAACACGCCACAAAATATTTCCGGGTCCAGAAAATGGTTGCGTGGTTCACACTCGGAAATACCGGTTTTGAGAATGGGGATATTCTCTTTGGCACCCTCGAATTTCGTCATGCGTTTAGTTCCGAGCAGAAACTCCGTGAAGAATTTCTCGCAGGCGGATTCGCGATGCCGGATATTGACGTGATCATATTCGATAAAATGATGCGAGGTGGAGCAATATTGCGAAAGAGTGAGTTGGGGAAACAACGAGGCCAGAATCAATTTTCAGTAGAGGGAGAAAGATAATGAATACTATCAGGATACAGGACTTTCCCCTCTGGGACAAGATGAAAAGCGAGCGAAAGGTGTTCTCCTTTGACGTGGAGGTCACCGCCCGCTGTAACAACAACTGCCCTCACTGCTACATCAACCTCCCGGCCGGGGACCGGAAGGCCATGGGGCAGGAACTTACGCTTGCCGAGATCGACAGGATCGCTGATGAAGCGGTTGCCCTTGGTGCCGTCTGGGTCCTTATCACCGGGGGTGAACCTCTGCTGCGCCAGGATTTTGCCGATATATACCTGGCACTCAAGCGGAAAGGGCTGCTCGTATCGGTGTTCACCAACGCGACGATTATTCAGAAGGAGCATGTCGATCTTTTTCTCAAATACCCGCCCCGTGATATTGAAGTGAGTGTCTACGGTGCTACAAAAGAGACCTACGAGAAGGTGACCGGCAGGCCCGGTTCCTTTGATGCATTCGAACGGGGCCTTCAGCTGTTAGTAGACAGCGGGGTACGGGTACGACTTAAAGCGATGGCTCTCCGGTCCAATCTTCACGAGCTGCCTGCAATTTCTGCATTCTGCCGGAAGTACACCAAGGACTACTACCGGTTTGACCCGCTCCTCCACCTGCGTTTCGATGGAGACGCGTCCCGGAATGTCGGGATTATTGCAGAGCGGCTGACACCGGAGGAGATCGTGGCAGTCGAACGAGCTGACAGCGAACGGTTCACGAGTCTTACGAAGAGCTGTGACAAACTGATCAACGAGAATTTCTGCCATACCGGGTGTAATCACCTCTTCCACTGTGGGGCAGGTAACGGCAGCTTTTCAGTCAGTTATGACGGAAAGTTCCGGCTCTGTTCATCACTCTGGGCACCGGAGACGATGTATGATCTCAGGACCGGGTCCGTGAAGGACGCGTGGGTGCATACGGTGCCCAGGGTCCGCGACCTCAGATCAGACGACCCGGAATTCCTGAAGACCTGCAGGAGATGCCCGCTCGTCAACCTCTGCCTCTGGTGCCCGGCATATGCCTATCTTGAGACCGGGTCGATGGATGCATGCGTTGGATACTTCTGCCAGGTTGCCCATGCCCGTGCAGCAGCTCTCGGGTATCAAGGGACCGGCCCGCATATCCACGAATCGGGACCAGATACGAATGGAGAATGGTAATATGCAGGATACTTTTACTTCTACGAAAATAATGGCCGCCACGCCACGCCTCCCGCTCAAAGGCTCCCTTGACCTGACCTACCGGTGTAACAACCGATGCCGGCACTGCTGGCTCCGGACCAAAGATGGGACCGGGGAGCTTTCTACCCGGGAGATCATTGCCCTCGTCGATGCTGCCCGAGCAATGGGGTGCCGGGAGTGGGCTATCTCCGGTGGCGAGCCGATGCTCCGTCCGGATTTTCCGGAGATCTTTGATTACATTACTTCGCATGCGAAGACGTACAGTATCAATACGAACGGGACGCTCATCACCGGAGAGATTGCAAAACTCATGACCCGGAAAGGGGCGAAGATGGTCGCAATCTACGGTGCTACGGCAGAAGTCCATGACCATATAACGCAGAACCCGGGTTCATTCGCTGCGACGATGCAGGGCTTTTCGCTCCTGAAGGACGCAGGTGCCGGCTTCATCGTGCAGATCATCCCGATGAAAGACAGTTATCACCAGCTGCCTGAGATGATTGCACTGGCCAAATCGCTCAGTCTCCACTACCGGATCGGGGCCCCGTGGCTCTACCTGTCTGCGGGGGCCGACCCGGTGCGGAATGCTGAGATAGCCGCCCAGCGGCTCCCACCCCGTGACGTCGTGGAACTTGACCGGCCGGACTTCTCCAGCCTGGAGAGTGAAGGAGACAGTGGGCACCCGAAATGTCCGGAAGGGGACGACCGGCTCTTTGCCGCCTGTATCAAAGGCCGGAGGGATTTCCATGTTGACCCCTACGGGATGATGTCGTTCTGTGCTTTTCTCAAAGACCCCGAAATGATGTACAACCTCCGGAAGGGGACGTTCCAGGATGCGTGGGACCGGTTCATCCCGTCACTTTCCGAAAAAATCCGGGGCGGGGAGGAGTTCCGGAACAACTGCGGTTCATGCGATTACCGGAAAGACTGCCGGTGGTGTGCCGTGTATGGGTACCTTGAGCATGGCTGGTATTCTGCACCGGTTGACTACCTTTGCGATGTTGCGAGGGAGATGCGGGCCTGCAAAGAGACGATGCAGCGAGACCAGCGGCGGTATTTCACGATCGGCGGGATCACGATCCAGGTCGATTCAGACCTTCCCTTCACTGAGACCTCGTTTCATCCGAAGTTCTCCAGTTTCACCGTGGATGGCCCGGGGGAGGACACGGTGAGTATCCGCCACCACTTTGAGATCCCCGATCTTCCCGAGGAGAAACGTGGCAAGGAGCTGTACCGGAAGTCCCCATGGGCCATCTATAAAAAAGGGAATTCATGGATTTATGCGGGAATTCCGACGGACGGGACCGTCTCCCCCCTTCACAAACTGGCGGTCTTTTCACACGACCATTCTGCCGGCCGGATCTACAATAACGGTGAGGATAGTTTCCGGAAAGGGAATATCACCTCCTTAACGATGTTTCCCACCGACCAGATCCTGATCGGCCGTCTCCTTGCAGATCGGGACGGGTTCTTCCTTCACTCGTGCGGTGCCGTGATGGACGGAAAGGGCCTGCTCTTCGTCGGGCATTCAGAGGCAGGGAAGTCGACGACTGCCGGCCTGATTGCGGGCCAGGCGGAGATCCTCTGCGATGACCGCAACATTGTCCGGCGATTTGCGGATGGCTGGAAAGTGTATGGGACGTGGAGCCACGGCGATGTGCCTGATGTCTCGTCCCGTTCTGCACCCCTGCATGCCATTCTCTTTATCGAGAAGTCGGATGTGAACCGGATTGTTCCGATAGAAGACCGGCGTGAGATCGTCCGCCGGCTGCTGGCATGTGTGATCCGCCCGTTTGTGACGGCAGAATGGTGGGAGAAGACCCTTGACGGCGTCGAGAAGATGGCTAAGGAAGTGCCGTGCTACGTGATGCAGTTTGACAAGAGCGGGGCGATTGTTCCGGAGCTGAAGCGGCTGTGACCGGCGAGGGGTATGTCCGGACGGTATCCAGGGGAAAAGCGGACCTCCTGAAAGGAAAGCGGCCATTGCTTGGACAGTTGGATATCGAGTTGACTGAACGGTGCAATAACCGGTGTATCCATTGCCTGATCAATCGTCCGGAGGAGGATTTCGAGGCCAAAGACCGCGAGATGGATACCGTGTTTGTGCTGGACCTGCTCCGGCAGGCAGCAGATTTAGGCTGCATGACAGTCCGGTTCACCGGAGGGGAACCCCTGCTCCGCCCGGACTTTTCCGAACTGTACCTCGCAGCCAGAAGGCTCGGGATGCAGGTGATCCTGTTTACGAACGGCCGGCTGATCACGCCTGACCTTGCGGCTCTGCTGTCCAGGTTTCCTCCCGGACGGGTGGTCGAGATCTCGGTGTACGGGATGCATCCCGGATCATACGATGCCGCAGCAGGGGCAAAGGGATCATTTGCAGAGTTTCGTCGCGGGGTTGACCTTCTGCTTGAGTATGGCGTTCCGTTTGTGGTCAAGCAGGCATTTCTCCCTCAGAACCGTGATGAAATAGAAGAGTTTGAGGCATGGGCAGCAACGATTCCGGGGATGGATAAGCGACCCGGGTACTCGATGAATTTTGACCTTCGTGCCCGTCACGATGACCCTGCAAAGAACGAACGGATCGCAGCCCTCCGACTTTCACCCGATGAGACGGTTGCGATGCTTGCCAGGGACCCGAAGTATATCCCAGGTATGCAGGAGTTTTGCGGGAAGTTCATGCGTCCGCCAGGTGAGAAAATCTTCTCCTGCGGGGCCGGGCACGGCACCTGTGTTGATAGTTATGGGATGGCCCAGATGTGCCTGCCACTCAGGCACGAGGACATGGTCTGTGATCTCCAGACTCATTCCCTCCGGGAAGCACTCACTGAAGTGTTCCCGGGGTTCCGTGAGATGAAAGCAACGAATCCAGACTATCTCCGGCGATGTGCGGTCTGTTTTCTGAAAGGACTCTGCGAACAGTGTCCGGCGAAGTCGTGGATGGAATGCGGGGCGCTTGATACGCCGGTGGAGTATCTTTGCGATGTGGCCCACGCCCAGGCACGGTATCTCGGGTTAATCGGAGTTGATGAGAAAGCGTGGGAGGTAACGGATGGCCGGGAGCGGGTGGAGCGGTTTTCGATAAAAAGTCCAGAGAAGTAAAATTTTAGGACTTATCCATTTGACCCCAGATCACCAGAATCCAATATCCTGCTATCGTTAAGGTAATCTTTGAAGAAACTGATGGTAATAATGGGCTGAAAACGAGTTGGGTGAGCAGATACTGGTTTTAGCTGACCTGCAAGAAAAAAGAACCGGTGAGGTGACACGGTGGGATGACAATCTCACGAAACATGATATGATAGATAATACTAATATTGCTACAGATAAATAGGACAACTAATAAGATATGCTCTCTGATGAACAGATTCAAGATTCAGCAAGAAGAATTCTCCAAGTAGACGATCCGTCACGGATTATTCTTTTTGGGTCATACGCCCGGGGGGATGCGACAGAAGAATCTGACCTGGATCTTCTCGTGCTGATGAAAACAGTACATCAAAGGGGGAGGCATATGGTTAGCTATAGAAATGCAATCGGGCGTGTAGCGCCAGGGGTGGGAGTGGATATCCTGGTCTATAGCGAAGACGAGGCAGCTGAGCCAGTGCCAGGGACGGTATTATACTGGGCCCTATCTGAAGGAAAATTACTATATGAATCCAAAGCAGGAATCTGAACGATTTTTATCCCTTGCCTACGCCGATCGGGATGCCTGTATAGCATTGACACAAGCTAAAGGGATACTACCTCACATTATTTGTTTTCACGTTCAGCAGGCAATTGAAAAAATTCTGAAAGCCGTGATGCTTTCCCACGAGATACCTTTTCGAAGAACTCATGATCTTTCAGAGTGTGCGCTTCTCCTCCAGGATATTGGATTGACTCTGCCAATTTCAGTGGAACAACTTGCATATTTAACTCCCTATGCAGTCATTGGTCGTTATGGTGGCATCGAAGATGATATTATTGCAATCGATGAAGCCATGGAGATGATGGACCTGATATTTCAGTGGGCTTCAGATTATCTTTGAATCCATTCAAACGGAGATATTTAGCAATCTGGTAATAACATCCCGGTTACACCCTGCACCCCGTCCGCAGATTGCGCCCCTCAGCTGAGCGTGTGCGCCGCCTGAAGATACGTACTCGCCGGCTTTACGAGCAGGGGGCCTCAACGATGAGGCTCTGTGCAGTCACGTTACCCGATGGTGCGACTGGTTGTGGGGTGGGGTTTATGGACGCGTGAGTAGAAAAGGCGGGGTCAGACGGCACTGGGTGTGGATACTCACATATCTTAATATTTCAGATTTGGACGCCTGTTGGCTCAACTTATCAGGTCACTGACCGGCGATGTCGAACCTACCGCTTCCGCTAATAAAAGAACTAATATTTCGATACGCTGTTTGTGTCAACTTCCGTGCTGGATCGCACACGCGGCAAAACACTCCGTATCGCCGCGCGCTAAACATAGGGAGTAGTCATTATCAGGCCCATTGTGCAGAGAAAAAGTTTTGCACACGCCCAATATCGCTTCTTCCGGATTGTTGCGTACCAATATCGTTAATTGTGGCTCTGTCCATGTTTTTGCTTCGGCTTCTATCCCTGTTTTTAACACCATGTTTTTTTTATCTCCGATCAGTGATTACCTGCTCTCCAATAAATACCCGTTGCAAGTTAATTCTTATCTCCAAATGTACACGCATCTGAATCAATCTGTTGTCGATCTTTCCCAGGCGGCTCGTGATTAAAGATTCGGACCCGCATATCCCCGGAATATAAGCGTTTGAGCCCGTCCCATTACGGGCATACCGCTCCCGGGTTATCCGACCAGCATTGTGCAATTCCTACACCTGGAATACGAGTGCCACACCATAGGAGTTGATGCTACTTCGGGCCCTTTTACTACCTAATGAGACGTGATTGTTGTGTTGACACGTAAGGCCGATAAGCATACACCAGAATTCCAAAATATTTCTGATACGGCATATCAGACAAATTGGCCCTTTCCATTTTGTTTCATACGTTTGTGATTGCATTCCGAGTGCCAGGAAATCAATTCATCGTCTACAGTTCCGTGCATAGTACCTGCGTTGATAGTTACGGGATGGCCCATATGTGTCTGCCACTCCGGCACCAGGACCTGGTCTGTGATCTCCACACTCATTCCCTAAGGGAAGCACTCACTGAAGTATTCCCCGGGTTCCGTGTGATGAAAGCAACGAATCCGGACTATCTCCGGCGATGTGCGGTCTGCTTCCTCAAGGGGCTCTGCGAACAGTGCCCAGCGAAGTCGTGGATGGAATGTGGGGCGCTTGATACGCCGGTGGAGTATCTTTGCGACGTAGCTCATGCCCAGGCGCGATATCTCGGGTTGATCGGGGTGGAAGAGAAAGCATGGGAGGTTACAGACGGGCGTGAAAGGGTAGAGCGATTTTCTGCAAGATCAGTACATTTTCCCAATGGGTTACAAAATCTATAAATATTGTGGCACCTTTTTTTGTGTAACAAAAAGTATAGAGGTGTGTGTAATATGGCTACAAATCTTGCGCTGGATGTCAATCTCATTGCTGAGGCCCAATCAATCGGTGGGGCAAAAACGAAAAAAGCTGCAGTCACGGAAGCACTTGTTGAGTATATCCAGAGAAGAAAACAGGTCCGGATTACTACACTCTTTGGAGAAGTGGATTACGATCCGGACTACGATTATAAGAAATCACGAGCACGCTGATGAAAATTCTTGTTGATACCTCCATATGGTCATTAGCACTAAGAAGATCAGGTACCCGGTCAAAGGACGATCAACTTCAGGTCCTGGAACTAACCGATCTCCTTAATGACGTGAAGGTAGTGATGATCGGCCCCATCAGGCAGGAATTGCTATCAGGCATATCATCCCCTGTGCAGTATGATGCACTGAAAGAAAAACTGCAGGCATTTGAAGATCTCCCTTTGCCCCGGGGATATTATGAACGAGCAGCAGAGTTTTACAATATCTGCCGGAGAGCAGGGGTCCAGGGGTCACATATCGACCTCCTCATCTGTGCCACTGCTGCAGAAGCAGGGATAGAAATCTTTTCTTCTGATAAAGATTTCATACTCTACGCAAAGCATCTGCCTATAATCCTCCACCAGCCGGCCAGGGGCGAAGCGTTTCCGATAGCCTGATCTTCGTTCATGGGACTTGCCGGCACCTGTGTGAATGACACCGACGCAATCCATCGGGCGGACAACCGCCTGGCTTTGACCTCCCCGGTTACACCCTTCACCCCGTCCGGAAATTACACCCTCGGCCAGGGGTGTACCTCACCTGAAAGAACGTCCCCGCCGGCTTTACGAGCAGGGGGCCTCAACGATGAGGCTCTGTGCAGTCATGTTACCCGGTGATGCAACTGGCTGTGCGGCGAGGTTTACGGGCGCTGGAGCAGAAAAGGCGGGGTCAGAAGACAATGGATGTGGATACTCACATTCCTTAATATTTCAGATTTGAACCTGCATTCACGAACCTTCGCTGGTCACGGATCGGTGGAGTCGAAGTCACACGTTCGATAAAAAAAAGAATGAATGGTTTGACACGCTGATCATATTAACTAATTGTCAATAGGGCGCATCCGGCACCACACGATGTTGACTGCAACTGGGCAAAACACCCGTTTTCATGAACCATCCAGCCACTTCCGCCTGCTGACAGTTTGCACGTACTTAACACCTCTTCCTCCTGATTATTTCTAACTAAAATTGTTAATTGCGGCTCTGCCCATGTTTTTGTTTGAGATACAACCTTTCTTTGTTCACTCATCAATTTCCACCTCCCGTGATCTTTATCGCTTCATCAGGGATAAACGTATTGTCTTGAATTCTAAAACCTGCTTTTGTTCACGATTTCAAATCAATCTATTGAAGATCCAGCTTAAACGGTTCGGATTTAAAGATGCGGATTCACAATGGTACAGGACGTTTGAGCCCGTCCCATCGGTGGCATACGCTCCCAACGGTTTTTCCAGAATGGATTCCACTGGATCGAATATTTTTCACCTGCACGAAGAGTAATCGGGAAATATAAATAACTGATAACCTGATATGAGGGAGGTACACCATGAATTGTCCCGGAAAATATACTGCAGGTAATCCGTTATGATCTCATTCTTGGATGCCTGCAAATCGGATCAGCCTTTTTCGGACCTTATCCAATTATTAAGTCCCCATTATTCTTGTAAAAAACCGGTACCAGGTGTATATTGGCCCCGGATTGTGGAATATGCGGAAAAAATGCATGTCCTCCCCCTCCTCTTCTTCATGCTCAAACAAAAACCAGGTATTACACCGCCTGCTGACATCTCTACTCAACTGAAATCGATCTATCTGGCAAATTCAACCAGAAATTTATTTCTTACCAGGGATTTGATCCGAATACTCACTACGTTTGATAAAAATGCAATACCTGCCATCCCACTAAAAGGGGCGTATCTTGCACATGTTGTCTATGAGGACCCATCCGCCAGGCAGATGACTGACCTGGATATCATGGTGAAACGGGATGATGTGACGAGGGCGGTTGCTGCCCTTGAGACACTGGGGTATGTAGCTACCGGGACATACCACCTTGACGATGAATACTATCGATATAATCACCACCTGCCGGGTTTTCTTCATCCATCCGGGACAAGAGTAGAAATTCACTGGAATATAATAAAACCATTAAATATGGGTGAGAAAGGGATACAATTAGAAGAAATGTTCTGGCTCCAGGCGAGGCCTGGTGATTTGATGGGAGCCAAGGCATTTCTCCTGGCACCAGAGGTCCTCATCTTTCATTCTGCCGTTCACCTGACCCTGCACCACCTCTTCAATTCGGGGGTCCGCGATTTTTATGATGTAGAACGGATCTATAGAAAATTTCATGACGCCATTGACTGGGAGTTCCTTATTTCAATGACCAAAGAGATGAAACTTGAACGACCACTCCGGCTTACTCTTGCATTAACTGATATGATCACGGGGTCTGATATTTCAGATGAACTGAAACGAAAGGGGTTGGATCTAGATATTCCAGATCAATACCTGGTCGCTGCGTTTGATATGATGGTTCGGGGAGGGCCTTCATATAACGTTTCACTTCGGGTAGCAGAGAAAAATCCCGGCCCGTTCGCAATTTTACGTACGACAGTCCATCGGATATTACTCACCAGGAAAACAATAGGAATGAAATATCACGTCCCGGCAGATTCATTGAGTGTCTACTTCTGTTATCCATACCATCTGTATGATCTGTTGGCCCGCTATGGCCTGGATCTTTTCCGGGAGGAGATGAATTTCCCGTATGAAAGGGAATACCAGGGTTTTTGGGAGTGGATGAAGGAAGGATAAAATTAATTCCTGGACCTGGCTCGAGTTGGTGGACCCATAATTGACATCTATGCATCTTTGGCTCAACCAAAATAGAGATGTGACGAAACCTTTAATTGGTATCCACTCCAAAAAGGAGGGGAATATATATAACTGAGAACCATAATATTATAGGATGTGTCTCTGCCTAATCAGGACTTAATTTTCTTAAATTCTATAACCCATAAAAACCTCAACGAATTTTTCACTCCTGAAACATTACTTCGATTAGTAAATATCATCGAGTCTC
>Ga0194039_1002071_pt1 | contig 10341 bp, 9 predicted proteins | sample JunL228m_MetaG_FD_148679 | JGI IMG/M metagenome (GOLD analysis project Ga0194039, IMG submission 148679) | Anoxic zone freshwater microbial communities from boreal shield lake in IISD Experimental Lakes Area, Ontario, Canada - Jun2016-L227-8m | ecosystem: Environmental > Aquatic > Freshwater >...
TCCACACGGTCTTACCCGCGCTTCAACCTGGCCATGGATAGATCACCTCGCTTCGGGTTTAGATGCTGCGACTATGACGCCCTATTCAGACTCGCTTTCGCTACGGCTTCCCCTCGACGGGTTAACCTTGCCACAACACACTAACTCGTAGACTCATTCTTCAAAAGGCACGCTGTCACCGCTCAAGGCGGCTCCAACGGTTTGTATGCAAACGGTTTCAGGATCTATTTCACTCCCCTTGCGGGGTTCTTTTCACCTTTCCCTCACGGTACTAGTTCACTATCGGTCACCAGAGAGTATTTAGGCTTAGCGGGTGGTCCCGCCAGATTCATACCGGATTACACGAGTCCGGTATTACTTGGGATACCAGTAATGAGATCTCGACGTTTCGGCTACAGGGGTTTCACCTTCTGTGCCAGACTTTCCCACGTCTTTCACCTACCGCAGCAATTTATGACTTGTTGAATGAACGGTAGTTCACTCTATTTGGTCCCACGACCCCGATCATGCAACGCCTACCGGCTTGGCACATAATCGGTTTAGCCTCTTCCGCTTTCGCTCGCCACTACTAACGGAATCACGGTTGTTTTCTCTTCCTGTGGGTACTGAGATGTTTCACTTCCCCACGTTACCTTTATCTGTTCTATGTGTTCGAACAGAAATGATGGGACATGACTCCCACCGGGTTTCCCCATTCGGTAATCCTCGGATCAAAGCTCTGTTGGCAGCTCCCCGAGGCTTTTCGCAGCCTCATACGACCTTCTTCGGCTTCTGGTGCCTAGGCATCCGCCATTTGCACTTAATAATTTTTCTACATACTTTTTACAAAGATGCTCGCGTTCACTGTGTAGTTCTCAAGATACGGGCGAACCTAGGAACGTTAGCCGCTTATCTAAATCAAAATTAATTAATTAGATAGTTCGACTTGCTCACTAGGGCCAGAGGGTTCGTACCCTCAGGACCCAACAACGTGCTCCAAACATTTCGCAACAATATTTTTTCCACTCTTAGTAACGCTCCGAAGAGCGCGTTCAGTTGTACTAATGATTTGTTTTGATGAGTTTGGAAATCAATACTCCACTGTTCTTTGAGCATCTGCTTTTGGCAGGCTCCTTAGAAAGGAGGTGATCCAGCCGCACCTTCCGGTACGGCTACCTTGTTACGACTTCGTCCCAATCACCGATCCCACCTTTGGCAGCTCCCTCCTTGCGGTTGGGCCACTGACTTTGGGTGTTACCGACTTTCGTGACGTGACGGGCGGTGTGTACAAGCCCCGGGAACGTATTCACCGTAGCGTTGCTGATCTACGATTACTAGCAACTCCGACTTCATGGGGTCGAGTTGCAGACCCCAATCCGAACTGAGACTGGCTTTATCGGATTCGCTCCACCTTGCGGTATCGCAGCCGTTTGTACCAGCCATTGTAGCATGCGTGCAGCCCAAGACATAAGGGGCATGATGATTTGACGTCATCCCCACCTTCCTCCGAGTTAACCCCGGCAGTCTCCTGTGAGTCCCCAACTAAATGCTGGCAACACAGAACGAGGGTTGCGCTCGTTGCGGGACTTAACCCAACATCTCACGACACGAGCTGACGACAACCATGCACCACCTGTATAGAGCCCTTGCGGACACGACATCTCTGCCGCTTTTCCCTATATGTCAAGCCTTGGTAAGGTTCTTCGCGTTGCGTCGAATTAAGCCGCATGCTCCGCTGCTTGTGCGGGGCCCCGTCAATTCCTTTGAGTTTTAATCTTGCGATCGTACTCCCCAGGCGGGACGCTTAATGCGTTAGCTGCGTCGCAGAAACCGTGGAAGGTCCCCACAACTAGCGTCCATCGTTTACGGTGTGGACTACCAGGGTATCTAATCCTGTTCGCTCCCCACACTTTCACTCCTCAGTGTCAGTAATGGCCCAGAGACCTGCCTTCGCCATTGGTGTTCCTCCTGATATCTGCGCATTCCACCGCTACACCAGGAATTCCAGTCTCCCCTACCACACTCTAGTCTGCCCGTATCGGATGCAGGTCTGGGGTTGAGCCCCAGAGTTTCACATCCGACGTAACAAACCACCTACGAGTTCTTTACGCCCAATAAATCCGGACAACGCTTGCACCCTATGTATTACCGCGGCTGCTGGCACATAGTTAGCCGGTGCTTCTTTTGTAGGTACCGTCACTTTCGCTTCTTCCCTACTGAAAGAGGTTTACAACCCGAAGGCCTTCATCCCTCACGCGGCGTCGCTGGGTCAGACTTGCGTCCATTGCCCAATATTCCCCACTGCTGCCTCCCGTAGGAGTCTGGGCCGTGTCTCAGTCCCAGTGTGTCCGGTCGCCCTCTCAGGCCGGATACCCGTCGTAGCCTTGGTGAGCCATTACCTCACCAACAAGCTGATAGGCCGCGAAGTCATCCTCCACCGAAATTCTTTCAAAGCTCAGCGATGCCGCTTATGCTTCAATATTCGGTATTAGCCCCGGTTTCCCGGAGTTATCCCAAAGTGGAGGGCAGATTCTTCACGTGTTCCTCACCCGTTCGCCACTAATCCGCTCTCCGAAGAGAACTTCATCGTTCGACTTGCATGTGTTAAGCACGCCGCCAGCGTTCGTCCTGAGCCAGGATCAAACTCTCCATAGAATGTTTGATCTGGCATAGAATCGAAACTAGCTTTTGCTATTTTCTTTTCTGTCCAATTGTTTTTGTTTCTGTACTAATCCAAACTCTTTCGAGCTGAAAAAAATACAAAGGAATCTAAGGCCTATTAACGTGTTTTAAGGCACGTCAATTGATGCCTTGATTGGCATTGATATTGCACGTTGTTGAGTTCTCAAGGTACGGACGCGCATCGAAGCAAGTTAAAAGCAAGCTTTAAACCTTTTTCGAGGCAGACCGCCAAACATAGTGGAACACACGCAGGGGGTCAAATCCGCATTTCTGCGGCTCAATTCCCGGCATGTGGCACTTGCTTGGACTGCTACTCGGCCTATTCTGGTGGCTAGATTTACGCGTTTTTAAGCGTAAAACCTAGACTTAAGACCAGTCCGTTTCGTAGCGAGCCCGAAATATAGCCCACACTGAGCGTAAAAGCCAAATCAGGATGACCACTTTGAGGGGCTGGTCAGGGTGACCTTCCCCACGCTCGCCAAAAGCAAAAACCCCCATAAATTGGGGGTTTTCTGGCTAGGAGATCCTGCCGAATCTAAATTAATTCAACTCCAGCCAAATCCCGCTTTCCTTTACGCAATATGAAGAATCTTCCAAAGAGAGCACTCTCTAGAGCGGGCACAAAGTCTTCACCAGAAATCTTTTCGTTATTCAAATACGCACCGCCTTCTTTTACGATGCGACGGGCTGCAGATTTAGAATCAACGACACCTGTTGCTACCAATAAATCAACCCACGTAGGAATTGCTTCGCTTCTTTTTATTTCCGTGCGCGGTAATTGCGAAAGGGCGGAAGTTAAAGTTTCTTCGTCCAACTCACTCAGTTCGCCTTGTCCAAATAAAGCCTTAGCAGCTGCTTCAGATTGTTGCGCATAATGTTCTCCGTGCACAAGAGCAGTTAGCTCACGCGCTAAAGCGCGATGAGCTTCACGCGCACCTGGATTTTCTCTCAACGAAATTAGCAACGTATCAATTTCTTCATGCGATTTAAACGAGAAAACCTTGAGAAGTTTTTCAACATCCGCATCGTCAACTCCAATCCAGAATTGAAAAAATGCATAAGGTGATGTCATCTCTGGGTCCAGCCAAACAGAACCGCCAACACTCTTTCCAAATTTACTTCCGTCAGATTTTGTAATGAGAGGAATAGTGAGTGCGTGACCAGAACCGCCTTCAACTTTTCGAATGAGATCTAGGCCAGCGACAATGTTTCCCCATTGATCACTTCCACCCATTTGAAGTTTGCAGCCATAACGTCTGTAAAGTTCTAAATAATCTAGCGCCTGCAATACTTGATAAGAGAACTCGGTATAGGAAATACCTCCACCATCTAGCCGCGCTGAAACACTATCCTTAGAAAGCATCTGATTGACGCTAAAGTGCTTTCCGATATCACGTAAGAATGTCAGAGCTGAAATTGGCGCCGTCCAGTCAAGATTATTTGCCATTCTTGCCGCATTGCTACCTTCAAAGGATAAAAAATGTTCCAACTGTTTGCGAATGCGATTAACCCAATCAGTAACTATCGCCTCTTCGTTCAGGGAGCGTTCTTCATTTCGTCCAGAGGGATCGCCCACTAAGCCGGTGGCGCCACCGACTAGCGGAATAGGATTATGCCCGGCTTGTTGAAAACGCCGCATGGTACATATGACTGCGAGATTACCGATGTGAAGACTGGCAGCTGTTGGATCAAAACCCACATAAAAGGAGAGCGGCCCTGCATCCAAGTCTCTTGTAAGTGCCTCGCGGTCAGTTGTTTGTGCGATGAGTCCACGCCATTCAAGGTCTGAAAGTAATTGTTTTGTCATGGCGATTAGATACTCATCATTCTTGAGAAGGTCTCGCGTGCGTTTTCAATCTTCTTCAGCGCGACTTGGTTTGTGACTTTAAGGAGGCTAATTTGAGCCGAAACACTTGATTGCGACGTACCGCTCACCGAAGTTCTAGAGTTTGTTGCACCTAAACCAGTGAGAAAGCTGCGAATGTCGCTTGTAAGTTGCGCATGGACTCCCTGTAGTTGTTCATCCGTTAGTTCATGAACCTCTAAGGAAAGAGAATCTGCAAGGCGCACGCATTTACCTGACGTTTCGTGTGCCTCCGAGAATGGAATTCCTTTTCGAGCGAGAAAATCGGCAATTTCAGTAGCCAAAGCGTGTCCGGCAAGCGCGCCTCTAGCCATTCGTTCGCGATCAAATGTTGTCGTTTCAATCATGCCAATCACGGCTGGCAAAATCACTTGTAAAGTCTCAATTGAATCAAAGACCGGTTCCTTATCTTCTTGCAAATCTCTGTTGTACGCGAAAGGTAAACCTTTCAGGACAGTTAACAAACCCGTCAGATTTCCAATTAAACGACCAGACTTTCCACGTGCTAATTCTGCGATATCAGGATTCTTCTTCTGGGGCATAATCGAAGAACCCGTTGAGAATGCATCGTCCAACTTTGCCCAACCAAATTCTGTCGTACTCCATATGGTGAACTCTTCGCCGATTCGTGAAAGATGAATTCCGATGACTGAGAATATAAAGAGCGCTTCCGCGACAAAATCTCTGTCACTCACTGCATCAATCGAATTGGCCAAAGCGCCAGCAAATCCCAATTCTTTCGCAGTGATTTCTGGATGAGGTTGTAAACCAGATCCCGCCAATGCACCCGCGCCTAAGGGTGAAAATGAATTTCTCTCAAGCCAATCAGAGATTCGATCGATATCGCGAAGAAATGCATGTGAATGCTTTGCAATCTCATGTCCGAAATTGATTGGTTGCGCGTGTTGAAGATGGGTGAAACCTGGGGCTAAAGCATCCTTGTACTCATCTGCGCTTCGATTAAGTGCATCGACTAAGAGAGTCAACGTTTGAGCAATTTCCATGATGTGATCAATCATGTAAAGCTTGAAGTCTGTAACAACTAAGTCGTTACGAGAGCGCCCAGCGCGAAAGGCGCCACCCAGTGGTCCTAGTTTTTCGATGAGGCCGCGCTCAATTGCGCTGTGAACATCCTCGTCGGAAGAGTTATAGGTGAATTTTCCGGATTCGATATCTTGGCTAAGTTCACCGAGCGCTGAGATAACCTTCTCAGAGTCTGCGCCACCTATTACCTTCGCAGCTGCTAAGCCATGTACGTGAGCAACATTTACGCGTATGTCGTATTGAGCAAGCCGCCAATCAAATTCAACACTTCTAGAGAGCGCCGCAACCGACTGTGCTGGTCCTGCCGAAAAACGTCCGCCCCAAAGAGCCATGTCAGTTTCCTTATCTTCTCTTTTGTTGCGTCGACCTTGCCGATTTTACGCGAGAACCACCCAGGAAATCTTGAATTTCTTTGATGAGTCGAGCACCGCCTTGTGATGTGCTGGCCACTGCTAAAACCGTGTCGTCCCCCGCGATAGTCCCGAGCAGAGAGACCAAGTCAGAATGATCAAGAGAACTAGCCAATAACTGAGCGCCACCGGGTGGAGTTCGCAATACCGCCAAATTTCCACTTGCTTTTGCTGAAAGCAAGAGATCTGGCTTTGTCGATGAAAACTGTTCTGCGGGAAGAAGGTAGCGCGTTACACCACTCTTGTCCTTTCCTCGATAAGCGCCCAATTCAACGAGGTCGCGGCTCGCCGTCGCTTGGGTAACAACAATTCCCTCTCGTTTTAGTGCATGCACAAGAACCTCTTGCGAATCGATCACTTTCTTCGATATCAAATCAGCAATCATAGTTTTTCTTTTAGCGGGGGAAGTAATCGGGGTTTTAGACAATTTCAGAAACCTCCTTGAGCGACAAAGTAAATTTCTTAAGAAACTCTTTTACAAGTACATCGGTTACATTCAATGCAGGGGCGATTCGAATGACATTCTCGGATGTTGCATTTACAAGCAAGCCATTGGCGGCGCATGAAACCACTACCTGTTGGGCAATGTTCTCCTTCAACACAATTCCAAGTAGTAACCCGTGACCTCTCACAAGATCTACGCCTTCGATTCTTTGCAATCCCCTGCGCAAGAGGCTCTCCATTTTGACGGCGTTCTTCAAAAGACGTCTCTTCTCGATCGCGCTTATCGTTGCAAGAGCGGCTGCCGCTGAAACCGGATTACCGCCAAATGTTGATCCATGCTGGCCTGCACTGAAGTGAGGAACCTTCTCCCCTATGGTGATCATCGCGCCCAGTGGCAAACCTCCACCAAGCCCTTTTGCAAGAGTCACAATGTCTGGAACGATATCTTCACTTTCATACCCGAACCAATTGCCCGTTCTGCCCATTCCTGTTTGGACAGCGTCTATGCAAAGCAATACTCCATGTTGGTCGCACAATTCACGAACACGTTTTAGATAACCCACCGGTGGCACTACTACGCCGTTCTCTCCTTGTATGGCTTCAAGAATCACCATTGCGACTCGGGAGGATATAGCGCGTTCCATGGCTTTGGTATCTCCGTAAGGGAGAAATTTAACGCCACTTAAAAGAGGGATGAATGCTGACCTCTTAGCCGGCTGCCCAGTTAACGACAATGCACCCATTGTTCTGCCATGAAAACTTCCCTCGGTTGAAAGTATTCTCGTTCTGCCAGTGAGGCGCGAAATCTTAAGCGCAGCCTCGTTTGCCTCTGCGCCTGAGTTGCAAAAAAATACCTTCGATGGGTGTCCCACTAGCAGTTGAATTTTCTCTGCTAACTGCAATCCATTTGGATGTGAATATAGATTACTTACGTGACCCAACGTGCGAATTTGAGCACTAACGGCTTTCACAATCTCAGGGTCGGCATGTCCTAAAAGATTTGTTGCAATTCCTCCAAGAAAATCTAAGTACTTCTTTCCGTTCTCATCCCAGACATAGCTACCTTTACCTTTGACAAGAGAAACACTCGGCACGCCATAATTTAGTTCCATCGCATTTGACCAGCGAGCATTTGAATTCACGCTCATTTAGTCACAACCGTTCCACCTTGCCCAGCAAGTGCTTTCAACAAATTCTCGCTATTGCGACCATCAATTACGCGAACTCTTTTTGCCCCAGCCGTTAGCGCTGATATGGCCGCCTTTGATTTAGGAATCATTCCGGCGGAGAATGTTTTTTGCAAAATTTGGAGTTCATCAACAGTAATGGTGCTAATAAGTGAATTTGCATCCGGAAAATCACGGTAGATGCCCGCAACATCCGTCATAAAGATAACTTCATCGGCTTTGAGTGCTCCTGCTATAGCTCCAGCCGCGATATCGCCATTAAGGTTGAGACCCACTCCTGCTGTATCGACTGACACAGGTGAAACAACGGGAAGAAAGCCAGATTCAAGAAGTGAGAGCAATAACTTTGGATCCGCCGATGCAATGTCTCCGACTAATCCGATATTGATTTTCTCACCATTCACATCAGGTTTCATCTGTTCAGCTCTAATAGTTTGCCCGTCGCCTGACGATAGGCCCACCGCATTAGCGCCGTAGCCAATGAGTTGGTTCACCAAAGTACGAAGTACTTGCCCGGATAAAACTTTTTGTACAACTTCAAAAACTTCTGGTGTCGTTGCACGGTATCCCCCAACCATTTCGGTTGCGATGCCATGGATAGCCAACTCTGCATCCACTTGAGGTCCGCCGCCATGTACCAGAACAATCTTTGCACCGTTGTTGTGATAGTCGGCCACGACTTTAAGAATTGCGTCTGGAGTACCAGCACGAGGTAGGGCATGACCTCCGTATTTCACAACTATCATGATGAATACGACGAATTCTCGTGCACATACATTGCCGACAAGTCGTTTGTCCAAATTGTTGCCGCGCAACTGCCGGCCTTCAAATCAATCATGATGCGAATATTCTTTCCTTGCAAATCAACGTGCGACCTATCCATTCCTGGCGCACTGTCCTTGCAGACCATTACATCGTTAAGCGAAACATCAATTGTATGCGGATTAAAAGTCGCATTTGTCGTACCAACGGCTGCTAAGACTCGACCCCAGTTTGGATCCCCGCCATTTAGTGCGCACTTAAGTAGATTGTTTCGTGCACAGCTTCGCCCAACTTCAAGGGCATCTTCCACCGATGCGGCATTTACCGTGACAATTTCGACAACTTTTGTATGTCCTTCTGCATCTGAAATCAACTCTTGCGCAAGGTAGGTTGCACATTGAAGGAGTACGTGTTTCAACTCAGATTGCGTCAAACTAATTCCACTTGCGCCCGATGCCATAAATGTGACCGTGTCATTCGTTGACATGCACCCATCTGAATCAATTCGACTGAAAGTCTCTTCAGTAACTTCCTTGAATATATTTTCGGCGTTGCCATCGACGACAGCATCTGTGGCTATGACGCTCAACATCGTTGCAAGAGACGGTGCCAACATCCCGGCTCCTTTTGCCACTCCGAATACTTTGACGCCCTTGAACTCCGTCTCGAAGTATTTAGGATGAGAGTCGGTTGTCATAATTGCTTCGGCAATGAGTTCAGCGTTATCTGCTGCAAGGCTTTCAATTGCAATATTGACGCCAGCAAGAAGTGAGTCCATAGGAAGGCGAGTTCCAATGAGCCCAGTTGAGCAAACGACAATGTCTCCAGCGTTCAATCCCAATTTATTGGCGACATACTCGGCGCTCCTGTGAGTATCTGCAAATCCATCTGGGCCGGTACACGCGTTTGCCCCGCCACTATTTAAAATGATCGCCGTGACTTCGTTGTCCTTAACTACCTCTCGCGACCAGGTTACCGGAGCAGCCTCAACTCGATTGGATGTAAAAACTGCTGTTCCATATTTTTGTGGGCCTTCGTTGACAATCAGGGCTAGGTCGCGCTTGCCCGAGCTCTTGATTCCAGCGCTTACCCCAGCGCCTTTGAATCCTTGTGGAAGTGAAACCATTAACGTACTCCTTGAGCCGATAAACCAAGATTTTCGTCATAGCCGCACATGATGTTTGCATTTTGTAAAGCCTGACCAGCGGCGCCTTTTCCTAAATTATCAATCACTATTGAAATGATAAGGCGATTTGTATGGGTATCCACCGCAACTTGAATCTGGGCTGCATTGCTTCCAGTGACAGCAGCGGTTTGAGGCATTTGACCTATCGGTAATACATGAACAAATTCTTCACCCGCAAAAGCACCGCTATATATCTCATGTACCTTATGTGTATCGACAGGAGCTTTCAATATCGCAGTTATTGTGGCCAGGATTCCGCGAGGCATTGGTGCCAATATTGGTGTGAAAGAGACTTTTACTTTTCTTCCAGATATCTTTTCGAGTGACTGTTCAATTTCAGGGGTGTGTTGATGTACTCCACCAAATTTGTATGACGAAAGTGAATTTGAGACTTCACTAGCCAGAAGGTTCACTTTGACAGCGCGTCCGGCTCCTGTTGTTCCTGATGCTGCCACAACAACAATATCTTCTGAGTGAATCAACCCGTGCGAAATAGCAGGTAAGACTCCCAGAGTTATGGCAGTTGCATAACATCCCGGATTAGCGACACGAGTGGAACCAGCCACCAGCGCTCTATTGCCTGGAAGCTCAGGAAGCCCATATGGCAATGAGCCAGCGTAATGTCCGCCGTAATACTTCTCCCATTGGCTTTGATCCTCGAGTCGAAAATCAGCTCCGAGATCTACAACCTTTGTGCTTTCAGGAAGTTTCGCAATCCAATCGGCTGATGCACCATGAGGTAGCGCAAAGAAAATAAGTTCACAACGTTTCATACCTTCCAAA
>Ga0194039_1002072_pt1 | contig 10340 bp, 10 predicted proteins | sample JunL228m_MetaG_FD_148679 | JGI IMG/M metagenome (GOLD analysis project Ga0194039, IMG submission 148679) | Anoxic zone freshwater microbial communities from boreal shield lake in IISD Experimental Lakes Area, Ontario, Canada - Jun2016-L227-8m | ecosystem: Environmental > Aquatic > Freshwater >...
GATCCGGGATGACCTGCCGGAACCGTTTTCCGGGGAAAATAAAGCAACACAGATGAGTATCGAAGAGTTTACCGCAACGGTTTCCGCAGTCGCAACGGGGCCGGCGATAGTAGTCGATGACCGGGAGACTTCATCGAAGGTAGTGGAATCCCTTCATGCATTAGGTGCCTCGATCAGTATCCAGAGGTTACAGATTGGTGATTACGCAATAGGTGACAGGATAATCGTAGAGCGGAAGACGACGAGGGATTTTGCTGATACCCTTGTCAACCGCGACCTTCTCGGGCAGTTGCGGTCACTCGCAACCTCCTGCATGCGACCGGTACTGGTCATCGAGGGGGATGACCTCTACCTGGAGAGAAATATCCACCCGAATGCAATCCGCGGGACTCTTTCGGCAATTGCAATCGACCTCGGGGTGATATTGTTCACGACGAAAGACGAGGCCGATACGGCGGCAATGCTTCTCGTCATTGCAAAACGGGAGTTTGATGAGCGCGGAGAGCGGACGCCGTCCATCCGGAAACCCTACCATTCACACATGGAACAGCAGGAGAGTATAATCGGTGCGTTCCCGGAAATCGGGCTTAAGAATGCAAGGCTGCTCCTTGACCATTTTGGTTCAGTGCAGGGAATTGTCAACGCAGATGAAAAAGCACTATCCGGCGTTCCGGGGGTCGGGGAGAAACGGGCAAAAAAGATATACGAATTATCGAGGCATCCCTATGGTTGAGAGAGCAACTTCAGGGCTTCGATCCCTATTTTAATGGTATTCATCAGGGAAAGACAGCGGCCTGGATCAGGTTCAGTGGTAATCCGCACGGAGAGCGTGATCAGCGTTGTCTCCAATGCACATGCAAGTTCGTGATCGGAGGCATGCCCCCTGGCACCTTCCTTGGGTAGTTCAACAGGGTTCCGGGGTTGTGTCCTTGCGGGTCCTGATAACTTCTGATCTTTCAGTTCACACATCACGCAGAATGTCCGGTCCTTGTAGGTGAACATCGGCGATCCACAGGCAGGGCACGTTTTTGCCAGCATTTTTGCCCCTTTCAGGAGGTATTCTGCCATTACATCATCGGATTTCTTCTCGGGTATCGGTATCACCTGGTTGTTAGGTTGGTGTATCAAACTATATAAGGCGGGATAGTAGTACTAATAAAGAAGCTCACGAATGGTGATATCATGACGAATCCAGAAAAAACAATAGAGAACTGCGTCCAGATGCTGCAGCACATCATGGATGACAACACAATACCAAGAAATATCAGGCGCGTCGCAGATGAAACACGGTTGCTGCTCACGAATCCAAATAAGGGGATCGGTCTCCGTGCCGCGGAGGCAATCTCAAAAATTGACGAAATCAGCAATGATCCCAACATGCCGGTGCATGCAAGGACCCGGATATGGGAACTAGTATCCCAGCTCGAGACAATCCCACTCGATTAATCAATCCGGGGCAGATCATTCTTTTTTTATCAGCCATGAATAACGGGGGATTATCAGCATAGATTTGGCGGGGAGAGGTCGGGTATATCTTGTTTTATATGGGATCATTCAAGGGCATTTTCACGCCATCCACTTCCAATACACTGCGGGAAAATAGGATTATACCAGGTTAACAGTATCCCGGGTTCTGGATTCAGACACCGATAAAGTACATTTCTCTGCCTGGCGTTAACATCATTCTATCACGGTGACCACAACAGTCCTTTTCCGTCCTGACCGGACATCCAGTTCAACCATTACGACCTGCTGCCAGGTCCCGCACATAAGGGCACCGTTCGCAATGGGAACGGTCAGAGAAGGACCGATGCATGATGCTTTCACATGTGACCTCCCATTCCCATCACCCCACCGGGAATTATGAGCATAAAGAATAGTGTCCGGGGCAAGAATAGACAGGGCCCTCCTAAAATCCTCAAGGACGCCATCCTCATATTCGATGGTGGTGACCGCGACCGTGGAACCGGTCACAAAAATATTGGCAAGGCCACTCCTTACCCCGCTTTCCTGCACAATTTTTTCAACACCGGGGGTGATATTCACGATCTCTCCTTCACCATTCGTCAGGAGTTCAAATGACTTCTGGGACATAAAGCATTCTTTTTAGCCGGAATGAGATAATATTTGCCCCTGTTTGCGTTAGAGCAGGAAATGTCAAGTCCCCCATTACCCCTGTGGAGGGCCAAAAAAACATACTGTGTGAAATCACCGGATCATGACATGATCAGCTGGTCAAAACCAACCCCAATAAATCTGGCGGTCCTAATCCGGGAATACCGGTCACGAGAGAAGTGACGATGGCTGTATCCCACCATTAAAATGGTGTGTATCAACCATTACGATCCTAAAAAATGAAAAAAATAATGATGGTTATTCGTCAAGTTCAGGTACGAGGACGGCAACGCCGACAACCCTGTCACCGGCGTCCATCTTCATAATCCTGACACCACGGGTACTCCGTTTCTGGATAGAGATCCCGGAAACTTTTGTCCTCATAACAATCCCTGATGCACTCATCACAATAATCTCATCATTATCAGAGACCGCTTTTGTGGTGACCACGGACCCACCTTCGCGGTCAGTCAGGATGTTCCGGACACCCATTGTACCGCGACCATGGCCCCGGAACTCGTCAAATTCAGTCCGTTTTCCACGCCCGTTCTCGGTGATGATGAAGAGCTTATCCTTGTCAAGGACCGTAAGTGCCTGTAAGATATCCTTGCCCTTCATCCTGATTCCAATAACGCCCATCGCGTTGCGGTGACGCGTGAGCACTGCATCCTCATGGAACCTAAGACTCTGGCCTCTCGACGTCGTGAGGATCAGTTCCCGGGTCCCGTCGGTGATCTTCACATCGACGAGCTCGTCACCTTCATGGAGTTTAATCGCATTGATACCGGTGGAGCGGGGCCTCGATAATTCCTCAAGGGATACCTTCAGTACCTGGCCACGCTGTGTGGCAAAGAAGAGGAAGCGGTCAGGCCGGAACTCCCGGACAGGTATAACCGCAGTGACACGTTCGTTGTTCAGGTTCAGGAGGTTGACTATCGCCTTACCTCGTGAGGTCCGGGTGCCCTCCGGGATATCGTAAATCTTCAGCCAGTAGACACGTCCCATGTTCGTGAAACACAGGAGGAAATCATGGGTGTTCGCTATAAACACGTTCTCCACGTAATCCTCGTCTTTCGTGGCCATCCCCATGATACCCCTGCCGCCACGTCGCTGCTGCCGGTAGGTGTCGAGGTCCATCCGCTTGATGTAGTTTAACGAGGTAAGCGAGACCAGTGCCGGCTTGTCCTCGATCAAGTCCTCTTTCTCGATATTGGTCAGGTCCCTGCTGATCTGGGTCCTTCGGGCATCACCAAATTTCTGACCGAACTCGAGGATTTCTTTCTTAATCTCAACCCGGATTGTCGTTTCAGACGAGAGAATACCATTCAGGCGGGCGATCTCGACCCCAAGGTCATTCCGTTCACAGATAATTTTCTGGTGCTCAAGTGCGGCAAGGCGACGGAGCTGCATCTGGAGAATTGCGTTGGTCTGAAGCTCATCAAGACCGAATTTTGATATCAGCGTATCTCGTGCAATTTCAACCGTCTGGGAGGCACGGATCGATGCAATTACCGCATCAATGTTATCGAGTGCCAGCAGCAGCCCGACGAGGATATGCACGCGGTCCTCGGCTTTCCGGAGGTCAAATTCGCTCCGCTTACGGATCACGATGATCCGGTGCTGGACGAACTCCTCGATCAGACCGGGTAGCGAGAGGTACCGTGGCTGTTTATCAACAATGGCGAGGTTGATGATCCCGAATGTACTCTCAAGTGCCGTGTGTTTATAGAGAGTATTTAAAATGACAGCCGAATTGGTATCCCGCCTGAGCTCGATAACCACTCTCATGCCATCCTTGTCTGACTCATCCCTGATATCGGAGATACCCTCAATCCGCTTCTCCTTGACAAGGGTCGCGATATGTTCGATCAGGCGTGCCTTGTTTACCTGGTAAGGTATCTCGGTAATGAGGATCCGGTCACCTTTACTGCCGCGTTCCTCGATCTCGGCAACACCACGGATAACGACACGGCCATACCCCGTGTTATAGGCATTCCTGATACCTTCATTACCCATGATTATCCCGCCGGTCGGGAAGTCAGGGCCGGGTAACACCTGCATCAGCTCATCTACCGTGATCTGTGCGTTGTCAAGGTAACGGCTGATGGCATCGCAGACCTCCTTTGCATTGTGGGGAGGCATGTTCGTTGCCATCCCGACCGCAATCCCGCTCGACCCGTTAATCAGGAGGTTTGGGATCTTTGCCGGGAGAACCGTTGGTTCCTCAAGTGATTCGTCAAAATTCGGTATGAAACTGACCGTCTCCTTGTCGAGGTCCTGCAGGAGTTCTTCAGAGATCGGGTTAAGCCGGACCTCCGTGTAACGCATCGCTGCCGGTGCATCGCCATCGACCGACCCGAAATTTCCCTGCCCCTCGACAAGCATGTAACGATAGGAAAAAGGTTGTGCCATCTTGACAACCGTGTCATAGATAGAGGAATCACCATGCGGGTGATATTTACCCATGACTTCTCCGACGATACGTGCACTCTTCTTGGACGGCTTGTCGTGGGTATTCCCCATCTCCCACATCGCATAGAGTGAACGCCGGTGGACTGGTTTTAACCCGTCCCTCACATCAGGAATCGCCCTTCCGATGATAACACTCATCGCATAATTGATATAGGAGATTTTCATCTCCTCTTCGATATTAATCGGAATAACACGGGGCTCTATCCCTTCGAGCCGTTTTTGTTCAGATGTCAAGGTTTGTCACCTCCCGCGAATGCCTCTTGATAAAGTCCCGCCTGGCATTGACGTCTTCCCCCATCAGTTTCTCAAAGATTTCGTTGGCAAAACTCGCATCCTCTATTTTGACCTGTTTTAAGACCCGCTGGTCCGGGTCCATGGTCGTCCCCCAGAGCTGGGAGGCATTCATCTCACCAAGACCCTTGTACCGCTGGATCGTGGTCCCTTTTTCACCGAATTCTGCCACGAAATGCCTCATTTCCTCTTCCTTGAACGCATATTTCTCCTGTTTCCCCTTCGCGATCCGGTAAAGGGGTGGCTGGGCGATGTACACATAACCATCTTCGATGAGTTTTGTCATGTAGCGGAATAAGAACGTGAGCAGGAGCGTCCTGATATGGGCACCGTCCACATCGGCATCGGTCATCAGGATAACATGGTGGTACCGTGCCTTCTGCGAATCGAACTGATCTCCTACACCAGTCCCAATTGCTGAAACAAGGGCCTGGATTTCAATATTTTTTAATATCTTATGCTGGGTCGCTTTCTCCACGTTCAGGATTTTTCCACGAAGGGGTAAAATTGCCTGGAAACGGCGGTCTCTTCCCTGTTTTGCTGAGCCCCCTGCAGAGTCCCCTTCAACGATATAGATCTCGCTCTTGGACGGGTCACGTTCGGAACAGTCAGCCAGTTTCCCCGGCAGGCCGGAACTTTCAAGGGTGCTTTTTCTTCGCGCGAGTTCACGGGCATTTCTTGCCGCTTCCCTTGCTCTTGCTGCGACAACTGCCTTCTCAACGATGGCGGCCAGGACTTTTGGGTTCTCCTCAAAATATTCGGTGAGTGTCTGGTAGACGAGTGAGTCCACGATTCCTTTCACATTGCTATTTCCAAGGCGCATCTTGGTCTGGCCTTCGAACTGCGGGCTGGCCATCTTTATACTGATGACCGCAGTAAGGCCTTCCCTGACATCCTCACCCCTGATTGCGAGCGAAGCTTCTTTTACCAGGTTATTTTTCTTTGACGAGGAGTTGATGGCACGGGTAATGGCACTCCTGAACCCTTCGAGGTGAGTACCCCCCTCGCGGGTATTGACACTGTTGACGAATGAAAAGACCTGTTCACTATACGTATTGACATATTGCAGAGCGACATCGACCTCAATTTTATCTACGGGGTCCTTTTTACCGAGTACAATGACATCAGGATGGGTTGGCACGGAACCGGCATTTAAGTAGGCGACAAATGCTTTTAGTCCCCCCACGTAGGAAAAGACCTCGCTATCACCGGACCGGTCGTCCTTTAGTGCGATGGTAATGCCACTGTTCAGAAACGCAAGCTCACGGAGACGGTGGACGAGGACGTCGTAATCGAACTGGGTCGTCTCGAAGATAGTGGCATCCGGCATAAACGTGATATCAGTCCCGGACAATTTTTTGCCGAACAAGGCCAGAAAATCATTCCGATCGTCAATGACAGGCTGTGCAGGAGACCCATACCATTTGAGGTGCCGGGATTTGAACTCCTCAAGCGTCTCCTCGCGGCAGGTCTGCGGGGCGGACGGTTTGCCCTTGGAAAAATCCATCTCGTAGATATTCCCGTCACGGTATACGGTTGCTTTCAGGGCCATTGAAAGCGCATTGACAACAGATACACCCACACCATGGAGACCCCCTGACACCTGGTAGGTCTCCTTGTCAAATTTTCCACCGGCGTGAAGCACGGTCAGAACAATTTCAAGAGCGCTCTTCCCGTTCTTTTTCATCATGTCGATCGGGATCCCCCTGCCGTTATCCACAACCGTGCATGATCCATCCCCATTCACGTTTACCCAGATATGGTTACAGTACCCGGCAAGTGCTTCATCAATGGAATTGTCCACGACTTCGTACACAAGGTGGTGCAGACCACGGGTATCAGTACTGCCAATATACATTGCAGGCCGCTCACGTACCGGGGCAAGCCCTTCAAGAACAGTTATGTGAGATGCATCATACGGGTCGGTCATCCCTTACCCCCACCAAAAAAAACTCTTCAGTAAACAGATCGTCAATCACACACAGTACTGGTTGTTTTAACACTTAATCCTGATTAGTCCGGACGACCTGGATTAGTGAAACTCGCCTAATTCCGCATCTTTTATCCCAAGATTATTATCAATCGCCACAGCAAGACGGTCCAATAACCGGTTGACTTCTTTTGCATCTTCCTTGTCACTAGTACCCGGGACATGCCAGATGATACGCTTCCGGAGACTCCCGACCAGCTGTTCCACGTCGGTGCCCTTAAAAGACGACGGCAGGACCATCTCATCAAGATGGTCAGCAGCCCCGTACCATGCCTGTTCAGGAGGTAATGCAAAATGACGGTTTATCAAGGACAGGTTAACAATAAACCCGCGACCAAATCTGCTTCCCATGACAATAGGTATACAGGACGGGGATTAAAATACTATACGTTCCATTCAGAACCAGGATACCTGTTTCAACCAGGCCGTGACCGGGATAATGATAATAAACCCTAAGCAGACTACGAGAAATACCCATTCAGAAAGTTTAAATCCTTTTTTCTTTAAGAAGAGGTGGCTGTGCCGGCCGTATCCCCTGCAGAGCATGCTTGTATAGACACGCTCTCCCTGCTCGTATGACCTGATGAACATAGTCCCGATGGTATACCCTATCTGGCGCATCCGATAGCGATAGGGAAGGTTCCGGTCAAACGGGTCGAACGCCTTGGTCTCAAGTGTCTGGACGATCTTCCGGTACATGTAGCCAAAGACAAACAGGTAACGGACCATCATACCAAGGGCAAGTGCAAATTCAGCTGGCAGCCCGAGCCTTCGTCCACCGTCAAGCATGTCCTGCACCTTGGTCGTGGATGAGAGGAGGATAATGAATGATATTGTAATGATAAATTTCACCAGCAGGATGAACGCAAACTGGATAGATTCTGCGTAAATATTAATCCCGAACGGCAGGGCAACCAACGTAGTATATTCGGTGTAATAGGGGTTTTTAATAAAAATCTGGAACAGTATAACAATGCCCCACAGGGGTATGATTAACAGGGCACGTTTCAGGTACACCATTGGGGACAACCGGGTGAGTGCCCAGAGCACGAGGAAAAAAATAAAAAAAATCGTTCCGACCGTGAGTACTATGGGAGAATAAGGTACCGAGACTATCGCGATGATGGTGGCAAAAACCACGAGGATCTTGGCCCTTGCATCAAGCCTGTGGATGACACTGTCCCGGTAGGCGTACCGTTCGATGTCAAACAGTTCTTCGATCATGCCCTCTTCCCAAATGCCTCGAGGAATACCGCTTCCACTTCGTCAAAGGTATATCCCATGTTGATATCAACGCCGTGCTCCTGGAGGGAACGGATTAATTTTGGTAATACCGGTACATCGAGCCGGACTGACTGGAGCATCTCCATCTGGACAAAGATCTCTTCGATAGTCCCGGAAGCCACAATGGACCCCTTGTTCATTACATACACATAATCGGCGATTTCAGGTACAAGGGAGACGTCGTGTGTTGAAAAGATCACGGTGAGGCCGTACTTTTGCGAAAGGGAGTTGCAAAAATTGTTAAAATCACGCACACCCTGGGGGTCCAGGCCTGCAGTTGGTTCATCAAGGACCAGTACCTGTGGTTCCATGGCCACAACACCGGCAATGGCAACCCGTTTCTTTTCACCGCCGCTCAAATGATGAGGGACACGGTTCGCAAGGTGTTCAATACCAACGATACGAAGCGCTTCGCAGACACGGTGCTGCACGATTTCCTCGTCGAGGCCCAGGTTCGTGGGGCCGAATGCAACATCCTGTTCAACCGTCGGTGAAAATATCTGGTCATCCGGGTTCTGGAATACAATGCCAACTAATTTACGGACGTTACGGATATTTTCTTTGGTGATTGGTTCACCCTGGACCAACACTGATCCCGAGGTGGGTTTGAAAATCCCGTTAAAGTGTTTGAAAAGTGTACTCTTACCCGCACCATTGGACCCGATAACAGCGATACGTGCTTTTCGTGGGGCAATAAAATTGACATGATGAAGTGCTGTGACATTGCCTGGATACGTATAACAGAGATCGCGGGTTTCGATAAGATGCATGAGTCACCAGAATTGGGATAGAAAAATTAAATGTCTATTGGTTTGCATTTGGAGGATTTTTTTTACCTGCGACCCTTAATGCATATATCAGGCCAATAGCGATGATGAATGCAAGAATTGTTCCACCAACTATTGCAAGGACACCCCCGCCCGCACCGCTTCCTTCACCAAGCAGATAGTCAGGCATCGGTGATTTGTAGATAAACTTTCCTTCCATATCTTCCTTTATTTCTGCATCCGGTGGAGTAAGGCCGGTAAGGGCCTTCTGGCCCTGTACAACAAGCGCGGTACTTTCCATGCCATCAGGGTCACCCGATGCAAAGAACACAGCGGCAACCCCGATTACGATTGCAAGGATAAGTCCGGCCACAAGTAAGGTTTTATTATCTATCATGCGATGGCACCTGCCTTTGCAGGTAATACACTTTCATCCATCATATCAGGCCGGACATTAATAATCAGGTAAATAGCGGCGACCGTGACAACACCCTCAATGATACCAATAATCGCATGATAAATTCCCATTGCAATGAGACCGGCTTCGAGGGGGAAGGTCCCGGCAAGCCATAGTTCAACCGCCGCACAGAGGGCAGGAATTAAACAGGCCAGCCACGCGGCAATGAACGCGGAAACCGGCACACTCCGGGTTGCTGCTTTCAGTCCTTTGAAACTGTAGAACCCGACAAAACCACCAACTACACCCATGTTGAGGATGTTCGCGCCCATTGTCGTAATTCCACCGTCCCCGAACATGATACCCTGGACAATCAGCACCAGCGTAAGGATGAATACCGCGGCAAACGGAGAACCAAGAATAATTGCGACTAGTGCTCCACCTACAAGGTGCCCGCTTGTCCCCATCGAGACGGGAAGGTTAAAGGACTGGAGCGCAAAAATCCCCGCAGCAAGCACTGCAACAAGGGGCAGTTTTTCCTCGTTCAACTCGTTCTTTGCCCACCGTAAGGAGAGATATACGAAGACAAGGGCGATAACCCAGTAGATTGCTCCCTGCCATATTGGCATAAATGCATCAGGTATGTGCATGTAGATTCACCGAAGTATTACTATAGCAATATTTTGTAATACTTTGGGCGTAATAAAAGTTTTTATTTTAATATTTCAGGGGAGTATTCTGAAAATTTTCGCACAGGGTATTGAAAGAATATCTACAAAATACCCAAAAATGGTAAGTAACAGTCAGGCAGGGTATACTTTTTCAGACGGTCCTGGCCAGCCGCAGGGATTTTTTGAAAAGAACCATGTGCGAAATTATTCACCTACCATGATGGTTGTTAATTTTACCGATTCCACACCCTTCTGGGACATCAGTCTTTCAGAGAGAGATTTCAGTTGGGAGCCGTCCCCCCTCACGAGAATTACTTCCAGGCAGCGACCATGCGTGACATGAGAATGAAGTG
>Ga0194039_1002073_pt1 | contig 10340 bp, 10 predicted proteins | sample JunL228m_MetaG_FD_148679 | JGI IMG/M metagenome (GOLD analysis project Ga0194039, IMG submission 148679) | Anoxic zone freshwater microbial communities from boreal shield lake in IISD Experimental Lakes Area, Ontario, Canada - Jun2016-L227-8m | ecosystem: Environmental > Aquatic > Freshwater >...
GCAGTCGCGGGTGCCCAGCCCAGGCTGGCATCGGATCCGGTGAAGATCGGCGCGGACCTCGTCGCCGACGAACTGGCTCTGCGTGACCCGTCGACACCGCAACCGCTGCGGGTGGCCGCCGCACGCCGCCAGCAGGCGGCCTACCGCGCGATCGGGCGCAACCCGGCCTGGGACGCCGTCATCCGTCCGACGATCCCCGCAACCTTGGCGCAGGTGTACGACCTCAACATCGACGCACGCAGACAGCTGAATGCGATGGCCGTCGTGCGGGACACCCTGCCCGCGTGGCGTATTCAGCCCCCCGCACCCGCCGAGGAGCTACTGGCCTATTACCGGGACGCGCAGGCGGCCACCGGCGTCGGCTGGAACTATCTGGCCGCGATCAACTTCGTCGAGACCCGATTCGGCAGCATCGCCGGCACGAGCACGGCCGGTGCGCAGGGGCCGATGCAGTTCATGCCCGCTACCTGGTCGGCCTACGGCCAGGGCGATGTCACCGTCCCCCGCGACGCCATCATGGCCGCGGGGCGGTATCTGGCCGCCAGCGGCTTCGCCGGCGACCCAAGCCGGGCGATCTTCGCCTACAACCATGCCAACGAGTACGTGCGGGCGGTGAGTGATTATGCGGCCGTCCTCGCGGCGGACCCGTCGATCTTCGGCCACTACTACCTGTGGGATGTCTACTACTTCACCTCAGCCGGCGATGTGCTGCTGCCGATCGGCTACTCGGCAGGCGAGCGGATCCCGGTGGCCGACTACCTGGCCAGCCATCCGCAGTGACGCGTCAGGCCCGCTGCCACAGGCAGCGCCCACTCAGTTCCAGGTAGAAGAGCTTGGGCAGCAGTTGCAGCGACAACGGCCGGCCCTCCTCCCCCTCGGTGCGCACCGGATCGGCCAGCACACCGGCTTCCACCACGGTGCTCTGCTGCGCGCTGCAGGTGGTCTGGGGGTCGAGCGGGGTGGCCGTCCACTGGCCCGCGGTCAGGTTCGGGTTGCGCATGCCCTGCCCGTGCAGGGTGATCACCGGCCCGTAGCTCAACCAGGAGTCGTTGGGCTCGAACGGGGTCTGGACGTCGCTCCATCCGTAGGCACCCGCGGGCGTCTGTGTGCAGACGGCGTAGGTGCGCTGGTCGGGCAGCAGGGTCATGGTCCCGTCGAGCTCCGCGGTGCAGGCCGGAACCGTCACCGGGGCCGACGGATCGGCGTGTGCCACTGACGGGCTGGCGAGGACCAAGGCCACCATCAGCGCCGCCAGGCAGAACTTGCTGTTCACATGGTGTCTATCGGCAGCCATCGGTCCCGCGTTAGCCGAACACCGGCAGCCGCCGCCTGCGCGCCAGCCGGTCCAGGCCGGCCTGCATCTCACGGCGGACCCGGCCGTCGATCTTGGCGGTGTCGGCCTCGCTCGACCACTGCGATGCCGCGTCGATCGGCTCAAGCACCTCGGCGACGATCTTCGACGGCAGCGGCATGTTCACCGGTACCAGGACGCTCAAGCCGAACGGCAGCCCGAGGGACACCGGCAGGATGTCGGTGCGGAACAGCCTTCGCTCCAGGCGGGTGAGCCCGAGTGCATGGGCCAGGCGCCGTCCGCGGGTCAGATAGAGCTGTGTCTCCTGCCCGCCGATGGACACCATCGGCACGATGGGCGCCTTCGCATCGACGGCGGCTGTGACGTAGCCGGTCCTCCCCCCGAAGTCGATGACGTTCTCGGCAAGGCTCGGCCGGTACACATCGATGTCGCCACCCGGGAACAGCAGTACCGTGGCATCGGCGGCCAGGGCCTGTGCGGCGTTGTCATCGTTGGCCGCGATCACCCCGAGATGATTGAGGAAGGCCGCGCCCGGGCCCCGGAAGAATGAGTCGTGCGCCAGCACGTAGAGCGGCCGTTCGTAACCGAAGCGGTGGTAGTAGTCGACGGCGAACACCGCGACGTCCGGTGTCACCAGACCACCGGAGTGGTTGCTCACCAGCAGGCTGCGTCCGGCCGGGATGCGGTCGAGGTGGCGAACCTCGGAGCGGTGATACACCTTCACCATCGGTCGCAGCAGATCGACCACCTGACGGGTGAGCGCCGCGTCCCAGTGACCGACGTGGTTGTCTGCCATCGTCGGCCCCGGCGTCTTACCCGTAGAGGGCGTCGATCTTGTCGTGGAAGTTGTCCACCACGACCTTGCGCTTGAGTTTGAGGCTCGGTGTCAGATCACCGTTCTCCACGGTGAGTTCGCGATCGATGATCGCGACCTTCTTGACCTGCTCCCAGCGGTTGAGGTGCTTGTTGAGTTCCTCGACGTAGCCCTCCACCGCCGCTTTGGTCTTCTCGTCGCGTGCGATCTCGCTGAACGACTTGCCGCCAAGTCCGTTGTCGCCCGCCCACTCCTTGAGTCCGTCGGCATCGAGGCTCACCAGAGCGACGCAATACGGCTTACTCTCGCCGTAGACGATGATCTCGCTGGCGAACGGGCAGATGCCCTTGAACTGCGCCGAAATCGCCGACGGCGCAACATATTTGCCTTGCGACGTCTTGAACATGTCCTTCTTGCGGTCGGTGATGCGCAAGAAGCCCTCGGCATCGAGTTCGCCGATATCTCCGGTGTGGAACCAGCCGTCCGGTTCGATCGCCTCGGTGGTGGCATCCGGCAGATCGTGATAGCCGTTCATGATCCCCGGCCCTCGGAGCAGGATCTCGCCGTCCTCGGCGATCTTGACCTCGGTCTGCGGCAGAGTCCACCCGACAGTGCCGAAGCGGTAGGCGTTCGGGCGATTCAGTGACGACGCCGCGGACGTCTCGGTGAGTCCATACCCCTCGAGGACGACGATGCCGACAGCGTCGAACCACTGTGCGATCTCTCGGTCCAGAGCTGCCGAGCCGGAGATGAAGAATCGCAACCGGCCGCCGAAGCGCTGGCGGATGGTCGACAGCACCAGGCGGTCGGCCAGCCTGTACTGAACCGCGAGCAGGGGCGACACCCGCTCCCCGGCCTGCTTGAGTCGCGACACCTGGGTGCCGACACTGATGGCCCAGTCGAACAGGGACTTCTTGACACCGCCCTCTTTGATCATCATCTCGTTGATGCGGGCGTGCACCTTCTCGAAGATGCGCGGGACCGCGCCCATGATGGTGGGCTTGATGACCGCCAGGTTGTCAATGATCTTGTCCACCCGGCCGTCGATCACGGTCGGGAAGCCGATCGTCAGCGGCAGCGCGAGCATCACCTTGCCGAACGCGTGGGCGAGCGGCAGCCACAGGTAGTTGAGGTCGCGGTCGGAGAGCACACCCATGGCGTCCATCGCGGCAGCCGTGTAGGTCCACGACTCCTGAACGAGCCGCACGCCCTTGGGTTTGCCGGTGGTGCCCGAGGTGTAGATCAGGGTGGCCAGCTGATCGGGACGGATCCCGTCGACCCGCTCGGTCACCGCGTCGGGCGACTCCGCCAGCAGCTGCTTGCCGCGCTGCTTGAGGTCATCGAGGGTGATAACCCAGTCGCCGTCGCCGGCACCGTCGATGAGGACCACCTTCTCCACGGCCGGCAACTCGGCGCGGTGGGCGAGCAGCTTGTCGACCTGTTTGTGATCCTCGGCGATGACGATGCGGCTGCCGGAGTTGGCCACGATGAAGGCGACGTCCTCGGCATTGGTCGTCGGGTACACCGTGGTGGTGGCCGCCCCGGCGGCGAGGATGCCGAAGTCGGCAACCACCCACTCATAGCGGGTTCCCGATGCCAGGGCGACCCGGTCCTCGGGGTTGATGCCCAGTGCGATCAACCCGGCGGCGATGAGTTCGACCTGCTCCCCCACCTGCTGCCAGGTCACGCTGGCCCATCCGCCGTTCTCCGGGTACCGGAACGCCTCGGCCGCCGGAGTGGCCGCGACCCGGTTGAGGAACATCTTCGGCACCGACGCCGCCCGGTTCTCGATCTTGCCGAGGTCGAAGCGTTCTTGGGATTTGTGCAGGCCTGCCATGGTTCGAGTCTATGGAATGGCGGCGGGGTCGGTGTGGCGGAATGGCCAGAACCGGTCAGCGGCCCACGTCAGCCGTTCGGGCTAGCGCAGCGGCGGCGGCGGAAGGCCGGGGGCCGAAACGCAGGCCTGGCTCGTTCCGTCGAGCAGAGTGCCCGGCGGGCAGGCGGGCACGCACTGAAAACCGGGCGCCTGGGTGTCCTGGACCAGGCCGGGTGGACACACCGGCACGGCGCCCGCCACGGGGACACCGACCATGAAGCCACCGACGCCGACTGCGACGGCAAGCGCGGCGACGACGAACCCGATCCGGCTCGACATGGGCATATCGTATCGCCGTTCCGGAGTATCGCCGGGGAGGCGCACCGTGACATCGTGACCCCTATGAGGACATCGTGACCTCTGTGGACTGGCAGGTGAGGGATGCGACGACCTCCGATGCGTCCGAACTCGCACGGGTGGCGGCGGCGTGCTTTCCGCTGGCCTGTCCGCCGTCGACCGCGCCCGCCGACATCGCGGCGTTCATCAGTGCGAACCTGTCCGAGGACCACTTCAGGCACTACATCGCCGACCCTGCCTGCAACGTGCTTGTCGCCCGCAGTGCTGAGCGGATCGTCGGGTACGCCATCGGGATCCGGCACCCCGACGGTCAACCCGCGGAGTCGTCAACGATCGAGTTGTCCAAGCTCTATGTGCTGCCGGAGTTCCACGGCGGCCCGGCAACGGAGCTGATGCAACGGTGCATCGACTGGGCCACCCGGTGCGGTGCTCCGGCGCTGTGGCTGGGCGTCAATCGCCACAACGAGCGCGCGCAACGGTTCTACCGCAGGCACGGCTTCGAGGTCACCGGGACGCGGTCGTTTCAGGTCGGCGAGGCCCTGGAATCGGACTTCGTCATGGAACGCCGGTTGCCCGACTCGAGGCCGCAGGACTAGACAGCGCCAGCAGGCGGGAGGTGGCGCGCAGATATTTCTTGCGGTATCCGCCGGCCAGCATGTCAGCGGTGAAGATCGTGTCGATCCTCGCACCGGATGCCACGACGGGGATGCCGGCGTCGTAGAGCCGATCGGTCAGCGACACCAGGCGCAACGCAACGCTCTGGTCATCCAGCGGGTGCACCCCGGTGATGTGTACCGCTGTCACACCCTCGATGAGGGCGAGGTAGCGCGACGGATGCATGGTGGCCAGATGTGCGCACAGGGCGTCGAAGTCGTCGAGTGTCGCGCCGGGACATGACTCGGCGCGCGCCCTCACCTCTGCGTCGGACAACGGCTGTGGCGCCGGTGGCAGATCCCGGTGGCGGTAGTCCGGGCCCTCGATGCGGACGGTGGTGAAAATGTCTGCCAGCGTGTTGATCTCCCGCAGGAAGTCCTGTGCGGCGAAGCGGCCTTCGCCGAGTTGTTCGGGCAGCGTGTTCGACGTCGCGGCGATCGACACGCCGCGCTCCACCAGTGCCGACAGCAGCCTTGAGATCAACGTCGTATTGCCCGGATCGTCGAGTTCGAATTCGTCGATGCACACCGCGGTGTAGTCGGCGAGCAGATCGATGCATTCGGCGAATCCGAAGACACCCGCCAGTTGGGTCAGTTCACCGAAGGTCGCGAACGCCCTGGGACGTTCGGCGGAGTCCGGCAGCTCCCAGTAGACCGATGCCAGCAGGTGGGTCTTGCCCACCCCGAATCCGCCGTCGAGGTACAGGCCGACTCCGGGCAGCGGGTCGCGGCGGCCGAACATCCGCTTACGGCCGGCGCGCCGGCGTTGCGCCTCGGAGCAGAACGCACGACACGACGTCAGCGCCGCCGACTGGGTCGGCTCGGACGGATCCGGGCGGTAGCTGTCGAACCTGACGTTGGTGAAGGTCGGCGGTGGCACCAGTTGGTCGATCAACTGATCCGGTGACACGGTGGGGTGACGATCCACCAGACGGCCCGGCATGTTGCAATCGTGGCATGCAGAAGGCCGAAGCGGTTCGGTTCACGCTGCTCGGCGGCCATGATGCCGTCGACGACGACCGGCTTCGAGACCTCTACACCTATCCCGCGACCGATTCCGGTGCTGTGGTCCGCGGCAACGCGATCGTCAGCCTCGACGGGGGCGCGACCACCGCGGGCACCTCCGGCGGGCTCGGCGGCCCCGGTGACCGCCGGCTGTTCGCCACCCTGCGGGAGCTGGCCGACGTGATCGTCGTCGGCGCCGGCACCGCCCGCGCCGAGAACTACGCCGGCGCCCGCATGACGGCAGCACAACGTCGACGCCGGCAGGAGTGCGGCCAGAGCGAGGTCCCGCCCATCGCGCTGGTGACCCGCAGCGGAGTGCTCGACCGCGACCTGCCGGTGCTCGCCGACACCGAGGTCCCCCCGCTGCTGCTGACGTGTGCGAATTCCGCCGCCGGCGTGCGAGCCCGATTGGGATCGGCCGCCGAAGTGCTCGACTGCTCCGGCCCCGACCCCGACCGGGTCGACTTGTCGCGCGCACTCCGGCTTCTCACCGACCGGGGCCTGCGGCGGGTACTGACCGAAGGCGGGCCGAGTCTGCTGGGCGCCTTGATCGCTGAGGGCCTGATCGACGAACTGTGCCTGACGACGGCGCCGATCATGGTCGGCGGCGCGGCGTTGCGGATCGCGACGGGAGCCGACGACGTGCTCGCCCGGATGCGGCGCGCGCACGTCCTCACCGATGAGGACGGCTACCTCTACAGCCGCTACATCGTCGACCACGTCAGTCCTCAGTAGGGTGGTGCCCATGCGTCGGCACGGTCGAATCATGGCTGCGGCCGCCCTGGCGACGATCGCGGTGACACTGACGGGCTGCGCGCCCTGGCTGGCCGCCGACCCGCAATTCGCCAGCGACTCCGCTCGCAATCCCGGCTCGGGTCCCACCACCAGCGCCTCGGCGGGCGGACCGGCCGAACTGGTTTCACCCAGGAACGACCTGCCGTGGCGGGACTGCACCTCGAAGGCTCTCGATGATGCCGGCGTCCCACCGATCCCGGGCGTCGTGCTGGAGTGCGCCGACTTCGACGCCGACCTCGACCCGATCTCCGGGGCCAGTGGAACGCTGACCATCGGCGCGATGCGGGCCCGCTCGGTTCAGACTCCCCCCAACGCCGGACCCCTGGTGTTCACCACCGGTTCGGACCTGCCGTCCTCACTGCAGCTGCCGGTGTGGCTCTCACGCTCGGGTGCCGACGTGCTCAAGACCAGGCCGATCGTCGCGGTCGACCGGCGCGGCATGGGTCGCTCGAGTCCGATCAACTGCCGCGATCAACTCGATCGACAGGAGATGCGCGAGCAGGCACAGTTCCTCTCGGGCGATGATCCGGTGGCCAAGCTGGGTGCGATCACGACGACGGCTACCACCGGATGCACCGACGCGATCTCGCCGGGCGATTCGGCGTACGACACCGCCCGGGCGGCGGAGGATCTCGAACGGCTGCGCTCCACCTGGGACGTCCCCGGCCTGGCGATCCTCGGCATCGGCAACGGCGCGCAGATCGCGGTGGCCTACGCCGGCTCGCACCCCGAGAAGGTGGCCCGCCTGGCGCTGGACTCGCCGCTGGCACCGGCCGTCGCCGCCGAAGCCGCCGCCGAGGATCAGGCCAAGGCGCAGCAGAGCGCCCTGGACGCGTTCGCCGGCCAGTGCGTCGCGGTCAACTGCGCGCTCGGCCCCGATCCGAAGGGTGCCGTAGATGCACTGCTGAGTTCGGCTCGTGAGGGCCGGGGACCGGGCGGGGCCGCGGTGTCGGTGTTGGTCAATGCGATCGTCACCGCGCTGGGCTACCCGAACGGCGATCGGGTCGGCAGCACGGTGAAACTGGCCAACGCTCTGGCCGCCGCCCGCACCGGCGATCTCAATCCGCTCAACAGCCTGATCAACCAGGCCGAGGCGGTGCGTCTGACCGACGGCCAGTTCGTCAACGGCTGCAGCGACGCTCTCAACCGCCCGACGCCGGACCGGGTGCGCGAACTGGTCGTCGCCTGGGGCAAGACCTACCCGCAGTTCGGCGCCGTGGCCGCGCTGAACCTGGTGAAGTGTCTGAACTGGCCGAGCGGTTCGGCGCCCAAGGATCCGAAGAACTTCAAGATCGGCGTTCTTCTGCTCGGCGTGCAGAACGACCCCATCGCAGGATCCCAAGGTGTGCCGGCGACCGGAGCGACGATGATCAACGCCGGCGCGACCAGCAAGCGGGTGATGTGGCAGGGCATCGGCCACGGAGCGTCGGTCTACACCGGTTGCGCCCTGCGGCCACTCCTGGACTACCTCAACACCGGTAAAACACCGGAGGTCGACATCTTCTGCCCCGCCTGAGCGTCAGAGGCTTTGCCCGGGTGTACGGTGCCGTCGTGGTCGCTTCGCTCCTGCGCGATGCATTTCGCCCGCGCACCAGCCCGCCGAGTACCCAGACCGTGCTGCGCTCGGCGCTGTGGCCGATCGCCATCATGTCGATCATCCACCGCAGCTATGTGCTGACCTCCAACGGCTACATCACCGACGACTGGGCACCCGTCTACCGCGCAGCCCGCAACTTCCGCGCCGGTGTCGACATCTACAACGAGCACTTCGACTACGTGGACCCGCACTACCTCTACCCGCCGGGCGGCACACTGCTGATGGCACCGTTCGGCTACATCGACAGCGAGTTCGCCGCCCGCAACTGGTTCATCGTGCTCAACACCGTGGCGATCATCGCCGCGGCCTGCCTGTTGGTCCGGCTGTTCCGCTTTCCACTCACCTCGGTGGCGCTGCCGGCACTGCTGGCGGCCATCTTCGTCACCGAGTCGGTGACCAACACCCTGGTCTTCACCAACATCAACGGCTGCATTCTGCTGGCGGAGGTGCTGTTCTTCCGGTGGTTGCTCGCCTCCGACGAGCCGGGAGGCACCAGCCGCCAATGGCTGGCCGGCGTCGCCATCGGGTTGTCGCTGGTGGTCAAACCGGTGCTCGGAGTGCTGCTGCTCCTTCCGTTTCTCAACCGGCAGTGGCGGGCGGTGGTGGCCGGTATCGCGGTGCCCGTGGTGATCAACGCGGCGGCGTGGCCGCTGGTGGCAGACCGCGGCAACTTCGTGAACCGGACGCTGCCCTACATATTCTCCATCCGGGATTACTTCAACTCCTCGGTGCTGGGAAACGGCGTGTACTACGGGCTGCCGATGTGGTTGATCACCGCGCTGCGCCTGCTGTTCCTCGCACTCGCGGTCGGCAGTCTGTGGCTGCTGTACCGCTATTACCGTGAGCGTGACCAACTCTTCTGGATGCTGACCTCATCGGGTGTGCTGCTGATCGCGTCGTGGCTCGTGTTGTCGCTGGCACAGGGCTATTACTCGATGATGCTCTTCCCGTTCCTGATGACGGTGGTGCTGCCCAACTCAGTGCTGCGCAACTGGCCGGCCTGGCTGGCCACCTACGGCTTCTTGACCCTGGACCGCTGGCTGATGTGGCGCTGGCCGACCACCGGCCGGTTCCTGGAGTACATGAAGATCACCTACGGCTGGTCATTGATGCTTGTCGTGGTGTTCTGCGTGCTGTACTTCCGCTACCTCGACGCCAAGGCCGACAACCGCATCGACGACGGTATCGACCCGGCGTGGATGCACCGCGACGGCGGCCGCGCTAGCGTGAGCGCATGAACATTCCTGCGCCCAGACTTGCACTCAGCGACGCCGAGTGGCGTGAGCGGCTCAATAAGGCGGAGTACCACGTTCTGCGCGAGGCCGGCACCGAGCGGCCCTTCACCGGCGAGTACACCGACACCAAGACCGCCGGCGCCTACCAGTGCCGGGCATGCGGGGCAGAGTTGTTCCGCAGCACCGAGAAGTTCGAATCGCACTGCGGCTGGCCGTCGTTCTTCGACCCGGCTGATTCCGACGCGGTGATTCTGCGGTCGGACGACTCGCTGGGTATGCGTCGGGTCGAGGTGCTCTGCGCCAACTGCCACAGCCATCTGGGGCATGTGTTCAGCGGCGAGGGCTACCCCACGCCCACCGATCAGCGTTACTGCATCAATTCGATCTCGCTGAAACTGGTGCCTACGGAGAGCTGACGCTCTCGCGCGATTTCATCGCGACGAGGTGCCCGGCGGTCACCGGTGCGCTGTAGTGGTATCCCCGAATCACGTCACAGCCGTATCCCGGTTTTCCCATCACGGCAGCCTGCCGACGAGCTCCTCCACGCTGACCCGCGGACCGGTGTAGAACGGGATCTCCTCACGGACGTGCAGGCGCGCCTCGGTGGCGCGCAGATCCCGCATCAGATCGACGATGCGGTGCAATTCCGATGCCTCGAAGGCCAGGATCCACTCGTAGTCGCCGAGCGCGAAGGCCGGAACGGTGTTGGCGCGCACATCCTTGTAACTGCGGGCCGCCATGCCGTGGTCGGCCAGC
>Ga0194039_1002075_pt1 | contig 10331 bp, 10 predicted proteins | sample JunL228m_MetaG_FD_148679 | JGI IMG/M metagenome (GOLD analysis project Ga0194039, IMG submission 148679) | Anoxic zone freshwater microbial communities from boreal shield lake in IISD Experimental Lakes Area, Ontario, Canada - Jun2016-L227-8m | ecosystem: Environmental > Aquatic > Freshwater >...
GGATAATGCCCACCCGTAATTTATTCATCAACCCCAAGCTGCCTCCTTTAGAACTTGTAACAAGCGCTAAGCATCCCAGACGAAGGTCACACCACTGTTCGGAAAGATCCAGGTATGATTCGGCGCCCGGAGACGGATATATTTTCCTTTTTCCCGAATGACTTCCGGATAAGGATGCTTACCTGCAAAAAAACTCACCTCCCGGACATGCCGGAAACCCGTTTTCTCATAATTGAAGGAAATATCGAGTCCCCGGGTCGGATAAACGACATAGACAGAAAAAATGTTGTTAGTCCGTGATTTTTTCGTAAATATTTCGATGGCCACTTCAACCTGGGTATTGAGCTTTTCCCGCAGGGCCTCATGGCTGCACCAGATCTCGTAGCCACGGGAGGTCATTTCGGTGCTGATGATGGGGACATCAATATCATCGATGCTCACCCTGGCAACACGAAAATCCCTCTCCATGACCAGATGCTCCCCCCGGCTCATCAGCCAGCGATATTCGCACCGGGGATCTTCAAAAAATGCGGCCAACTGTTCATTGTCAAAAGCACAGCCAATGACGAAGGCGTCGTTTTTCAAGGCCTTCTTATAAGACACCCGGGTGGTCACATTCAGGATGTCACCGCGTCGGGCCGCTGTCCCGTCTTTCCCGGCATCGGACTCGGCGACGCTAATATCATAACGGAAGTCTTCCCGCAATTCCAACTGTCGATCCTCTTTCCCGAAGAGGGTCTCGAACATTTCGTAATAGATGGCATCCCCTAATTCCTCACTCCGGGCCCGGGTTTGAAAACACTGTCGAATGATGCTGTCGATCCGGTCGATGGACCGCTCTTCATCAGGGATATAGATGCGCCGGAGCCTGGGCAGAACGGTGTCCGCCTTCCCCTTATGGATAAACAATCGGGGCGCCCGCTTCCCCAGGGCACAAAGTATTTCATAGCTGATGCTCCCCACCCGACCGGCAATTTCATTGGCGGAGATTGATTCCTGCCCCTGCCGCCCCATGAGGACGACCTCGTCGCCAACCTGGCAATCCGGGATACCGCTAACATCCACAGTACACATATCCATGGAAACCCGCCCGATGACTGGTACGCGCTTTCCCCGGATGAGAACCTCTCCCTGATTGGAGAGAATGACACCGTAGCCGTCGCCATAGCCTATCGGTATCGTTGCGATCCTAGTCGGCTTATCGGTAACGTAAGTACGATTGTAACCGATGCTGTATCCTTTCGGGAAATCCTTCAGCAGCACAATCCGCGTCTTGAAAGACATCACCGGCAAAAGGTCCGCTTTATTCATTGTCTCCGGGGAAGGATAGATACCGTAGGACATGAGCCCCGGCCGCACCATGTCGAGATTGAACTGGGGGTAGTTCAGGATGGCGCCGCTGTTGGACATATGCCGGATGGGGATACGGATTCCCGCCTCTTCCAGTTGTGCGAGGAGACGACTGAAAAGCTGTGCCTGCCCCTCGTTATAATCCAGAAGCGTCTCACTCGAGGAAAGATGGGTGAAAATCCCTTCGAGGATAAGGTTCGAAAGAGCGAGGATGTCCTTAATGGTCTGAAATGCCTCATAGTAAAGGGTTCCCCCTCTTCCCATCCCCGTATCCACCTCGACATGAACCGATATCCGGATATGGGCCTTCTCACAGCGATCCTGGAGGGACCTTGCAAAATGCAGGTCGGAAACAGAAGGGATAAGATTGTATTTGATGATATCGCCGATTTCCCCTTCCGGTGAAGGGCTGAGGATTACAATCGGGGACATGACGCCGCTGACCCGGAGCTGAACGCCTTCATCGGCGTTGGCCACACCAAGATAGACGGCGCCGTTTTTCAGAGCAACTTCGGCAATTTCGATGGCCCCGTGACCATAAGCATCTGCCTTGACCACCTGGAGGATCTTCACGCCCGGTCGGACCAGACGCTTCATCTCCTTCCAATTCTTGGCAAAATGATCCAGGTCAACCTCGACCCAACTCCGGTATTTATGAACTTCCTGATAAGGCATAAGATTTATTACGCCCTCCTACTTTCTCGTCATGGTGAACACGCCGTCCCACTCCCCTTCCGGGGGATGCTCCTTCAAGTCCTGGCAGCGCTGGATGTAAAGATTTGCCGGCGGATCATCGGGATGGACCTCCAGGACACTTCTAAACGCCGCAATGCCTTCATCCCACCGGCCCTCTTTGTATTTTTCCATACCTTCATGAAAACGCCTTATATATTCTTCATGTTCCGCCGCGTCCTTCTTTTCACAGATCAATTCATAGATCTTGACAGGAAGCTTCTTACCCTTAACGCGCACGGAGTCGAGCTCCCGACAGAACATCTCTTCCTTGACGACCTCATAGGTAAATTCGCTGAGCACGATATGGGTTCCATACTCCTTGTTGATCCCCTCGAGACGGGAACTGAGATTGACATGATCACCCATGACGGTATAATCGAAGCGCATATTCGAACCCATGTTCCCGACCACCATATCGCCGCTGTTGATCCCCACGCCGATATCCACGTAGGGTCTTCCCTCCTGGGCCCACCTCTCCTGGAGTACCTTCAGCTCCGCCATCATCTCCAGGGCGGTCCGGCAGCCGCGCAGGGCGTGATCCGGTTGTTCCAGTGGCGCGCCGAATACAGCCATGATGGCATCGCCGATATATTTGTCGAGAAGTCCCTCATATTTGAAGACGATATCCGTCATAACCGTCAGGTACTCGTTCAGGAGCCTGACGAGTTCCTCGGGGCTCAGCTTTTCCGAGATCGTCGTGAAGCCCCGAATGTCCGAAAACATGACCGTCAGGTTTTTCTTGTCTCCACCTAATTTCAACTTGCTGGGGTCTTTGAGGATTTCAGTGATGACCGAGGCCGTCAGATAATACTGAAAGGCACCGCGAATCTTTTTCTTTTCCCGCTCTTCCGTAAAATATCGATATACCGTTATGACCAAATAAATCGTCATCATGGTCAACACAGGATAAATCATATTTAGCCAAGTATTGAATTTAGCAAAAATGACCGTATTGCCCACAACGAAACCACCGGTGAGGGCCAGGGCGAGGATGATGCCCTGGACCGCTTTGACCCGCGGGACCGCTATACCCATGATCATGCCGAACACGACGATGTTACAGATATCGACAAAGGTCGTCCACGCCGACTGTTCCAGAAAATTCCGGTGCAGAATATTGTCGACTACCGTTGCGTGCAGTTCCAAGCCTGGATAAACGGGGCTGAAGGGGGTAACCCGGAGATCATAGATACCGGTGGCGGTGGCGCCGACAACCACGATCTTTCCCTTGAAAAGATCGGGAGAAAGACGACCGTTCAGGATGTCGGTGATGGAATAATGGGGAAAGGTCTTGGCCGGCCCCAGATAATTGATCAGCAAGCGTCCGCTTTCGTCGGTGGGAATGCGCAGGTCGCCTATCATGATGCTGTCCACACCAAAATCGGCAAGGTTGAGGACAATCATGGGAAAATCGAGATATTGCATGAGCATGGCAATAGGCAGAGAATAGAAATAATTATCCTGAAATTTGATGACCAGCGGAGACCAGCGGATGACGCCGTCCGGATCGGGGAAGGCATTGAAATAGCCGCTATTCTCTCCTGCTTCCGCAATCTCCTTGATGCTTGGAACCGGGGCATAGGCCTGGATTATGTTGTATGTTCCCGCCTGGCCTTTCGCCCGCACCATGGAATACATGGAGCCGCCAATCAGGGGTGAGCTGGCGGCAATATACTCTTCACTAATAAAACCGACATCCTTTGCCGTTGTATGGAAAAAATAACCGAGACTCACATTTTTTGCTTTTTCGATGGACTTGGCAAGAATGGCGTCGTTATCAGTCGCTTTTGCCTTATCCTCCAGAAGGCCCGTGAGGCGAGCATCCTGAATACCTATCTTTTTTGCATCCTGAAAGATTTCAGAGAGGGTTTGAATTCTTGCATTCTGTTCCGGCTCGGCAAAGACAATATCAAACCCCACCGCCTTGGCGCCGTAACCTTTCAGGGTATCGACAAGACGTGCGGTCACATTCCTCGACCAGGGCCATCTGCCGATTTCGCTGAGGCTTTTTTCATCTACAGTGGCAATGACAACTTCCCCTCCCGTCGGTAACTGCCCGCGGGATACCATCCGCAAATCCAGTGATTTTAACTCCATGAAGCGAAGAAAAGGCAGATCCATGAAAAACAGCGCCACGGCAACGATCACCAGAAAAATGGAGATCTTGACGGGTGAAAGGACCAGCAGCTTTTTCATCAGTTTCTTCATGGTCATCCCTCCTGAAAAAATATTTTTGGATTCTAATGAAAACCACGTGTATTGTCAAGGTAAATGGGCTTATGTCTTGACAAAATGCGAATGTTGAGTTAAAGAACCACCTCATCGCGCCGATGTAGCTCAGTTGGTAGAGCAGCTGATTCGTAATCAGCAGGTCAGCGGTTCAAATCCGCTCATCGGCTCCAAATATCAAGGGGTTAGAGACTTTTCTCTAACCCCTTTTTTGTTCTGTGAAAGAAATGTGTAAAATAATGACCCCTTCGTTTCTACGTTTTACGTTTATTTTCCAATAGTTATGAACTTCTTTTTGTTTCGTTCTCCCTACAACCATCAATGTCTTCATACCACTGATAATTCAGTTATTTCAAGGGAATAAATATCCATACAGATGTTGTAATTTGAATTTTTTACTTTGTCTTTATCATTTTATTATGTTCTTATTATAATATTCTGTATGATGATGAAATCTTCTGAGAAATGGTCTTGAACATAGTTTTTTTGACATTCTGAGAGATTGTTTCGTTTCAAGATGTTCATGTTTACTGGGTTCTTGATCTATTCTGTGAAAGATTCTTTACACACAGAACAAAATTCTTCTCTCACTGAGGTCGTGAACATCGTCTATTTGTGAACACTTCGGAATAACTCGTTTCAAGATGGTCTTGTTTACTGTCTTTCAAATCTACTTCAGAAAATAACAAAAATGATCATATTTCTCTTGTAATGTCTGAAAATTATCGGTATGTGAAAATCGTTAGATAAAATATATGGTCTGTAGTCGTTTCAGATTTTTGAACACTCAAAATGATTCTGGTCTGAAGATGAACGATACGAGATGAACACAAGACCCACTGTCTGAAGAAGATTGTGGGTCTTTGTGTTTTTATCAATAACAAGAGAGATATGAATAATAAACTTCTTTCTTTATCAAAGAAAATTCTTTGGATGTCATTTATAGTTGCCACTGTTTTATTTTATTCTGCTAATCATTACTATCCTCAAGGTCCAAAAATTGCCACTGGTGATTACGTTTGCGAACATGATGATAGAGGTAAATGTGTACCGGCATACATAGAAGATCTACGAGGAATGAATCTTCCATATTGGGTGATATTGTTTAAGAGATCAGAGGGTACATTATTATGGATTGTATTGTTAATCGCGGCATCGTTTGTAAGTAACATCAAAATAAAAAATATTAAAATGTAAAAGATATTTATTTCATCAATATCAATCACATCAAAGGAGGAAACACAATGTCAACAACGAAAATCAAAATCAAACACGGTAACACAGAAATTGAAATTGAAGGATCTGAAGACTTTCTTATCAAGTATCTAAACAGTTTGGGATTGTTCAAATATGAAAAAGTGAAAGATGTAAAAACAGATAAGAAAGAGAAAAAGATAAAACAAGTAAAGAAAGAAAAAGTCCCGAAAGGCGCTATTTACGAAGGTGTCATAGAGGCGTTGAGAATTAGTAAAGGTGCTGGAATGTCTGCCGATGAAATTGCAGAAGCAACAACATTTACAAAGAAACAAGTGGTTCCTGCTCTTGCAAAAGCAAAAAAGAATGGAATTATAAAATCATCTGCTGAACGTGGCAATTATGAATATGTGAAGAAGGTTGATAATAAGAAAAAGACTGAATTGATTGAAGAGTAAAGAATGATACAACCATAAAGAGGTTTGAATAGTGACTAATGGTCTTTGAAGAATCTTATTCAAAAAGGAGGCGGTCATGGATTTGGAGAGTGTAAAAAGATTCGTTTTGCTGACTTCTGTTTTGGACTTGAATGGTAAGGGCACTAAGCAAAAAGTTTTGGACAATATAGAGAGAAAACAATATTATAAAATAAGTCGTGAAGAACAACAAACAATGGAAAGCAGGGATGAAGAGAGGTGGAGAAATGACTTTGCTTTTATTCGTTCTCATCTTGTTAAGAAAAAATATCTTGATAATAGTAAACACGATAATTGGGAAATCACACAAAGAGGAAGAATATATTTTCAATCCTTATTGCAAGAAGTATTGCGGTCCAGAAATCACGATAAGTTAGCGAATGTAACTATTATTAGAGCTAAAGAACTTTCAGAAAAAGTAAATGAAATGTCTTTGACTTCAAAAGATTTTGTAGGTAAATGAGAATTTCTTGTAAACTAAATGTAATAATAATTGTTCTTATGATATGTTCATTGTCGTATTCTGTGTATGGTGAAGAATGGATATTCTTGATTGAAAACAAACTTGGAAGATTTAGTTATGATAAGGACTCAATATCTACAAATAAAGAAGGAGAGATAACTGTCAGAATGAGACAATTTATGTCAACAGATCTGACTAATGAGACAAATGAAATGTTTCCTGATCTCAGAGGTAGTATATATCTCATAATGTATAACATCATAAATTGTAAAAGCAATGAATACAAGATGGACAGAATAATTTATTATGATGGTTCAGAAAAAGTAGTCAATGATTCAAAAGAGAGAGAACATATTTACAATAAAATGGATTACAGAAGTATTCCTAATAAATCACCAATACAAAGATTTAGTGATAAATTGTGTGAATGATAAATGGTTGATAAAATAAGAAATACTCCAGAATTCAAAAGATTGATAGGCAAATGAAGATCATTAAATATATGTTTACGAGTATGTGAAGAAGGAGGAACGATGAATGCCAAAATATAACTCACGAGTCAAAATATTTGAGTGGTTTCTCGATATTATCTTTATATGTGTTACGCTATATACATTTTTTATAACTGGCTATATTGGCGAGATACGTGGATATTTTTTTTGGACGTATGGAATAATTGGAGGTTTTGTTGCTTTTGTAGTAATGTCTATTATTATGGGTTTCGCATGGGTGTTTTTAGCAATAAACCATAACCTAAAAACACTTATAGAATTACATCAATCAAATAATCAAAGAAATAAAAGGCAAGATGATTATGATGATGATGATGACTTAGAGGCTATTCATAGATCAGAAGAAGTCATAATAATTGATAATGATGCGAAGAAGAGACGCATAAATGTATTGATTACGTTCTGTATAGTTGCTTTGGTAATACTAATTGTGGTTATATTTTTTAGAAAATAATATAATCTTCATCATATCTCATTCATCAAAATCCCATTGACCTCCCGATCTTCAATTCCCAAGTATCTCATCGTCACTGAAGGACTTGAATGATTGAACCGTTTACACAGAACCTCCCAACTCACTCCGAACTTCTTCCGTTGAATATATCCGAAAGTCTTTCTCAGAGAATGTGTCCCAAAGTTCCCATGAAGATTGATTGAACGAGTCCATCCCTTCACAAGAGAATTGACATATTCAACACTGAGAGATTCATTATCACCTTTTCTGGACTTGAAAATATAATCATCATCACTCGGACGTGTTTCAGAAAGATAGTCTCTGAGGATCTTGTAGGATGTCTTATTGATCATCAGAACATTGTCCTTACCAGTTTTCTGTTCACGGATCGTCAAGGTGTCATTGGGTTTGAGATGTTTCACATCACTGACTTTCAACTTCAGAATATCACCACATCTTAGACCATTGTTGATTCCGATAGTGAACAATAAAAGGTCTCTTGTGTTCTTGGAAAGAAGTCGTTTGATACTGTCAATGTCTTTGATGTCTCTAATCGGTTGAACAGTAATGTTTGACCCCTTCTTCGGATGATTCGGATTCCTCATTTTCATTTTCTCCTTTCAATCCTATCTAATGTTGACTAATATGTTACATACTTAGGATTTAAAGTCAAGGAAAATATCCGATTATATTGGATTATTCTTTATCTATATGAAATGTAAGATGAAACCATCTTTTGACGAATATCAACATTTTAACAAAAGATAATATTCACAGTAAAAGGTAAAGTGGTCTTGAATAGGGGTTGTAGAACGAGTGAATTGAAGACAAAAAAAAGTGTTTGATCAGTTAACATTTACAAGATTGATGTAAATGTCACTGTCAAGACACTTTGAAATAATTTCTTATTTCTTTAATCTAAGAACGATATTGATACTAACAAGCTTCTTCGTAAAAATATCGATTCTCATAATCTTCAAGTACAGACAATGAATCTTTGTCAGATGAGATTATTTCAGAAAACAACTTCTTATAATCTCTTGTACTGTCGATTAATTCTGGCAGTAAATATCTCAAAAGATGTTTATTCTTAGAGAAATGTCTTATACTACCGCATATTACGACTTCTTGCATTTCACTTTCGCTATCATAATCTAAAATGAATCTGACAAAATCGTATTTCTGATTTAGTTCATCGAATACTTGACGAATTTGCAACTCTTCTTGTTCATCAACATACGTATCAAAGTTAGAATACATTGTCAAAGAATCACAATCGTCACAATAACGAATATCTACGTCAAATTTGTCATCACAACATTCACATTTCCACGTGGAATCGAATATAGTCAGATTATCAATTCTCTCTTTGTTGTACAAATGGAGAACTGACTCGTTTATTGTATTATGTATGAATGTAACTGGGTTCACGTTTTTTGTTTCTTTTTGTTTCTTTTTCATAATTAGCCTCTCTAAATTGATAAAATAAAATTGTTTATAAAATAGAACACTGTCGCAATTACTTCTCTAATTTTACACACACTCATACACATCACACTCGCTTTCTTAATAGATTTTGAAGATAAAACTTTTTGATTTATTGATAAAGAGATGAAAGATGTTTTTGATTGTTACTGAATGAAGAACTGATTGAGAGATGAAACAGAATGATCAGAACGACTTTATGTTCACTTCAAACACGATCAACTACTGTCTAACTAACTGAAATCATTATAACACAAGTTGAGATAGAAGTCAAGTACTCGTTTTTACAGTGTTTATGAGATTCTTGACTGAGAGATTGATGTTCACTGACTGATTTATTTTTGACTGATTTAGAGAGTGATTACGAGAGAGTCAGAACATCAATGATTTTGAGACAACTACTTGAAGTCGTTATCGTTACTCCTCAACTTCAATAAAATCATTATATCACAAGTCGAGAAAGAAGTCAAGTAATCGTTTTTACACTAGAATCAGTCATCTTGACGAAGAACTTTAGTCTCATTGACTGATTTTTTTTGATCACTGATTTCAGAGAACATCAAAACAACAGATTATCTACTGTGTTTTATAGATTCATTATATCACAATTCTTTTCAAAAGTCAATCACGAAAATTGTCAATAAACATCATATGTGACCGTCTTTATTGACTAAATATTTTAGTCAATCGTAACAACACTCTTGAACTATATCTAAAATATATCATCAGATTTCATTCTTTTATCGTCTAATCTTACATAAATAAGAACAGAGATGAGTCTTTCAGAACTCAATAACGATGAAACAGTCAATATTGACAGGGTTCTAAAGATATAAAACAAAGATGATAAAACTGAAGGAGGTTACAAAGATGGAGAAATTAACGAAGAAATATTTGACAGAAAGAAGAAGGAAAAGAGAGATGGAGATTGATGGACGTGTTGACAAGTATCTTGGAGGGGTAGACATGAAGAATGTTGATATGACTGAAACAACAAACAACAATGACAATGTAAATCGTGATATTTCATTTATCAGAAGTAGATTGTCAAGCGCCAAAAGCCCCGTGGATGCGGCTATCTTGGGTTGTTGTCTCTCACTGATAGGGTCTTCGTCATTTGTTGATGATGAAGGACTGAGAAATCAAATCAGAAGCACGGTAAGGGTCTTGGTGAGTAAATTATAATTTGTTGTAACATCAAAAACGGAGGGAATTTGATATGAACATATTTTCAGAGAATGTCTCTGTGAACATCACAAAGACAATGAGGAACAAACTGGAAACGATTGGATCGTATGAAGAGAAGAAGATTTCATCAGTGATCAGAGAACTACTCTTGAAGGGTATACGAGAGAAGACGATTGACTGTAAAGAGTTGAACGATGATTGACGATCTTCAAGACAATATTTCAACTACCCATTACTTTTATATG
>Ga0194039_1002076_pt1 | contig 10329 bp, 8 predicted proteins | sample JunL228m_MetaG_FD_148679 | JGI IMG/M metagenome (GOLD analysis project Ga0194039, IMG submission 148679) | Anoxic zone freshwater microbial communities from boreal shield lake in IISD Experimental Lakes Area, Ontario, Canada - Jun2016-L227-8m | ecosystem: Environmental > Aquatic > Freshwater >...
CACCAACTCCATTATGCTACGCATCTCCTACGGAACGATCAACTTCCTGTTCACTGGAGATGCCGGCAGTGAAGCCGAGACGGCACTCTCAAAGTCCGGGTACGCTCTCGATGCCCAGATCCTAAAAATCGGTCACCACGGCAGCATGTACTCAAGTTCACCGGCATTCATTGCACGAGTGCACCCGGAAACCGCAATCATCTCCCTTGGGCGGGATAACCCGTACGGCCATCCGCACAAACAGGCAGTGGATATCCTTACTGAAGCCGGAGCCACTATCTACCGGACGGATCGTGACGGAACGATTCTTGTGAGGAGCGATGGGATTTCCTACATGGTAAAGTCAGGAAAAGGCATTGGGGGTTTAGTCCCAACGCTGACGCCAAAGCCGCAGGTTACTGGCACTAGTGCCGTAATTGTGCCGACGATCCCCACACTCCCTGCATCAGCGATCAACATCACCATCCCCCAACCATCGATTCTCATTCCCCAGATTGGCAATGCGGCGGCTGTGGTGATCAGCGCCACACGGTTCAATGGGCCGGGCGACGACCGGCAGAATGTGAATGGTGAATGGGTCCAGCTAACCAACCGGGGAAATGACACGGTACTCCTCGCAGGCTGGACCTTATCCGACAATAGCCGGATCCCCTTGTATACATTCCCGGCAATGCTCCTTGTGCCCGGTGAAACGATCACGATCTTTTCCGGCACGGGAACGCTGAACAACACTGCTCTTTTCATGGGAAAAACCGAGCCTGTGTGGGGCAACAGCGGGGACATTGCAATCTTAAAGGACGGAAGTGGGAAGATCATCGACCAGAGGTCAGGGTGAGATTAAATGAAAGCGACCATTGACCGTATCGAAGAGGGCTTTGCAGTGCTGATAAGTATTGAAGAAGAGCCAGCTCGCATGACCGTACCGGTATCGCTGCTTCCGCCCGGGGCAAAGGAAGGGGATGCGATTACCATCGCAATTGATCGCAATGAAGGGGCAACGGCAGCTTCAAAGGATCGGGTCTCATCCATGATTGAGAAATTAAAAAAGAAATGACCGGGGATCACAACGAACCCGAACCCAAAATCTTCTTTTTTTACCGCATGAGTCTGGTTCTTGTCGACCCTTTAAAAACAATTTTGTTAAATACGTTGACAGTGAGGATGTATGATGTCCTGACAATCGCAGGATCGACTGAGACAGTTTAAAAAAAATCCGCAGAAGTCAAATGCTTCGCAACAGAGCAATGAAAATTTTAGCACTGCAAAATCAATTTTTATTTGTCAATTCCATAGTGAGCAGATCTTAAAAATTTCATGACCAAAAAAAAATTCCGGCCCAGGCCAGTCTGGTCCGGCATCCCATCCATCAATGCCCGCTCCGCTCGTACCTGTTCCTGCTATTCCACCCACGGATAATCACCCAAAACCCCCATTTCACCAGAGGGTCCGGGGGGTTCTGGAAAAAGGAGGGCTGCAACCCCAAAAAACCCGTAAAACACCCGGTTTGTCAAACGGGGCATTTCTGAAAAACCCCGTAAAACGCCCGGATTCCATCGGGACGGTTATGGGGGAGAGAACCGCAAAAGGAGTTCATTTTAACCTTTTCAGGAGCAGGGTGAGTTTTCGCTTAAAATCTTTATTTCAACGGTAGGTAGCGGATCGGAAATAAAGTGCCACCAAACCGCTGTAATGTGCCTTAGAACGCATTATATGCACCTCAATTTGGAGTTATTTTGGAGATTGGGGCGTTATACGTTGAGATAAATGAGGGTTAACTGGGGATTAACAGGATATCCATGGAAAATGGTATGTGGATGGCTGGTGAAAATCGGTTTTACTACGCTGCAGGAATTTTTGTGAATATTTTTTTTGCATGCCCGGTTCTTAAAAAAATCCGTTTTAAATTTCGGTATGTTTTTTCCTTCGCACGATCAATGTGGATGGTATGACTCATAACCAGAAGTTCGAGCACCCAGACCATGCCGGACATACTTGTAAACTCTGCTCATCGTCCCATGATCCAAATCACAAAGCATCCGTGGGGGGAATCTGTCACGGTTGCGTATACAAGATCCTCATTGTCGTATTCATTGTAATGATCGCGATCTCGTATGTCGCATGGTTTGGCGTATTTTAACTATTCCAAATTATTTTTTATCTTCCCCTTCTTCCTCGTGCTCACGCAAACGTGGCAGGATGAGGGTCTTGTATTCCTCAAATTCCTCTTCGTTAATCAGCCCGCGTTCCTTTAAGTTTCCTACACGCTCAAGCAGCGAAATGCCTGCTTCAGTCCCGTAATGTTTATTGTTTGTCTGCTCTTTCTGTCGTTCCTCCATAAACCCGGAAGCGAGAATTGCTGATGGAAGGGCTAGGAGTAACACACCCCCAATTGTTACCATGCCGGTGATGGTCTTGCCTAACGGAGTTATGGGAACAATGTCTCCATACCCCACAGTCGTAACCGTCATTGCTGCCCACCACATAGCCGCCGGGATACTGGAAAACTTGTCGGGCTGGGCAGCGTTCTCGACAAGATACATAACCGTAGAGGAGAACAGGATCTCAAAGACCAGAAAAATTACTAGGAATGAGATAATCTCCCTTTTTTTGAAAAAGACACGGTTCAATAGTTGCAGCGCATCAGAGTGGCGGGTGTAGCGCGCCAGCTTGAAGATCGAGAGGAGCCGGAAGATGTGGAGCATGGAATAGTCGTTTGGGAATGCAAAGGGGAAGATGATGGGAATAATCGAGATGAGATCGATTATCATGTAGATGCCTGTGGCATAGCGCAGGCGATCTTTTACCCTTCCGGTGAAGGTAGGGTTATTCGTACAAGACCAGAGCCTGAGGATATACTCAATTGCAAAAATGGTAAGACATACCGAAATGATCGCAAAGAGCTGGGTGCGGAACGACTGCGGGAGATCCGGTATCGTGGAGAGGACGACAGAAATTGTGTTGGCCAAGATAAAGATGGCAAGGAAATACTTCACCTGCCGTGCCGTCCGTTCCTCGTTTGGGTAGGTGTTAAGGATCGTATTGACCCGGCTTTTTATCCGGTAATAGCGGGAGGGTTCAATAATTTTCTGTGTTTGCTGCATTGGATTCCCTGCCATCATTTCACTGTCCGGGCTCGATCTTTTTTATCATCTGGTTAAAACCGATTCTGATTGTGATATGACGAAATCCGTATGGATGGTATTTATAGTATCCGGGATGGACATGGAAAGCGGTAATCCAGATGCATGGAACGGGTATTCCCTTGTACTGGACTAAAGTGATCCTGCCGGTTACTTTCCGGCACCATCATCGATGCACAAGATAAACCGGGAACCTGGATTCTGCATCGCAGTATCACTGGGTTCATACACCGACGATTATTGTGATACTACCTCTGGAAAACAAGTGATGATTCGGATCAGGTCTTTGACTGCATTGGCTTGGTTTTGCGGTACCCGCCCAGCGGAATGCTGATCTCAAACCGCGCCCCCTTCCCGAAAACTCCGGTCTCACTGATCGAGATCCCCGTGATTTCAAGGATCTCGCGGGTGAGGAAGAGACCCATCCCGGTATTTCTGCCAATACCCCGCTTGAAGATGAGTTCTTTCTGGTCTTCTGGCACTCCCACTCCGTTATCTTCGCAGATAAGTATGAGGGTCTTTCCGGATTTTCGTAAGGAGAAGGTGAACCGCATCGCGGTATCGGCATATCTGACGGCATTATCCACAAGATTATAGATCACCTTCTCGAACAGGGGATCGGCATAGATCTCAAATTCTCCGACTTCAAGCAGGGGGGAGAAGGGGAGTTTTTCAAAGTTGCTGAACGTCTTTGTTATGATGGTTCTGACATTCTGCCACTGCGGCAGACGGATACCTACTTCCTGGTACTCTTTGGTGAATGTGATCTGCCGCTGGATCACCCTCACCTGCTCTTTGATGTCAGCGAGCAGCTGGTCATTCTCTGTCTCAACGCCGCTTGCCCGGAGCATGTCTACACATCCGTAAATACCAGTGATGGTGTTGAGGATATCGTGGCGGGTGATGTTGTTCATCAGGTTTAATTTCCTGTTGGCAAGTTCAATTGCAGCTTCTGCTTTCTTGCGTTCGCTGTTGTCTATGAATGTCTCGAGGAGGTGGGGTTGACCTTTCAGTGTCACAGGTACGACATACTTGATAATCGGAATCCGGGTTCCATCGTAGGTCATGAGGACGCGTTCTGCATTGTCCACCTGCATACCGAGATCCGTGATAGGACACTGTCCTTCAAGAGTGGGACAGATGAAATTGTGGCAACATTTTCCAATTACATTATCACGGGAAGCAATGCCAATCATGGCGAGGGCCGCGGGGTTTGCATCTGTTATGATATGGGTGACTGCATTGATGATGAGTACGCCAGCCTGGATACTGTCCATAAGGGTTGCTAGGTAAGAATCGCTATCCACCAGTTCCTGCTCCAGCCGGTTTCGTTCGGTGACATCGAGGAATGTGACGTTCATCTGAGTGCTGCCAGGGAATGACCCCGTGCTGACCATCACATCGCGGAAATCTCCTTCAGGCAGGTAAATTCTGCAGGTGGAAGTCTCTCCAGTAATGGGATCTTCTCCTGTCCCTTTCATCCCCTCCCGCAAAGGATCGTATGTACCACCGGAAAGGTAATCCGTGATATTTGCTTTTTTTTCAAGATCCTTTGTAGTCTTGCCAATCAATGAACAGAAAAGGGCATTCGCAAGAATGATTGTGCCATCTTTTTCGATAACCACCATCGGGCAGCCTGAGTTCTCGAAGATGGTCCGGTACCGCAAGACAAGATCGTCTGATGTCTTTTTCAAGAGGGAGTGAACTGCCTGCCGGTCCTGGATGGCGCGATTATACTTCTTCTCTTGCATCCCGATTTTTTTCTCAAGGCGTTTAAGGATATTCTCTATCTTTTCCGCATCTCGTTTTTCCACCAGTTTGTTAGATGATTTCAGCAGATTCCTGAGCTCATTTATATCATACATTTACCGTCACCGGAATTTCAGAAGAGCCAGAGAGAGCGTCTCGTTGAACACATCGCATAAACCATTTTCAGTATGCCCGATCTCACCGTAGGTAAAAAATCCAATAAGGGGAGTCTTCCAAAGGTCCGCAATCGCGTGAATTTCATCATTGATCTTGTTGCCTGCGGCCTGATGTCTGGCACAACAGTCAAAGAGGATTACGAGATCGGTATCGGGATCCCTCTTATGGAAATCTCTTAGCTCCTTTATAGTTGCAGTGATAGTCTCGAATCCGAATGAACTTGAGAATCTGATGTTCGAACCTTCCGGGATGCTCCCTGCATACGTGAGATATCCGGTCTCGAAATCCGCAGAGAGGGCAGTACGGAGCGTTTCACTCCCATCGGGACGCGTGACGATCATCGGAAAACTGAGCGCTGTTACTATAATTTCTTCTTTTGGGATGTTTAAGTATTCACAGACAAGATCGATCGGGAGTCGCCCGTCAATGGACCGGACAATATTTCCTTGAGCGGAGGTCACGATCATTTCAGCACCCACCCCCTGCCAGCCACTGGTAGTAAAACTTGAAAGTTTGATATGGTCTGAATCAAGCGCCACAACCACAGCGCCATTGTTCGTGATGTCTTCACAGGAGAAAACGCTGGTCTTCTCGAACATATTGTCATCCCCGGCAATACCCCCGACAATAATGGTTCCTGCAGGAAGGACAGACTGCATTCCCCGTATGATAGCCTCGCCATCATTGGTCAGTCCGGAGATCACGAGAAGGAATGCGGGTCGTGCAAACTGCTTCCCTCCCCAGAGGCCGATCTGCTCCCCAAGTTCAAGGGAACTTCCGTTCTCTCGATTAAAAAGATGAACGGCAAAAGTCGAGACCGGTGGATCGAGCAGGCAACATACAGCAGACATCTCATAAACTGAGGAAGGTTCGTTACCCGTCAGGATCTCGCCCGCCGTTGTGCAGCCAAAGACCGAACAACCAGCAGAACGGACGTGTTCTGCACACTCTTCTATCCCGAGAAACGGGGAGGAGAAGAATATTGCGAGAGTGGGGGTAAAATCGTTCCGGGATTTCAGGATCTTCTCATCCAGTTCCTCTAACGTCTGGACTACGAACCTCTCAATCTTCATGTAACTTCATATTACTATTGAAGGTCATTAATCTGACGGTGGCAAGGTTTTTATGACGATTATAACTTCGCGCAAGGAACGAGAACTCTTCTTTTAAAAAGCGAAGCGATATTGCAAGAAAAATGATGCAAAATAAATTGGTTCGATGAAAGAGGGCACAGGAAAATAAAATTATGCAGTTTCGATTTTATCCGCTTCCTGTAAACCGAGCACCTTGATCGATGTTTCCCGCATCTTGAACTTCATGATCTTGCCGGAGATATTTATAGGGAAGTCATCAACGAACATGACATACCGGGGGATCTTGTAATGGGCGATCTTCCCCTTGCAGAAGTCTTTTACGTCCTGCTCGGTCATGATCTGGCCAGGCTTCATCTTCACCCATGCGCAGAGTTCCTCGCCATACTTGACATCCGGCACTCCGACAACGTAGACATCTGATATTTTCTCGTGGTGGTGCAGGTATTCCTCGATTTCGCGCGGATAGATGTTCTCTCCGCCCCGGATCACCATGTCCTTAAGCCGACCGACAATCTTGAAGTAGCCCTCCTCATCCATGGTCCCGAGATCGCCGGTGTGGTTCCAGTGGTCCTTGTCCAGTGTGGCATGGGTTGCCGAAGGGTTGTTGTAATAGCATTTCATGACGCAGTAACCACGTGCGCAGATCTCACCAATCTCGCCATGCGGAACGATCTTACCGGTCTTGGAGTCGATGATCTTGAGCTCGGTATGCGGAAATGCCCGCCCTATTGTGGTGACCCGGCGTTCGACCGGGTCTTTGGTTGTCGTCATCGTTACGCCGGGGCTCGTTTCGGTCTGGCCATACACGATCACGATATCGCTCATGTGCATTTGCGTGTTGACCTGTTTCATTACCTCGATCGGGCAGGGTGAACCTGCCATGATCCCGGTCCGCAGTGATCTGAGATCGTATTTGGAAAAGTTCGGGTGTGTAAGCTCGGCAATGAACATGGTCGGGACACCATGAAGTGCCGTGCAGTGCTCCTTCTCCACGGTCTTTAAGACTTCTTCGGCATCGAAGGCCGGGGCAGGCAGCACCATGGTCGATCCGTGAGTGACACACGCGAGGTTGGAAAGGACCATACCAAAGCAATGGTAGAATGGAACGGGAATGCAGAGCCGGTCCTTTTCTGTAAATCCCATACCCTCACCAATGATAAAGCCGTTGTTGAGGACGCTGTGGTGGGTCAGGACAACACCTTTGGGAAACCCCGTGGTGCCGCTCGTGTACTGGATATTGATCGGGTCGTCGAACGAGAGACCTTCGCCCCGCTCAATAATATCATCCATCGTTATCTCATCCGCTTTTTTCAAAAAGTCTCCCCATGTGTACATACCGTTGTACGGGATTTCACCCATGAAGACTGCATTCTTGAGGAACGGGAACTTTTCGCATGAGATCCTGCCAGGTTTGCATTCGTAGGCTTCGGGACAGGCCTCGTAGAACATCCCCACATAGTCCGAGGTCTTGAACCGGCCCTGCACGATCAGGGTCGAGATCTCTGCCTGCTTGAGCACGTACTCGAGTTCGTAAGTGCGGTACGCCGGGTTGATGTTCACCATGATTGCGCCGATCTTGGAGGTCGCAAACTGGACCACTACCCATTCGGCATAGTTCATAGCCCATATGCCGACCCGGTCGCCTTTCTCCACGCCAAGGCCCATCAGGGCACGGGCAATCTGGTTCACCCGTTCAGCGAATTCCCGGTACGTCCAACGGATATTCTGGTGTACGGACACGATGGCCTCGGTGTCCGGGTATTTTGTCGCGATACTATCGACCATCTCGCTGATAGTCATTCCCAGCAGAGGAACTGCTGATGTCCCGCATATATAGCTGCCCTCAACCATTGGTAAAATATGAGGTATGAATGGCATATATTGATGCTGATTTTATGCTGGCTGTGGTGCAGTTCCAAAAAAAAAGTGGTGCATCCAAAAAAAGCCTCGTAGAAAAACTTTGAGATAACTCTACATCATACTCTACATCATTCTTGTTCTTTTTCTCTGGTCTATGGCACGGTTAGTACTGTGAGTGTGATGAAGAAAGGGATTAAAAAAGAACGCCAGATAACCAAACTCTTAAGTTTGTATACTGCGAATTTATTGAGTCAGCGGCAGGATAATCCTGTACGTGGACAGCAAGGGGTTGTGGCCTAGCCCGGAATGGCGACGGGCTCCAGCGGTCTTTGCGTTCTTTGTGCTCGCAGATGATGAACAATGGGTCTGCTGATGAAAAGATGATGACCCGTTGGAGCACTGATGCATGTCGGAGAGACCCGTCGATCGTGAGTTCAAATCTCACCAACCCCACATTTTCTCATAACTCCTGAAACAGTGATACAACCTGTACGCAGGTAATGGTAATTTTATATATTCCAAGGTACATATCACCGGTACGTATGACTGAAACGCTGGAGACCGTGGTTACTGGCGATCCCATAGATATCCCAAAAAAGATGCGTGAGATGCTCCACGTTCAGAATGGAGACCGGATACGCTGGACCTATGAAGGAGACCGGCTTGTCGCACAAGTTATCAAAAAGAGGAATGGTGCACTGACATCGCTTATCGGAAAATTCAGTGGCGAACCTACAGACTCGGTAAAAATCCATAACCTCAGCGGCGCACGATGAGGTCTGTTCTTGTCGATTCTGTCGTTATCATCGGTGCATTCTACCGGAATGATCAGTGACACGTAAAAGCGACGCCAATTATTCGTCACATTGATGACGGAAAGTCACCGGCAATCATCACGGATTTTATTCTTGCTGAAGTGATAAATTTCCTTCACCAGAAAGCCGGCCACCTCGCAGCAATCGAGACTCTTGAAGCACTGGAATCATCAGAAAATATCACAGTTGTCCGGATCACCGATTCCCAGTTCTCGGCAGGAAAAGCCATGTTTATAAAATATCCGCGATTATCTCTCGTGGATGCCATGACTGTTGCGTGTATGAAGGATCTTGGCATAACAGAGATTTACTCATTTGACTCGGATTTTGATGGGATTTCAGGAATCACTCGTCTGGATCAACCGTCTTTCTGAACCTGAACTCGGGTTCAATTAGGGAACATGGAGTAATCCAGTTTTTTTGCAAGGTCGCGAACCTTTTTGGGAACCTCAGTAATCTCCCGTTCATCACGTATCCGGAATGCATACACCTTACTGAACTTAATGAGAATGTCGTGCGGAGAGAATTGAGTTAGTAGTCCAGCAGATTTGAGGCGGTTCAACATCTTACAATAGATGTACAAACTGATGAACGAAACGAACATATGCCCGAAAACAGCTTCCGTATCATGGAGATGCACTTTATCTGCCATCAGTTCGTTCTTGAACGTATCAAAAAACTTTTCCACCATATCCCGGGATTTGTAGAGTTCGTACACATCCTGTTCCGGTAAATTTACAGTTGTGAGAAATAGAATCCGCCCGACCTTCTTTAGACCCTCATTTAGTTCCAATCTGGTGATCTGTCCCTTCTCAAATCGAGAATATAGTGTTTTCTTTTCATCGAGCGCAAGATCATCATCTTCGAAGAGATAGAGCATGAAGTTATCAACTGCATGTTTGCCGGAATGAACCAATCGTTTATGGTATTGGAAGTGCCCGGTTAGGTGAATTCGGGTTGCATAGTGAATGCTATCACGTTTGAGTGGGATAACAAACTGGATTGACCGTTCTGCCATTGCAATAAAATTTTCATCAGAAATAAATCCACGGTCAAGGAGCAGGACCTTGTCATGGAGGTCAATCTCCTTGAGTGCAAGATCCAATGTGCTTACATCGGTAATGCTTCCCGGCAGTGACCGTATCATAACCGGCAGACCGGAATCACGTCCGCAGAAAAGGGCAATGTGATAGTGGGGGAGATATACGCCGTCAGAAATGTATGATTTTTCAGTCAGAGCAATTGATGCCGAATCTGATAGGATAAAACTGAGATCATAAATCAGTTGTTTACTCTGTGAGTTCAAATGAGAGAAGATCTGTTGTTGGGCAGATCGGTCAGCGCCGATCTCTCGCAAAACGGCCGAGAGATTTTTTGGATCGCAATTCGGGTGAACATTATGAACATTCTCCAGTTTTCCCCACACATCTGCAATACGTTTGAGGGGAACGTACCCGGAAACCCGAGCTGATGACAATGCAACAATCTCATCGT
>Ga0194039_1002080_pt1 | contig 10322 bp, 10 predicted proteins | sample JunL228m_MetaG_FD_148679 | JGI IMG/M metagenome (GOLD analysis project Ga0194039, IMG submission 148679) | Anoxic zone freshwater microbial communities from boreal shield lake in IISD Experimental Lakes Area, Ontario, Canada - Jun2016-L227-8m | ecosystem: Environmental > Aquatic > Freshwater >...
GAGTCCTCAACCCGCACAATTATTCCTCGATTCACTGAAAACTTTGTTCTACGCGTCATCGCTACAGTGCCAAGCTCACAATTCAAATGGTAATTGCCATTTCTAGACATAGAATCACTTTCCCTCTACATCAGCAAGCTCTTTTACTTCCACTTCATGAAAATCCATCTGCAATTGTTCTGAGTCGGTGAACTCCTCCAAGAGATAGCCTTGCGGTGGCGTTAAGCGCCTGAGATAAATATCGGGCGCTGGCCCTGATGTATAAGCCTCAATCCCTTCTTCAACTTCATAAAATAGCGCACCACCTTCAGTGGCAACCTCAACATTCCACGTATAGAGCAGTTCACTATATCCTTGCCACTCCTGAAATCCTCCAGAAGAAATAATCCGCACAATATTGCCAAGGTTTTCAGGAATCTTGCAATTCACAGTGATGGCTAAATCACCTACTGCGCAATTGAGTTTTGAGAGGGATTCGTTCATCTTTTGCTCCTGTACTGGGCTCGGACTTTTTCACGTTGGGTAAACATGATGTGGCTAAAAATTCCTTGGCTACAAACCAGGAATAAGCCAAACAGGAACCATAGCACTAGGCTGAAGCTGAACCCATTAGATAGTGATGCCCAACTTATAAACATGAAGAAAATCCCGATAAATTTGATCATTTTGGCCTCCTTGCCCCTAAATTAATCCCCAATTGATATTCAGATTAATGACTTGCTAGCTCATTAATTGAGCCTTAAACTGATTAAAGTTATAAAAACAATAAAAGTCTCAATTTGGAGGTTTTATGAGCAATATGGAACGCCTGCACCGCATTAAATACATGCTCCAGCACCGTAAATGCGTGCCAATTGAGGACTTTATGACTGAGCTAGAGGTCTCAAAAGCGACCTTTAAGCGCGACCTAGAGTTCTTAAGGTCACGCTCAAAGGCAGATATTGAATATGACCGCTTTTTGGGTGGCTATAAATTCAAGGATGGAACGGACGTTAATAAGATTGAGATGACCGGTCTCTGGTTTTCTGAAAAGGAAGCAACCGCACTAGTGCTAATGCAGCATTTGCTGTCATCACTTGACCAAGGTGGTTTGATTGGACCCCATATTGAACCACTCACTGCAATCATTGACGGCATCTTAGGTCAAAGCGAAGCCACTACCAAAGAACTGCGTAAACGAATCAAGGTTCTAGGCATGGGTTCTCGCAAGAATTCAATTGAGAATTTTTCTGAGATTGGTGCCGCCCTTTTAAAACGAAATCGACTAGTGATTAAGTACTACGCTAAGAGTAAAAATGAAGATACTGAGCGTGAGATTTCCCCGCAGCGCCTCATTTACTACCGTGAGAATTGGTATCTTGATGCTTATTGCCACCTGCGTCAGGGATTACGTAGTTTTGCCTTGGATGGCATTCGGAGCGCCATACTTACCAGTACAAAAGCACAAGAAATATCAGACAAAGAATGTCAGGAACATTTTGCTGAAAGTTACGGCATCTTCTCTGGTAAGGCAACTCAAAGAGCTAAGTTACGTTTTACACCCGAGCATGCACGTTGGGTCTCGGGTGAGAATTGGCATGGCCAACAAGTAGGTAGCTTTGATAAAGAAGGCTATTTCAACCTTGAGTTTGATTACAACCAAGACCCCGAACTGATTATGGATATCATGAAGCATGGCTCTGGTGTTGAGGTAATCAGTCCAGCCAGCTTAAAAAAGCGCGTTAAAGATGAGCTTGAAAAATCTCTCGAAACCTATAGATAATTATGCAATGAAAATTTCAGCCAATTCCATCAAAAAAGAAGTTAGAGAAAAAGAGCTCGAAAAAGAAAAAGTCCGGCTTCAAGTAACACAGGTACAGCTTAAAGCTAAAGAAGCTCAATCAAAGCGCAATAAATTCCTTGATGACGTTTTAATTCAATGCCTAAATGAAGCTATTGATGGCAACTATTACCTGGATATTGGGTTTGAGTATCCAGACATAGATGAGATTAGCAATCTATTAGAGGATAAATTTATAGAGATCATTGACATTCCGGGTGAAAAATATTTTTCAAGGCTGATTAGGCAAACTCTTGAAAAGCTTGATCAAAATCAGCGTGATGCAATTGAGAGAGTACTTGGCACTCGCTCGAGAGCAATTAAATTTAGCTTAAACGAAATCAGGCCTTATGTTGAAAGCTTTTACGGCTACGATGAACTAGTCGAACTAGTTGAGCAAAGTTTGAATGAAGATAATCAAACTCAAGAAAAAATAATTTATCTATTTAAAGCAAATTTAGCCTTTACTGAAATTGGATTTGAGCTTGATAATGATCTCCCTCAGAAAATCAATGAGGGTATAGATATTGCCAATACTGAAATTAAAGATGATTTTAGAGAAATCACTGAAATCTTTGGGCGCCTTAACCTAAAGGAGATGCCTGGAGAAGATGACTATGCAAGGAAGCTTAAATGGGAAAAGATGGAGGATGAAGATGTCATCAATAGCTGGACAAATGACTCTTTAGATGCAATTAGTTTCGCATACCTAGCGACCCTCCACGGTCAACTCTTTGTCCATGCATTTAAGAGTGCTATAGAAGAAAAAATGCTATCCCGTGAGCAATCGATTGATCTTGAGTTACTTAAGTACAGCAGCGGCTACTTAATTAAGTTAGAAAATAAAGCTGAGATGTACACCGTGTACGATGAAATAGCGCTTAATAAGCTATTTAAGAAATTGGGTTACTTAGTTAAATTTATTGAATCCAATGAAGATGAATTTAGTTTCACCGTATCCTGGAAAGACTAGCTCTCAATTGAATTTAGCTGAAGGAACTTCTTAATCAACTCGTTTTCCAAAAGCTCTGGTCCAATGACACTCTCGCTAGCCAATTCCATAGCAAATTCATTAACTGGATGCAACCTATCCGCAGTGAATTCTTGATAGACAATCAAAGAGATCGTTGGCTCTAGCCCTTTTTGACAGTGGATATAAAAACCCTTCATAGCGTCTGGGTGAGCCAGCTCTGGATTCTTGAAAATATCATCTTGGATTGCAATATAGAGCACCATCTCCGGAGGCCTAACATTATTAAGAAAAGAAACCGCTTCGGAGTTGAATTCCTCAAAAATATCATTCGAGGTAAATTCTCTGCTGAAAATTGTTACGCCATCTTCACTTTGAAAAAATACAGTCAAAATATTTGATGTTGTCCAGGATGACATTATTGGAATTTTTTCTTTTGTATAAGATAGGAGGTCATTAACTGGGCTATCCTTCCATACAGTTCCATATTGGTTTGCACAACACAATGAATGCAACTCTTTCACATCCCAGTCGATATTTTTTACAAGGATATTAACGGCATTCATAAAAATATTGGCTTTAAATTGAAGTGCGGATGATTTACTCAATTTTTGATCCAGCTGATAGCCTGAAAAGTAGCAAGTTTTATCAACTATAAATTTTTCGGGGGCAACATTACTATTTGGATATATATTGGAAGGCTCTAAAAATCGCTTCAATCTACTAGAGTAGGCGGCGTCAGTATCTACCCATTTTTTAGCATACTCAAAACATCTATCAATGTACTTTTCAGGTGGTAGCCATTGAAAGCCTTCATTTTGGAGTTTGAGAGTTTTTTGATCATAAAAAATATCTCTCTGACCATTCCAAACAAAATTACAAATCTCGTTAGCTCTACCCTGTAGGGCACCAGAGAGGGCTACTTGAAAAGGAATGTATCCGCCTTCAGCCGGTGTTTGCATGGCGGCCTTAGACTTTGCCACATTTAGGAATAATCCAAAGAATGGAGGCATTAATTTTTCAAACGCTTCGAGAATTCTAGTAACAGCCTGAAGATCCTTATGGGCCGCTACATACATATAAGATATACCCGCCAAGAAGGCTTCTTCAGCAAAATATTCCCCAGTCTGAATATAGCTACCGATCAGCTTAAACAGTTCCTCATAGAAAAAATGTGCGCCACTGACATCGTGAAAATAGTCATCCAAACTTACCGCAGGAAGTTTTTCGTAATTAAAGGGTTTAAATAATTCTGATTTATTACCGTCAATATCAAATCTATCACTAGGCAGTTCAATATTAAATTTAAATGCATACTCTTCTAATGTTTTATGGGCAAAAAAATGAGCTTCTATTGGATTGAAGTAAGCAGTCATCTCATCAGGTGAAGGCATCTTTACAAACCAATTAAATCTTTCGCTTATAGATTCGTTGGTCTCGCCTGGGTTTCCCGCTCTATGCAATAAACAGCTGATCATAAAAGCCAAGCCCTTAATTGCATCTTTTGATAAACCGCATTCAAGAGCTAAATTTGTCCAATGAGTTGAATTTTGTGCTTCACTCAAAAAGAGACTTGTAGAAGGTCTGCTCATTATTTTTTCGTATTTAAAATTTAAAAGCCTGCTTATAGGTCATATCTATATTCTGATTCCATATTAGGATCAACTAGCCCATCCTCCACAGCACATCTCCAAGCCTCCTTGAAATAGTCTTGAGTGGATATGTTGCTATTATTTGATTGTAAGTTTATTGGGTACTTGACGATTAATTTATTTGTTTCAGATTCAATAATTGGCACAATTTTTTTCATAATCTATTTGTCCTTCGTGATTGAATGAGCTCGTCTCATGAGCCATCTATAGCGGTATTAACTAATATATAAATTTATAATCAACCTGTAATATAAGCATATACCGTCACTCTACATATCCTATGCAAGCAAATTGGGAATCAGGCTTCTTTGCAGGCATCTTTAAGGGTGCCAAGTGGGAAATCCACGTCTCCAGGCATGGGATTAGCATTAATAATGAAAATTACAACTGGAATGATCTTTCAAATCCAGGGGTAACTAAGGGCTTTTTCTGGTCGACCCTTACACTTGACGGACGTAGCCAAAAAAAGGTAGTTAATGGAGTGCCCCATCAATTAGCGCTTGAGCTTGATATTGCAATCAGCAACATTAGCATGTTTTCTGAAGCTAAAAAACTATTAGATTCTTACAAAATAAGGGATAGCTACTTCCGACATAAAAATATCAGAGAAGTGGTTGCCAAAGCAGCTCAAAGGCCAAACATTAGAAGTCTTAGCAACCTAAACCTTCTTAGACCCTGTCTTTCTAGCGTTCTTGCCGATATTAATTCAATCGATAAATTAGTACAGGGAGACTATTCAGAAATTGAATTATGGAATAAACGTTTTATTAACTCAGAAAAAGAAAAGTTCTCAGGTTTTTTTAATTCCGTAGAAAAAACACCTCTAACAGAAGAACAGATTGAGTCCGCAATCATTATGGAAGACAGAAATCTGGTGATTGCTGGATATTTGATAAAAAAAGGTTACGCAAGGTCTGACGAGATTCTCATCCTTTCATTTAACAATAAGGTAAAGGAAGAAATTCAGGGGCGCATATCAAATGCACTTGGGCTAGAAGAAGATGGCTTTGCAAGCCCCGCAGTCGATACATTTCATGGTTTAGGCTACAAGATACGAAACAGTCATACAGCTAAAAGAGTTGCCCCCTGGACAACAACTCCTGCGGCTCTCAATACTCAAATTGCTGAAATTTTTGATGCTGTAATTACTACAGATACAAAGTTATCTGAATATGCAGCCCAATTTATATCCCTCTTCCAAGGCGAGCCGGAGGAGGAAATCAAAAGCCTCTTTGAATTAACCGATAACACCTCAATTGATGATCTTACAAAACATCAATTTGGATCAATATCTAGCAATTTCATAAAGTTACATAGAACCCTGTCAAAAGACACCGTTCGCTCATTTCAGGAAATGCGCATTGCAAACTGGCTGACCCTACACGGCGTTGAATTCAAATATGAGTATTCATTTGACCAATGGCCAAATGAGCAATGGGTTGGTGGCTATAGGCCAGACTTCTACTACCCCATAATCAACTGTTGGCACGAGCATTTTGGACTGAATAAGTTTGGAAAAGCGCCTGAAGCATGGGCTGTTAGCGGGAAAAAGTCTTATGAGCAGATTGCGCTAGATAAAGCCAGCCTTCTTAAGGAGGCCAAAGTCACATGGTTCCAGACTACGAGCGCAAACTTTGATGATTGGAGCTGGAGTCAAAAGCTAAAAGATTCACTTACCTCTTTTGGGGAATACCCAAAGTTTATAGGCTGGAAAAATTACCAAGAGTTAGCAAAAGATACACCATATAACGAAGAGTCGATTATTCAACTTCTAGGCGTAGCAATAAAGCACTTTAAAGGCAACAGACTCAAACTAGAGGATATTGAAGTAAAGATTGCCAACATTGAACATAATGAAAGATTTAGAGCGTTTTTTGAAATATTCAAGCCCATCCTTTCAGAATACGAAAAGAGACTTCAGGATAGAGATGAAATCGATTTCGAAGACATGCTTCTTAATGCTTGCGATCTTTTAGAGTCAGGCACCTATAGACATCCATTCAAGGTAATACTAGTTGATGAATTTCAAGATATGAGCAATGCAAGGGCTCATATGATCAAAGCCATGATTGGCCAATCAGATGATGTTATTTTATTTGGCGTAGGTGACGACTGGCAATCTATATATAGGTTTGCTGGCGCCGACATTAGCGTGATGACCAAATTTGCAGATAACTTTGGATACACCAAAATCAATTATCTATCGGATACATTCCGTTGTAATCAAGGAATTGCAGATATAGCTACACAATTTATTCTTAAAAACCCAGCACAAATCCCAAAAACAGTTAATGCAACCTCAAAATCCAGAGCAAATTCGGTACGTATTATTTTTCACTCTGGAAATTCAGATTCAGCCATTTACGCACAACTAGAATCTCTTAATAAATGGGCAATAAGTAAAAACACTGTCATTGATGTTTGCTTGTTAGGTAGATACAATTTTTCAGAACCTCCGATATTTACAGCCTTAGCCCAACTATTTAAGGACAGAATTAACTTATTTTTCTCTACAGTTCATAGCTCTAAGGGATTGGGTTTTGATGCCGTAATAGTTCTGGGCATGACAGATAGGCCAGGGGTTGACTTTCCTTCAGCCAAACAAGATGATCCTGTGCTCTTTATTTTTATGCCTCAAGGCGATCAATTGGAGTTTGCAGAAGAGCGGCGGCTATTTTATGTGGCACTGACTAGAGCAAAAAAGATGGTATCTCTCATTACCCCAAAATACGAAGGATCTAGCTTTGTACGCGAGCTGCTTAAAACTGCCCTATCGAATGAATCTGTCTCTAGCGCCATAGGTACTCAAGAAATATCTAACGATGAAAAGTATGATGTACCGCAACCTCTCAATGCTGCAAATCAAAAGATATGCCCTAAATGTCGAAAAGGTAGGTTACTGCCCAGAATTAGTAAATTTGGGCCGTGGATGGTATGCGAGCATACTAATAAAGGTTTTTGCGACTACAAAAAAGATGGTCACAATGATTAATATAACATCAAGAAACTTTTGTAATTATGAGTAGCAGACTTGCCGTAATAGACTTTGAAACCACAGGTCTATCTCCCGATAACGGAGATCGAATTACCGAAGTAGCGATTGTTATTATTGAATCAGAAAAAGTTGTAGATCAGTTTGAAAGTTTAGTAAACACCGGCAGATTTATACCTACTTGCCATGCCCTGACATTTGTTGAAATGGCTAAATTGGAGTGTCATATGAATAGCATCAGCCCCAACCTCATTCGCGCTTATCGTAAATCCAAGTTTATAGTGGAATATACCAGCACTATAACGCTTCTAATTGGACAAAGTAATTCAAGCCTCGGCGCATTACTAAAAGAATATAAAATATCAACAGCCGCATTTATTACGGCATTCAATCCTCATAGTAACGTATTAAGTGATCAGGATAATATAGATGCTCAAAATTCCTTGATCAAAGACATCAAAGCCCTAGGGCTTCACACTATTAAAGGTTTTGGCCAAGACGTTGATGAACAATGGCCAAGAGAAGATAGCGTTCTAATACTAGGCATCACTGAATCACAGGCTGAGACTTTAGCTGATAGATATTCACAAAATGGATTTATATGGATTGGGTCAATTGACGCATTTCCAGCACTTCGATTGAGGTACCAAATAGCTTTGCCTACGAATATTGAATTAACAGATTGGCTTTCTAAGCTACCCGTTAATCTATCAGGCAAAGCAAAACAGCTAAGCCCTTTAGATCAAGCCTGGATAATGTCAGTGCCTTATTCCGAACAAACCCATTGGCTGGATTCTGATTCATGGGACTATAACAAAGTTTGGCCGCTAGCCAAGCCCGATGGAAGCGCAATGGGAGTTGGTACAGAACTGGATAGGGTTTTTAAATTAATCGCAGCTGGGCAATCACAAATTATTCGTAATTAAAGATCTACGCTATGTGGGCTTTAACATTATTAAAAGTACTCATTAGAGGAAATTCCAATGAAAACATTCATATCATTAGATCCAGCAGATACTGAGCCAGCAATGCAAACTCCTCTTGAGGAGTACCCAGGTTTTTTAGGATATCAAACTGATGATGGCTTTCTAGTGCTTGGCGTTGAGCTTGATACACTGAATGAGTTGAATTGGCCCAATTACTTCAAATTACTTGATGAATTAGACAAAACTGTTAAGGCTTCATTGAGCTTTGATAATAAAAAAATAGAATTTGATATACCCGGCCTCAATGATTCCCTGCCAAATATTTTAGATTTAATTCCCGCTATTGAAGTACATAAGGACCTTGAATATGGCTACCATATATTCTTTCTTAAACAATTTCATACAGCTAAAGATGTTGAAATACAGGTTGGCGCATTGGTAACTGCAATCAAAAATGAAAATAAAAAAATGAATATTAATCCATGAAATTAGTCTGTAATTTCGATATAACTTTATGGGAAGACTTGGGATTTCAATTTCAAGTAGCCGATTGGTTTGAGGGTGGTCAAATCTGGTATTCAGAAAAAGAATTTGATAGGCAAATATTTTCACTCCGAATGAATACTCATAGCGGGCATGTTCTGGCTAAAATTGAAAGTCTAAGCAGAGAAAAATTGGGTAATCATGTAGTTTTTGAAGAGGATGCATTGGAATGGTTCTCTGAAAAATCAGAGCAGTTTTCCGAAAAGTTGGGCAAAATTAGAAGCAACCCAGCATAATAAATTCGCATTATTGATCTGGATAGTGTCCATGCTCCTTATAAAATTCTTCGCACATTTGATCAAACTGCGCTTGAGTATATGAGACTACTTCAATATCAGTAGGCATTTCATAGTCATTACCCAACTCACCAAGCAACTGCCCACCTAAAAAAGGTTCCATAACAAAACCGCCGTCAATTAACCAGACTTTTTTCTTCATAAATAATCCTAGATTTCAATGACTAACTGTAGCAACCGAATTGATAAGCAGTGCTTTTATTATTCACGAGCCCCACATGTCTGTAAAGACCATAGTCACAAGAGCTTTTAATCGTAAGCGTTACTTTAAGTAACGCTTGTCCCGTTCTAAGCCGCCCGCAGCTCTCGTTCAGCCCGCTTCTTACTAGGATAATTATCAGCAGCCTTACTATCAGCCTCAATTAGCTTTCTCGTATTAGCTCCACGTAATTGCTCAATAGCCTGTATTACCTGTAAATGGCTATAGTGCCGCTCAATCATTAAGACGCTAGTGCCCATTTGCTTAGCTAGGGTATGAATAGGCACCATATCGTGAGTAAGTGCTAACGTGGCATAGGTATGACGCAGACTATAGAACACCCGCTTTTGATTGGTCTTGGGATCAATCAATAAACCATGGTCTGCTAAGAAACCGTCAAACATGTGGTTTAAGACATCACTTAAATCCCTACCCTCATTGGTTCTAAAGATGTAATCGTCATTGGTTGGCTTAATCAGCTCAGCCAATGGATCTTTAATTGAGCTAGCTACCCTATAGTTCCGCATGGCAATACGCTCTAAGACCCTAATACTAGGCAATCGTCCAATAATTTGTCTTTGCCCTGTTTTACCTTTAACCGTCATCTCGCAACTACGATTTAGGCTATGCACCTCTATGACTTCCCCATCTTCATCCAATTGATCTGTGACAGTACTAATAGGGTTCATCATGAAACGGATCTGCTTCCATTTCATATCAAGTAACTCAATGCCTGGCCTAGCTCCTGTATCCACCAGCATCTCTACATAGTCCCTAAGAATCTCTCTGCGCTCACGAACATCTCTAGTTTTGCCTGACTCTATGTATGGTCCCAGTAGTTTTAATAAGGCTCTAAGCTCATGCAATTCAAACGCTGGGCGACGCACACTCTCTTTAGTCTTGCCATCTAGCTTGGGGCGATTAC
>Ga0194039_1002081_pt1 | contig 10317 bp, 10 predicted proteins | sample JunL228m_MetaG_FD_148679 | JGI IMG/M metagenome (GOLD analysis project Ga0194039, IMG submission 148679) | Anoxic zone freshwater microbial communities from boreal shield lake in IISD Experimental Lakes Area, Ontario, Canada - Jun2016-L227-8m | ecosystem: Environmental > Aquatic > Freshwater >...
GTACAGCACGGCAGCGGATGGATCGGCCTTCGCCATCGTTATGGCCGTGACCAATCCCGGAGAGGCGCCGCACCTGCGGGCAAGCATGATCATTGTTCCGACCGATACCCCCGGTTTCAATTTGGTGCGCAACATCTCCGTCATGGGTCACGCCGGTAGCGATTACTTCAGCCACGCCGAAATCCTCTATCAATCCTGCCGGGTCCCGCAGAAAAACCTTTTGGGTCCGGAAGGATGGGGGTTTGTCATCGCCCAAGAAAGGCTGGGACCGGGAAGGATTCACCACTGTATGCGCTGGATCGGCATCTGCCAGCGGGCCCTGGAGCTGATGTGTCGGCGAGCCACCCAACGGGTGATAGCGATGGACGGCAAGACGCTCGCGACCAGGCAGATTATTCAGGCATGGGTAGCCGAGTCGGCGGCGGAGATCCAGGCGGCACGGCTGATGACCCTTCATGCGGCCTGGAAGATAGAAAACCTCGGTGCCAAAGAGGCGAGAGACGATATTTCCCTCATCAAGTTTTATGTGGCCGATGTCCTCCAGAAGGTTATCGACCGGGCTCTCCAGGTCCACGGCGGTCTGGGCATGACGGATGACACGATCATCGCCTTTTTCTATCGGCATGAACGGGCAGCGCGGATTTATGACGGTGCCGATGAAGTACACAAAATGTCGGTAGCCAAGCGGATTATGAGACAGAAAGGCGGGATGCAGTAAAGGTTAGAGGAGAAAAATATGAGTTTAATTGATGCTGCAAAGCCTGTTAGGGAGGGGGAAGAACTGGATCCCCGCCGGATTGAGATTTACTTGAAAGACGCCATTCAAGGCTTGGCCGGGCAGATTACGATTACACAATTTCCAAGCGGACATTCAAATCTTACATATTTAATCACTTCAGGAGATCGTGAATTCGTCTTGAGACGACCGCCATTCGGCAGGAAGGTCCGAACGGCCCATGACATGGGACGGGAATATCTGGTCCTGAAGGCGTTGCGGCCTTATTTCCCATACTGCCCGAAGGCCTTCGCATATACGGAGGATGAATCCGTTATGGGCTGTCCGTTCTACATTATGGAGCGACTGAAAGGGATAATTCCGCGCAAGGAAATGCCCCAGGGCGTGACCCTGTCTAAAGATGAGGCCAGAATACTTTGCGAACGGCTCATCGATGTATTTGTCGAGCTGCATCGTGTCAATTACAGAGACACAGCGTTGACGGAGCTGGGGAGACCGGAGGGATATGTAAGGAGACAGGTAGAAGGTTGGTCGAAACGCTATCGAGGGGCACGAACGCCGGATGCCCCGGATTATGAAGCGGTCATGGCCTGGCTTCAGGAACGGATGCCGGGAACATCACCTGCGCCCTCAGTGATTCACAACGATTACCGCTTTGACAACGTCGTCCTTGCTCCGGAAGATCCCTTGCGAATCATCGGTGTCCTCGACTGGGAGATGGCAACCATCGGCGATCCCCTCATGGATCTCGGGGGAGCCCTGGCATATTGGATCAACAGGGACGATCCTGAAGAAATGCAAGCAATCCGCCTGATTCCAACCCACTTGGAAGGGATGATAACAAGGGGAGAGGTGATCAGCACTTATTGCACCAAGATGGGGCTGTCGGAAGGGAACATGGATTTTTATTATACCTTCGGGTTATTTCGCCTCGCTGTGATCGCCCAGCAGATATATTATCGCTTTTACCACGGACAGACGAAGGACAAGAGATTCGGGATGCTGATTTTCGCCGTTAATGTCCTGGAAAAAAAGGCGCTGCAGGTCATGAAAACCGGGGAAATATAATCACCATAGTACCTATGAAAAATGGCTTCGCTACGGCTCAAAAATCTTTTTCGCTTCTCGTCAGTTTGCATATAATTATGATTAATTACCAGACTTTAAATTCAATCTCGGAACAGCGAAAAACATTTGGTTAGCCGCTTGCGAACCATTTATCTGCGGCTATGCAAAATTCGCAATTCTTTCATAACGCTGAAAAGTAAGGAGGAGTGATGAAAAAAGATATATTTTCTCTGGTGGGTCGGACCGCTTTAGTGACGGGCGCGAGTCGTGGCATCGGGGAGGCAATTGCCAAAACACTTGCAGAGCATGGGGCCAGGGTAATTTTGACGGCGAGGCGGGTAGAGGGGCTAAAGCGGGTAACAGAAGAGATTGTGGCCGGGGGCGGGAGCGCTGCTGCTATTGCCTGTCACTTGGGTGAAATGGACCAGATCGGACAACTATTCGACCAGATCCGGAGCGAATACGGCAAGCTGGATATGCTGGTAAACAACGCGGGAACAAATCCTTTCTTCGGCGATGTTCTCAGTGTCGATGAGAAGGCCTGGGACAAGACTGTGGACGTAAATCTGAAGGGATATTTCTTCATGAGCCAGTATGCGGCGAAAATCATGAAGGAGCAAGGAGGTGGGGCCATCGTGAATGTTGCTTCCGTCAATGGCATCCGTCCCGCTCCCTTCCAGGGGATCTATTCGATAACCAAGGCAGGGATCATCTCGATGACACAGTCTTTTGCCAAGGAACTGGCGCCTTTCCATATCCGGGTAAATGCCATTCTCCCCGGTCTGACGGACACGAAATTTTCCGCCATCATGATCCAGAGCCCCGAGATCATGAAGATCATCCTCCCCATGATCCCCCTGAACCGGGCGGCTCAGCCGGAGGAGATGGCTGGATTAGTCCTCTATCTCGTCTCCGACGCCGCATCATATACGACAGGGGCCTGCATACCTGTGGACGGGGGCATGCTGGCGTAGTAGGGACACTGCGCTGAACATGGAGACGCAGGACGTGTCTGGACGATGTGTGAGACAGCATGTCGTTTCACGTGAAACAAATTGCTATTGTCTTGAAATATCTGATACTTGCAGCTCATCAAGTTGGTTCAGGGGGCATGCTTGGCACCGGGGTTGTTTCTTGCAGTAGTTCTTGCCGGTGTTGACCAGCAGGGCGTGGTATTGATTGTACAGAGGGGTGTCATGGGGGAGATGCTCCATGAAGAGACGCTGTATCTCCCCGTAAGCAAGCCTTTCCCGGATAACTCTGTGCCGTATCAGTATTCTGCGGGTGTATGCGTCCACTACAAAGACCTGTTTCCCTCCGGCATAGAGGAGCATACTGTCGGCCGTCTCTTCGCCAATGCCCTTGACCTGAAGCAGTTTTTCGCGCAGAGCTCCGGTTTCTTCTCTAAGCATGGCGTCCAAGTTTCCATGAAAATAATCCTGAAGAAATGTGAAGAAGGATTTCAGCCGTCGGGCCTTGACATTGTAATATCCTGATGGTCGGATCAATTCAGCAAGATCTGACTCCGGCATTGCCAGCAGCGCATCCGTAGAAAGCATATGCGCTGTTTTCAGGTTGGCGATGGCTTTTTCCACATTTTGCCATGCCGTATTCTGGGTCAGGATTGCCCCGACGATGACTTCCAAGGGAGAATCACCCGGCCACCAGTGGAGGTTTCCGAAGTGATCATTCAGAGCATGGTAGGCGGCGATGAGCCACTGAGCGTTATGTCGTTCCTTCTTATTCATACCAGCGGGAAATTGGGTAATGACGATTTTCACAAAGGTCAAAAAAACGCCGTTTTCGTCATTCCGGACCCCGCATCTGGTACGGGGCAGGCTTGATCAGGAAAACGAAGTTTAATGTTCATAATCCAGCATTTTCTATGCTTTCTGGACCCCGGCTGCCGGGATGACAGTGGTGATTGCTTTTTGCGTATGTGTCAATAATGAGATCTTGAAGGCGATAAGGAAAGGCCTTCTATTTGCGCAGGGCCACAAAGAAGGTTGCCTGTCCTCTCTTGATCAGGAGCATGATGCTTCCTTTGTTTGCCTTCTTGCTGATCTCGCGTACGTATTCTTTCACGGAAGCAATCTTCACCTTGTTGACCTGAAGAATAATATCTTGAGGTTGAATACCCATCTCATCGGCAGGGCTGCCGCTCTGAACACGGACGACAATGATCCCCGTTTTCTTGGGAATTCCTAAATAACGGGCAATTTCCGGCGTAATGTCCTCGATGGCAAGACCAAATTGTTCATAGGCGCCGCCCTTTGCGGCCGCCACTTCGGGTTGATCTTTCCGCTCGACAACTGTCACCTGGAAGATCATTTCCCTGCCGTCACGGATAATCTTGATACTGACTTTGTCCCCCACATGGAAAGAAGCGATGGAGAGCAATAAGTCATGGGTGTCTTTTATCTTTTTGCCATTAATTTCCGTAACTATGTCGCCAGCTCTGATTCCGGCGCGCTCCGCCGGATCTCCCTTGAATACTTCAGAGACAATGGCGCCTCTGCGCTCCTTCAACTGGAGCGATTTGGCCATTTCTTCCGTAATATCCTGCACAGAAACACCCATCCATCCTCGTGAAACCTTTCCCTTGGATTTCAAATCGGGGAGGATGTTTTTTGCCATGCTGATGGGTAAGGCAAAACCGATACCCTGTCCCTGGGCCACAATAGCGGTGTTGATGCCGATCACCTTTCCTTCCATATTGAAAAGCGGTCCGCCGCTGTTACCCGGATTGATGGAGGCGTCGGTCTGGATAAAATTATCATATGGACCGGCCCCGATGACCCGACCTTTGGCGCTGACAATGCCCGCCGTTACTGTCTGTTCTAGACCAAAGGGATTACCGATTGCCAGCACCCAGTCCCCGACGCGGAGCTTATCGGAATCGCCAATTTCTGCAACGGGCAGGCTTTCGCTGGGCTTGATCTTGATTAGGGCGATATCTGTTTTCGCGTCTTTGCCAATGATCTTCGCTTCGTACTCTCTGCCGTCAGACAATTTAACGAGGATTTTGTCGGCATGTTCCACAACATGATTATTTGTAAAAATGTAACCATCGGAACTGATTATAAAACCGGATCCGAGACTTTGTTGCTTGAATTCCCGACGCGGTGCGTCTCCGAAGAACCGGTCAAAAAATTCGTCGCCGAAATAACGATCAAAAGGCGCACCGCCTCCGAAAGGAGAACGCGTGCCTCCCCTTACTACCTTTGTGGTGCCGATGTTGACGACAGACGGTTTGACCTTCTCGGCAAGATCCGCAAATGACCCTGGCGTTCTGGTGTTATCGCCCGGCGATATCGCCGAGGCCGTTTGCACATCCGTCCCGGTCGGCACGAGGAAAGATGACCGGAGCACTTCCACAACGGAGACTATGAAAAAGCCGATCAGACAGGCTAGGAGAAACATGAAAAACGTCTTACGGTTCTTGTATTCCATGGATTGAATGCATCCTCCCAATTCTTTATGATTAACTATAGAGCGATCACGAAAACATCATTTGCAGATTCGCTATTACGGGCAGCGCCCTATCACACATCCCGAGAAATTTCAATATTTATGAATATGTATTAAAGTGGTTCTCTTTGTACCCCATTTATCAAGGTTCCGATACCTTCGATTGTGACTGTCACACGATCGCCTTCCCTGAGGAAGAGGGGGGGTTGCCTTGTAAAGCCCACGCCTTCAGGTGTTCCGGTCAGAATCACCGTTCCCGGCAATAATGTCAGGGAATGACTCAAATCGCTGACGATGGTCGCGATATCATAAATCATGCTGGCAGTGCTGGCATCTTGGACGACCAGATCATTGATCATTGTCCTGATACTGAGGCGGTTGGGGTCCGGAATCTCATCTCTGGTGACGAGACAGGGGCCTAAAGGGCAAAAAGTATCAAATCCTTTTCCTCTGGTCCACTGCCCTTTCTGTTTTTCAAATTGCCAGTCCCGAGCGCTTACATCATTTGCGCAGGCGTAACCGAGGACATGATTCATTGCTTCTGACACCTTGATGTTCTTCCCTGTCTTCCCTATGATAACGGCAAGTTCTCCTTCGTAATCGACCTGATCCGGTCCTGCGGTCGGAAGTAAGATGTTGGTATCGTGCCCGGTAAGACTCGTGTTCGCCTTTATGAAGACTACCGGGTAGGGAGATACATCTGTCCCTATTTCATCGGCATGTTTGCGATAACTGAATCCAAGGGCGAAAATGTTCGGCGGTGCCATAGGGGGCAAATATGCTATGATCTTCAAATATTTGTCCGTAGGCTTGAGAGAGGTAAAGATGTCTCCCTCAAGAACCTGCATTGTCCCGGAGATTTCGGAACTGTGCAAACCGTAGTGGATCTGACCATCTTCCGTAAGACATCGGCATATCTTCATGAGTTTCTCCTAAGGCGTTTGTACTTTGAATATAGGGACATTTACCCGTGCCGTCAAGGTGGGAACAAAGAAATAATTCAGATAAAAGACCCTTGACAGGGCGAAATAAAACAACATAGATGATTCCACGAAGAGCGATTGCATTTTCAGGCATGAACACCCGCTACAATTTGGGCGATACAGAAAGAAGAGAACGGGACATGGCATCATGGAAAAAGGGGGCGCGCCATCGTACCAGGTAATAAAGGTCTCCTGAAGCGGATTCATGACTCAGCATGGGCATGGGATCTCTTTCAGGGACCGGTGTACAACCGCTTGATTTTTAAAGCCGCAGCGAATTATTTTGATGCTGTGATCAGTCTTGCGGGCAAAGGCGCCCCTACCAGGATTCTCGATATTGGTGCGGGTGAGGGAGTGGTGAGTCTTCGTCTGGCGAAGGCTAATCCGGACGCCGCCGTGGTCGGAATCGATTATGCCCTGATGCAGGTGCGCGCTGCGAATCGGCTGAAAGAGAAGGAGCGGGTTCTCAATTGTACCTTCCAGCAGGGTAACGCCATGGCGCTTCCTTTTTCAGAGGCTTCCTTCGACATGGTTATAAGCGTCAATTCCATTAAACACTGGCCGGATCCAGTCCAGGGGCTATCTGAGATCAGACGTGTCCTTAGTCCCCGGGGACAAGCCTTTATCTCCGAGGCCGACAGATCCGCGTCACCGGAAGAGCTCCTTGTCTTTTCAGAAAAATATCGGGCATGGTATATTTGGGGTGCGCTGATGCGATGGATTCTTAGAAATGTCGTTTTCGGGAAGAGCTATACCGCGGCAGAATTAAAGACCATCGCCAGAAAGGCCGGATTCAGCGACACGATCATTCAAGCGGCCCCCGGCCCCTTTTTTCTTCTGGTGCTGACAAAATAATCCTCCTTGAGGCTTATTTCGCAAACATGGTATAAGAAACGAAAGCGGAAGCAGGGCTTGCCTTAAAGGACGTTATAAAAACTGGACAGCCATGACGACAGCCATTGAACAAATAGGCAGATCAGGCCTGAATGCAGCCCGTGTTTCTCGGGACACCCTTGCTTTTGCCTTTAGAATCCTGACCAGAATGTTTGATGTCCGTGCCTATAACAGCGCGGTCCGCATGGTCCTGATCAATCAGATCTATTTCACCTCCGTCCAGATACTGCCTCTTTTTCTAGCCGTATCGGTAATTTTTGGGGCAATTGTTATCGGTATCATCGGCCAGTATCTAATCCAACTGGGTCTGTTTTACTATTTTGGCCAGTTACTCATGGGTTTTGTAGTCACGGAATTTGCCCCCTTCATCACGGTCCTCCTTATTGCCCTGCGTTCAAGTTCGGCCGTTAATGCGGAAATCGCCGTCATGAAGGTCAATAAAGAGTTGAATACCCTGCATGTCTTTCGGATCGACGTGATCACTTATCTTTTCCTGCCGCGTATTCTCAGCGGCATCCTTTCGATTGTTCTTCTTAGTTGGCTGTTTTCCATGATCGTTCTTGCCAGCGGTCTGATCTTTTCGGCTTTATTATTTGACATGAGTATAAACGACTATGTGACAGCTCTTCTGGCATCGGCAGAATTTTCCGATCTCATTGTGATGCTGATTAAGTGTGCAACCATGGGATTTTTTATTGTCATGATCCCTATCCGTTACGGCATGCGTGCCACGGACGAGCTGACCAGCATTCCCATCTCCGTCCACCATGGCATGGTCAATGTGTTTATTGCAATTATGATTATCGAGGTGGTCTCATTAATCGTCGTGTCATCGATCTCAAAATTCATTTAAGGTTGTACAGCAAAGAGGAACTGCTGGACAAAGAACTTTGCGAAATCATGACGCAGGAAAAACACCGCCTGGGTCTGGTCTCTATGGATGCCCCCCTGATATCCAATCTCAGCGTGTTGAGCAACATCGCCCTAATAAAACAGTATCACGGGGGTCTGACGGTTCCCGAGGCGGAAGATATTGTAAAGATGCGCCTAAAGAAGCTGCATCTGGAAGATATCGCTGAGAAGAGAAATCCTGTGCTGTTGGAGGTTCAGCGATTTTGCGCCATGGTTCTGAGGGCCGTAATGGTTGAAGACGCTATGGTGGTCATCGACAGACCCTTCAAAATCATGCCGGATCTTGACGACACTCACTTTATTCGTGAGGTCCTAACATCGGTGGATGACCTGTTTCGGGAATGCCATATTTTTGACTATCTCTGGAATGAAGAGCGATACACAGGAGGAATGATACATGGCGCTTAAAACGGAATGGAAGGTGGGTCTTTTCATTGTCTTGACCGTGCTGTTCATCCTTGTCGGTCTTGGGTACATGGCTTATAAAAAAGGCATTTTCCAGCCGGAGAACACCTATACCCTTTCCTCCCGGACGGGAGATGGTTTGTCCGTGGGGATGCCTTTGTTTTTTTCCGGGTTCAAGATCGGCAAGATTGGGGAACTGGAACTCAGCGATAAGGGGATGGTTATGATAACGGTCAAAGTCCCCACCCAGCACGCCAAGTGGATCCGCTCCGATAGTAAATTCGTCCTCGAAAAGCCCCTCATCGGTTCTCCGAAGTTCACGGTAACCACCCTAAACTTGAGCAGCCCTCTTTTGTCCTCCAATTTCATTGCCACTCTGAAAGAAGTAAATGATATCAATGATGTAATCCAAATGGTTCAGCCTATCCTGGACCAAGTAGCTATGATTACGGACAATGTCGAACGGCTGACCGGCTCCCTCGCTGACCCGAAGGGGGACATGAGTAAGATTCTCAAACATTCTGAGGAATTAACGAGAAATCTGTCCTCCAAGAAATCTGTCCTGGAGATGGCCATGGGAGATGAAAAAAGCGTCCAGAACATTCATGCATCTCTTCAGAATGCCAGAAATATTACCGATCAGGTGGGGAAGCTTTTGAAAAAAACGGATGAGGAACTCTACGGGAAGGACGGAATCATTCCCCTGGTCATTAAGATTCTAAGGGAACTGGTGACCAATCTCGACAAGATTGGCAAAACCCTTGACAACGTTACGAAAATCAGTTCGAATACAGCGGAAGCGACGCAGGATTTAAAGCTCTTCAGAAGCGAGGTTGACTCAACCGTGAATTCCCTCAACCGGTTGATTAATGAGTTGGATAAGAAAATACCATTTAAATCGGAACCAAAGATTAAACTACCGTAGAGAGGCATTCTATTGCCATTGACTGTCTACAGGTAATAATTACGAAGCCGTCGATCATGGCCAAAATCTCGACTTTTTACGAGGGCGTCAATTATGAAAGGAAATAAAATCACGTTCAGAAGTATGCTTCCAGTCACGTTGCTCATGGTTCTCCTAATGAGTTGTGGAGGCTCTCAGTCCGTACCCGACTGGACGTATGCCAGCTTCAATCAGATGGAGGATTTCAAGAAGGCATATCTGGAAGGAAAGGCGGGGGTTGCCGATCTGCATTTTCAGCGCGCCGTCGAAGAGATCAAGAAAAGCGGTGATCTCAACCTTTTAGCGAAAGCCTATCTGACCCGGTATGCCGTGCAGGTTGCCCTTTTAGAATCTTTTCGAGATGATGATTTTCTGAAAATCCAGGCTGCGGAATCGAACCCTGTAAACGCTGGGTTTCACGCCTTCCTGAAAGGAAACTTCTCACAGACTGACCGCAACCTGCTGCCTTCCCAATATGCCCCGACCGTCGCCGATGTCCTTGCTGCCAGAAAGGATAGTCTTGTAGCGGATGTCCAGAAGATCGAAGATCCCCTCTCCCGGCTGGTCATGACGGGGCTCCTGGTGCAGTATGGGTATGAAAACGCGGAGCTGCTTAATGGGGCGGTGGAAATCGCTTCCCGGCAGGGGTGGAAAAAGGCCCTCCTGGTCTATTTAGACCGCCTGCAGGCTTTTTATGTACAGCGACAGGAAGGTGAAAAAGCTGATAAAATCAAGCAAAGAATCCTGTTGATCCAATCATGACGATCAGCCAGCATCGATGCGGATGTGGCGCGTCCAACTGGTAGGGGTCCAGGTGGGATCGGCAAGGGGCTGGGAATCTCCCGTTGCCAGGCCGCATTTTCGGGAAAAGTAGCGGTGAAAAGCGAGATTATTCGTTAATTCCG
>Ga0194039_1002082_pt1 | contig 10315 bp, 5 predicted proteins | sample JunL228m_MetaG_FD_148679 | JGI IMG/M metagenome (GOLD analysis project Ga0194039, IMG submission 148679) | Anoxic zone freshwater microbial communities from boreal shield lake in IISD Experimental Lakes Area, Ontario, Canada - Jun2016-L227-8m | ecosystem: Environmental > Aquatic > Freshwater >...
TCCCTGGGGGGGCCGGGCCTCGACCAGGGCCAGTGCATCAAGCCGGACCTGTCAGGGAAAGGTATGTTTTCGTTGACAGGATACTCGTACGCAAATGGTGGGGATGTTACCGGGAACCATGGCATCGCAGACTTCTGGGTGGTCCATATGCAAATCCCGGCAGGCCTCCATGCTGATTTCACGGTCGGGCCTGTGAACGGTACCGCCCCGCTGACCGTTAAATGCACCGATAAGTCCACCGGAAACCCAACCACGCTGGTCTACAATTTCGGGGACGGAACGAATGTGACCGGGCCGAATCCTACCCATACCTACCGGTTCCCCGGCGTCTACACGATTAGCCAGTCAATTATGAAATATGACACCACGACAAATTCTGTTATCGGCAGCACCGCAACAAAACCGGGCGTCATCACGGTGAACAAGGTACCGGGGGTTCCCCTTGTAGCGAAATTCAACGCATCACCCGTAACCGGAACAGCTCCCCTGAAAGTTTCCTTCACCGATCAGTCAACCGGATCTCCAACGTTCCTGAATTATGATTTTGGTGACGGGATGAACGCAACGGGCCCAAATACAGCCCATATTTACCAGTTCCCAGGGGTCTACAATGTCACCCTGACAATCATGAAATATGATGGAAGCAATGGTTCGGTTGTTGGTAATGCATCTGTCCGGAACGGCCTGGTCCGGGTCAACGGAAAATAATATGATACCCTCTATTTTTCCATACTACCGTTTGTATCCAATAGTTCCCCCCGGCGTTAACAGCAAAAAAAGTGTTGGTAACACCATTGCCATCAATCACGGCTGATGCCGGGAAAGCCAAGGTAACGTTAATTCGAGTTATGTATCATTCCTGATCTTGTTGATTGGGTAGGGCTGATTGAGTATTCCGTTTTTTTGTCACGCGATTGTTTTGATCCTGAAATTATGGCGAATTACAGTTTTTTTGCCCTGTTAAAATTGAGGGGTCTCCGTTTGTTAATCGATACCCGTGATACCATTCGCATAACCTGACCCCTGTAGGTAAAACACCCGCAGCATCCGGCAACCCTTTGTCCCAGAACAGCGTGCGGAACGGGTAACAGGTTGCTGGACCATGACAAATCCTTTACCTTCGCAGGGGGGCCAAATCTTGCAATCGATTTTCCCGTTCTCCCCTGTAATATGCACAACGTTTTTTGGTAATTCCGGATGTACCAATTGATGCAGAATCCTGATTTATCCAGAAGACGGTTCCCGTGTGCCGATTAAAAAGACCACATCTATCAATGCTGATTCCCATTAACACCTCAATTGAGAATTTTTTTGGTAATCTTCGTCGTTAGTTTACCCCCAAGGGTCATGAAAACCATCCTGATCCCAGGAGAATGGAAGACGAATGCAGACCTCGACCTAAACTTCAGATGATGAAACCGTGCCAATTTCAGACCACAATGTGCTGAAAAATTTTCATCCGCGTCTGCCCCTTGCCGGTGATCCCCCGAATGTCCTTCTTACCAATTACCAGAAGTGCAGTGGATTGCACATATAAAAATTATTCCGAGGAAATGAAGATACGCATCTCTGTCCCAGGAATTGGTGAGATTGGTTCAATGACACTCATTGCTGAGATCGGGAATGTCAACGATTTCTCTTCAGGGGATAAATTAGCCAGCTGGTTAGGTATAGTTCCTTGCATTTACCAATATGCGGACAAGTTACGTACCCGCTCTATCACCAAGAGTGGATCTGAAAATGCACGAGGGATCCTTGTCCAGATAGCACACGCAGAATCTCGCTCTCGAAATAGTGCACTCAAACCATTCTTGATCCGCAAAAAAGCTATTATCGGTGCGGGTAAAGCTATTATTGCTCACGCCCGCAAGATTGTGGTATTATCTGGCACCTGCTGACCAACCGCGAATTCTACGATGATGGACTCTATGTAAAGAGCCATCAGCCACTTAATGGTAATGTGGAGGTACCCTCTGTTATATCAATCGAGGAGATTATTCAATTGTTTATGGATGCATCAGAGATCATAAAAAAACGTGATCCTGACCCTAAATATTTATTTCAACCTCAATTTTAGAGATTTGCATGCTAAAACATAATTAAGGTGACTAGGGAAAGTTCACATTCCCAAACCTTGGTGCAAAAAGACGTAAATAGGCATAGAATAATATTCAATTGGTGAGAAAAGATGCCATCCTTTGTATGTATTGGTAAGGACTGTAAATTTGAGACCTCCGCTCCTACCGAAGGCGAGTTGATGACCAAGATTGCCGAACACGCAAAAACCGTTCATAAGCTGGACCCAATCCCGGCAGATATGATGGTCAAGGTGAAGGCCGCAATTAAGAAGTGAAAATTATAATTTTCACTTCCTTGCGTGAACGTGGGGTGATTTCCTCACTCGTGGTGCTGTTTTAATGAAGTAAGGAAAGTTTATCATTCCCGGTTCGACCGCTGAATGGTCAATCATACCTTCATACCTGGCCTGACGTTGTTAACGTTTGATCCCTGGGTTCATCCATACGAATTAACCCCCTCGTTACACTCCCGGGACCCGCCGATTTATTTACCTGGTTAACCAGGCCATCCGGGAGAGGATTAACTCGAAATTTACTATTGGGAAAACCGGCGAGAACATGTCGTATTCCCCGTCAAACATGGAGCATTGGAAAAAAGAATGAAGGGGCGATTTTTTTCTGATAATTGTTACACAGGGTAAAACATAATTCAAAAAAGGCGATGAACCAGCGTGTTTTGGAGGATTGTTCGTTACTACATTGATTTTATTTATTGTGAGTTTATATTTGTCCGATTAAAACATCACCAGGCAGGGGAATATCCGGAAGAAAAATAAATTCCAGGGGTAGTATTCTACTGCATACCCTATATTAACCCTTCAAATATCGATTTCCAGATAATAACTCGTTAAAATGAAGACGGGAAGGTTGAGAGAGCGGACCCATAAACCCAAATTTTTTACAGCACCAAAAAAAAGGTTCGGCCTTTTCTATCGGGCCGAATGTTAACATTCAATAGATTACAGTGAAACATATGAATCCAGAAGCTCTTTAAGCCGCAATTCTGATTTCTTACAGTAAACTTCGGATATATCAATTCCTAAATATCTTCTTTTCAATCTTTTTGCGACCGCAGTTGTTGTTCCGACCCCGTTAAATGGATCTAAAATAATGTCATTTTGATAACTGAATAGTTTTAAGGACCGCTCTACCAGTTCTTCGGGAAACATCGCGGGATGATCGTATTTTTTCATATTCCGGTCCGGTCCAATCGACCATTTTGCAACCACCCATTTTTTAAATTCATCCCCGGTAATATCGATATTTTCCCGGAGCCCCGGTTTTAATAAATCCCCCTTTGAAAAGATCTCCAGAAATTCCCACGTGTATTTTAAGTAAGGACTACTTGGACTCTTCCAACTTCCCCAGGCCGTGTATTTACAATTGTAATTATTTTTTTCCCAGAGAATTTCTCCTTTCCAGATCAATTTTTTCTCCATGAAATGATTTGCGATGATCTGGTGACTGGGAATATAATCAGAAAATAATGGCTGGACATTAACAATGATCCGCCCTCCATATTTCAAAACCCTGATACACTCGTCAAAAATTGAAAATAGCTTACTAAAATATAATTCCCAATGTTGCCCATCTTCACCGGTATCGTACCCTAAGCCGAAGTTGTAGGGGGGAGAAGTAAAAACCAGATCCACACAATTATCTGGTAATTTTTTAAGTATTGTTTCACTATCTCCGCACAAAATTTTATTCTCAAATCCGGTTGGGATTTCATTAACTTCCCGGGTAAAGTTATTATTTAAGGCATAAAAATAAGAACTCCTTTTAATAACCTGCGCTTTTCGACCTTTTACTTTCCTTTCCTGGTTATATCCAACAAATAATCTTTTTCGACCTTTGATTCCATAACTCCCATTGTTTTCAACGTGTCCGATTATTTCATCAAAGATATTTTTTTCGGGGTCAGGGGAATCTGTTTCTTCTGATCTTGTTCCGTGGTAATTATTTTTTATTAAATTTTTTAATTTGTCCAGGTCTACAGAATGGTAATAGAACGTTAATACTGAATCTGCAAAGGAAAAATAACAATCTTTGGCAGGTATTTTTTTTTGAATGAGGTCGAGTAAACGTCGTTCTTCTGAACCAAAGGGTCTGCTTAATGGGATACTGATAGATAAATACCTCGTATCTGTCTCGTTTTCGCATTCTTTCATTTCATCAGGAATTATTTTTTGATTCATTTTCCTTCCTTTTTATTTGGATTGTCCCTTCTTTTTCCTATATACTTGTTGTATACCACTCATATTTTGAGTTGATCAATTGTTCTTCCAATCTATAATCCTACAATTTTTTTTACGTTATGGGGTCATTTTTCCTTCGGGCGATCTATTTTGAATGCACGAAAATCTTGCATATATTCTCAAATACCGGGAATTTCTTTGATAATAATGGAAACCCGGGGTCAAATACAATTGTTATACACCATAGCCCGGTTTATCGCGAAGGTGTGGGCAACCTTGATCTTTCCTAATTATGCCCGATCCAATTGGTCCATAAGGTAGCGCAGATACCATTCCGCCTGATACCCGCACCGAACTGTTCGCACATGAAAAGAGGTGTCGGAAAATAGAAAAAAGGGGTTTTCTAGCCCAAGTGTCCGTATTCTACGAGGGAACTCCTGTCAGTAAGTTTGACACCCATGAAAAAAAACATACTTTTGATTATCCAGGCGAAGTGTTTTGATCCTATTTTTTGTAGCGGGTCCACGGTCTCCAACCATGTCTACCTGAATTGGGCATTCAGACGAAATTCTGCAGATCACCACCCATAGATTTCATCCAGTACTGAAATTTTTTTCACCGGTTACAGGAGCTGGTTTATTATACCAGAATTTTACAATTGTTAAATACTCGCGGAGGGAGAACAGGATGCGTTATTTTGCCGTAGTTTTCTGCATTTTTTGTGTGGCACTGATAGCTGGTGCATATGCAGGATGTGGTGTCGATACGAACCCGTATGACGACAGTCCTGGGACTCTCCCGAATGGTTACTATCCCCCTGCTGCAGATTTTTACGGGAACCCGGTGCAGGGCTACGCACCCCTGGCCATTATGTTCACGGACAGGTCTACGAATGTCCCAACCTACTGGGCGTGGAATTTTGGGGATGGCCAGACTTCAAATATTAACAACCCTGTCCATACATACCAGTCCCCTGGCATGTACTCCGTGTCGCTGACTGCAGGTAACGGGTATGGTGGGAATTCAATCACAAAAACGGACTACGTGGCAGTAAATCCGGCTTCGTCTACACCAGTTGTAGATTTTTCCGCAAATATTACCTCAGGGAATGTACCATTACAGGTGGAATTCACGGACCACTCATCAGAGGGAATAATCGTATCACGGGCATGGACATTTGGCAATGATGACATCCCGGTACCTGAATTAACAACGGACCAGAAAATTGTCCATACCTTTACCGAAGCAGGTCAGTTCAATGTAAGCCTTACAGTTACGGCTGAAAACAATCAATCGGCATCCCTTGAAAAGACCTCTTTTATACGTGTGAGAACACCCGCACCTGAACAGGGTACAATTACCCTTATGAGAGGGTGGAACCTGGTGTCCACACCACTTCCCTTAAAAGACCAGTACCAGACTGCAGGACGGGTATTTGCGGGCGTTGATATGGACTCCCGCTCATTATTTTCGTATGATGCAGGATCGAAACATTATACCCCACTGGATTCACAATCGGTACTTCTCCCACTTGAAGGGATATGGGTCTATTCAAAGAGGGATACACCCCTGACCTTCAATTACCAGGTCACGCGGCCGGTCGTGATCTCGAAGCATATGACATGGGGCTGGAACCTCGTCGGATACCCATTGGTAAAACCAGGGAATGCACGTGAAGGTTTTATCTCAATCGACTCTACCTGGTCAACCATATTATGTTTCAACGCGACCATGCAACAGTACTCATCAACTATCTTCAATGAAAGGGCAGGGGGACCAAGTGACCAGCAACTAATGTTCCCTATGAACGGATACTGGATATTCATGACCAGTGATGGCGATTTGTCGGTGTCGATAGAGTAAGCAAATAGTTTACCCGGGCCAGTTAATCACATGATATTATCAGGTCCCTGGTGGTTAACCGATAAATTCAGTACCATTCCAGATTAACCAGGGAAGTACCTGCCAACACAGCCGTCCATTGATGGCTTCCAACGGGAATTGCACCCAGGCTGAAATTTGGGAAATTATCCTGACCATTTTAATTTCGACCAGGGTGATCGTTTCATTATTTATCCATACTTCAAGAAGGATTACCCGGCTACCTAACGCGGTGAAAACTGGTAGTCAGAGACCAAAAAAATGTCGGGCAGTATTATTATCTTTCACCCAATCCGGTTATTATTTGGATATTAGACGACAGGGAACAACTCTTGTTATGTCGGCTGGTCGTCTTTCAGAGTTAGACCTCTTTGTATGCCGTATCCTGGATATCCTTACCTTTCACACCTCCCACGTAATCATGAGCGGATACTGTCAAGAGCGGAATGCAGTGAATATTGTACGTTCCGTTCATGGAATACGGGGGGGAGTAATCTCTCGTTGTTATTCAAGAAATCCCTCAATTACACTCAACCGCGAATTATTATAGGATTTTCTGAAAGAATTTGGGGATTTTTGTCAAGGATTATCCGAGTACAAGGAGAACAACCCGCCTGATAAAGATCGTAGACTTGGACAGGAATTTGGTTCCTGGTTTGCGATAAAAACGAGTCACAGAGATCTTGATGAGCGGATTCAGAGGATTGCCAATAACAAACAGGAATTACAGGTGGTTCTCGAAAACCCAGAAATTCCACTTCATATTAATGCAGCTGATCCTGGTGCCACGGGCCAAGGGAAGAATCAACTCCTTCAGAACTGGAAAGGCCCTCACGGTACCCCCATTAAATTTTGTTTGGTAATATCGCGAATATAGGTATCTTTTTCCTTTACTGTTGTATCACGACAATACCTTGCAATTGGGAATAGGTAAAAAAAATTCATTTTTAAAGAATTGAAATAAGAAAAGTTTTCCTATACCAGGCCAGGGCCATCCCTGGCTGGTGCTGTCTGACGGAGATAAAAATCTTATCCAGTAGCCCTCGTCGAAATTGTGTGATCCGATACAACATTCGTAAATGTGTAAGTGTCTCCTCCAATTACCTCTATGCCATCAACAATCCACCCTAATAGCGGTGTTTTGGGTAGACCAAATGGCGCAGTCGACCCCGAATGGGTAAATGTTGCAGATCCTCCATCCGGAACGGTAACCGGAGTTGATGGACTGATACCGGGTCCAAAGGGAGTAATCGTATGCATACCCCTTTCCGCCGGGGACGTGATTTGCGAGGTATAATGTATCTCCTTAGTAAATGACGAGATCCTGCCGCTTGCCGAGGAGGTCTCCGAATAAGTAAGGTCTTCGGCCTTACTCGTATTCCCGCCGCGTGATTCCTGGATATGTGCCTTGATAAAGGCCGATGTCATGCCCAATGCCGGGTACGTACCCTGACCTGCAACCGTGTATGGCTTGACATTAATGTTGTAGTTCATGACGACCGGGGTGGACGCATCAATGCCAACGAACCTCTCGTCTGCAGTGTACGCAACTGACCCGATGGTAAGGTCATATTTGCTACCCACCTGGACGATATTACAGTAAGGAGGGATAACACTGCGGGCCGTAGATCCGAACGGACAGAGGATCCGGTCTGATGCAGGGGTCGTATTGCCTGTACCGTCAAGCATCATCGTTTCTTCGCCCACGATATTTCCGCCGTTCTGGTTTGCTGCAAAGGTGACCGCCGTACCAGACTTCACGTTGGACTGCCCAATGAGCCTGTTGTCCGTGTTGACTGACATGTCCTTCACCAGCGAAGTCAGCCCACCCTGTGAAACGATTGTCGCATCATAGGTCGTTGTATACTGGACCTGGTCTGGCCCGAGCATCGGGTCATCCGTCCTCCTAGCCAGGCTTTGGTTCGAGATCTGCCATGCGAGGCTGTACTGCTCCATGACTATGCCATCTACCACGCGGGCCGTTTGAGTGGTGATTCCCACGTTGCCAGGTACTGCGGGAACACCCTGGTCTGCGCACACCGTACCGGTCAGTGCAATGACCATTCCGAATAATAACAGCGTAATAATCCCAATTTTAATGTGTATCAACTCCTTCAGAACAGGAAGTTCCTTACGGTACCCCCGTAAATTCTCTTCTGGTTATATCGCAGATAAAGGTTTCTTTTTAAATTCACCGTTTTATAGCGATAGGACCGTGCGATTGGTAAACGATGGCGTATCGTCAGCCCGGCTCTCCATAGCTCCCAGTGGGCAATATCCCGTGATGAAGGCAGGGATCCCGGAACTATCCTTTTTGCATCCGCTCACCACACGAAGTGTGGTGATATCGGAGCGAATGATTCGTGGCAAGGGATAATTATGTATACAGGGAGGGGATAACTAGACGATGTGTGAGGGTTATTTTGTGGTAGCAGTGGCGCCATAAGATAACAGGTAACGTGTCAGCAGGTTATCTTGTCATACGGTGCGGGGGCTGTAAAACTTTTACCTATGTCGACCGTTTCCAGGAGTGGAAACTGTGCCCGGTTTGTGGGGCAACGATTGACATTCAGCGTGCCGGCCACTACCTTGAAGTAGAAGATTTCAGGGTTGCAGAGAACATCGTGGCCCAGCTCGAGCAACACCTGCACAAGACAAGGAAGAAGGACCTTTCTCATGATGAGCGTGAAAAGCTAAGGGCGCAATACACGGAGTGGATCAGGGGGCAGATCTGAACCTTCTTTGTCCGAAAGTCCACCTCCCTAAGCGTTTGGCCCGGGACACTGGCCCGGGCCATTGTCACGTGATGTCCGTCAAGTCCGGGGAGGACAAGCCTGCCCTTTCACAGTACACAAGTGGCTTTCCGCACAGGTTGCAGAAGATAGCCGGTTTATCTTCGCCGGGTGTGGGTGGACACGGTAGTACCGGTTTCCTGAATTTGATTATCTACGGCCCCTGAATATTCCGTACCTTTTTTGAAAAACCGCCGATACACTGCACAATATGTGTAAATGGATACATAGTGTGATTCATTTTATCAATGTTTTACATAATGTGCCACCATGTTTTTTAAATTGCTCTAAATACTCCAATCCTAAAAATTATACGAAGTGATCGGTCACCAATTTGCCGGTCTCAAGAGTGCAAGAACATGAAGTACAGGTTTGCATCCCGCATGGAAAAGACTCCCCGGTCGTTTATCAGGGAGATACTCAAAGTGACTGAAGACCCAAAAATTATATCATTTGCTGGAGGGCTGCCTAATCCCGCGCTCTTCCCGGTAGATGCACTTACTGAGGCGGCACAGGATGTCCTTGCCGAGGATGGGATGTCGGCACTCCAGTACTCTACAACGGAAGGTTACCTGCCACTCCGTGAATTTATTGCAAAACGGTACCTGCAGCGGACCGGACTGTCCATCTCACCCGAACATATCCTGATCACGAATGGTTCACAACAATGTCTCGACCTTATCGGGAAGGTGCTTATTGACCCGGGAGATCCGGTGGCCATCGAAAGGCCTGGATACCTGGGGGCAATCCAGGCGTTTTCGCTCTACGAACCTCAATTCGTCGAAGTGCCGCTGCTTGAAGACGGTCCTGACACGGCCGTATTGTCGCAGGTCCTGGATACCTATTCGCCAACGTTGTTCTACGGTGTACCTAATTTCCAGAACCCCACCGGTATATCGTACTCCGGGGAAAAGCGAAGCGAAGTTGCGAACGTCCTGTCGGAGCACGACACCCTCTTTATCGAGGACGATGCGTACGGGGAACTCAGGTTCAGGGGGGACGACCTGCCCCTTGTTAGCAGTTATCTTCCCGGACAGGGGGTGATCACCGGGTCATTCTCAAAAATTATTGCCCCGGGAATGAGGATGGGCTGGATTACTGCACCACCCGAGGTGTTCGCACAGGTGGTGACTGCAAAGCAGGCATCAGACCTGCATTCCAACTACCTGACCCAGCGGATTATCTACAAATTCCTGGCCGATAATGATATCGATCAACATATACGGCATATCCGCGAGGTGTACCGATACCAGCGCGATATCATGGTTCGGATAATCGAAGAGACATTTCCACCCGGCATAACGATCACACGCCCTGATGGTGGGATGTTCCTCTGGGCCACGTTCCCCCCTGGTTTTTCTACCAT
>Ga0194039_1002084_pt1 | contig 10313 bp, 11 predicted proteins | sample JunL228m_MetaG_FD_148679 | JGI IMG/M metagenome (GOLD analysis project Ga0194039, IMG submission 148679) | Anoxic zone freshwater microbial communities from boreal shield lake in IISD Experimental Lakes Area, Ontario, Canada - Jun2016-L227-8m | ecosystem: Environmental > Aquatic > Freshwater >...
TCCCGGAGGAGATCCCGGCGTTGCTGCGCGATTTTTTCATGCACAAGCCGAATATGTCTCGCGCATAGACATTTTCAAGAAAAATCTCCCTTGTATCTGTTCTTTATAATTCTGCCGTCATGCACCCCGAAGGGGTCATCGAAGGAGTCCATCGGGAACCCGATCAAAGCGGATTTCCAGAGCCTCGACGACGGCCTGCTGGTTGGCAATAATCTGCCCTTCTTGCTGGCCTTCCTATTGAGGCGATCTTCTATCGAGTGCCCGACGCGCCAGACATTAAGCGGGTTGGGGAACCGCCAGCGGGGTAACTTCGCGAAGGATGAGCGAATTTTTCTCACGCTCCGCAACCCGGCGGTCATAAAAAACCTGCAAGCCCAGCCAGAACTCCACACTGGCCCCGCTCCAACGAGCGAGCCGCAGGGCCATTTCGGGCGAGACATTGCGTTTGCCACGCACCAGCAGGCTTACGGTAATGGGAGCCACTCCGAGCCCCTTTGCCACCGCGCAGGCCGAGAGCCCCAGCGGCTTCATGAAATCCTCGCGCAGGGTGTCGCCCGGGTGCGGGATCGGAAGCAGATCGTTTTTCGTTTTCATGGTTTTTTCAGTGGTAGTCGGCAATCTCCACCTCCGCCGGGCCTTCCTTGGTCCAGCGGAAGCAGACACGCCATTGTTGGTTGATTCGTATCGAATGCAGCCCCGTCCGCCCGCCTCGCAGGGCTTCCAGACGGTTCCCCGGCGGAACCCGCAAATCATTCAGGCATCGCGCCTGGTCGAGCTGCGCCAATTTGCGAAACGCAACCGCCTGCATCTCCCCCGCCAGTCGCTTCGATCTCTCGCCTGCAAAGACCTTGAGTGTTTCTTTACAGGCGAAAGATTGAATCACAGTGGGAATATAGCCGCGCTATATGTGGCATCAAGAAATATTTTCCGGGAAAGGTACCGGTTCTTGCTCTTTGACATTTGCGCGGCGCGCCTTGGGATCACAACATCATTGATGTTAAAAAAATCTGACAATTCTTGCGCGATCAGATCATCGAGGCGATCGAGCAATGTCCGACAGGTCGCCGACCGCCACCCGCGAGGCCACGGATTGCGACAATGACGCGGCGTTTAGCCCGGAGAAATCACAGAGCGGCAGCCCATCTTGCTAACCATTTGGCCGCCAGAGCTGTCGGTTTCCCTCACCAGATCACAGTGGATATGCCTCGGTCAGCCGCCAACTCTGGCAACCAAAGCGTTACGCAATCTTGAACCACCCCCTCTGCGATTTATCCGGGCTCAGAGATCCTTGACGAAGGATTCCAGATCTGCGCAACGGATGGCCGCGCGGAGAAGGACATGCAGGCGTGCGGAATCAACGATGTGCCCGATTTCCTCGCGGAGGCCATCAGGAACCCGATCAAAGCGGATTTCCAGAGCCTCGACGACGGCCTGCTGCTGGGGAATTCCTTGGGCATCCACGTTTCGAGGAACTGCCGGGCGACCAGTGGCAGGGACATCGCATGCCGGAAAATCCGGTCGTGGGAATTGAAGGCAGACGGGGTCTAAAATATTCACTCGCAGCACCGACCTATTCGCCCGCGAGCTTCCGGATGCTGGCAAGGTGTTTTGGAGAAATGAACAAGACGGCATCAACGATGGCGTCCATGGAGTCGCCTATCGAGGCAATGACTCCCCTCCTTTTGGCCATCAAAAGCAGGCCGAGCGTTCCAACCAATTTGAGGTGCAAAGCTTCGGCGCAGCGCCTTGCAGCGAGATCATCGAGAACGGCCGTTGATTCCGGGATCGTCTCGGCCAAAGAAATCACCGAAGATTCACCCGCGCCCAAATCCCATGCAGCGACAAATCCGGTAGCTGATGGGGCGTTTGCGATGCAGGAGGACGATTCCGGCCCATTCAACCAAAGGGCGGCAGGATCGGAGGGATCGCCGCACCGTGCAATCTCATCGGCGACAGGCTGCGGGATAATGACTTTGGTTGCCATCCCAAAAACTTTTTCCAACAGTCCCGCCTTGGCGAGAACGATCACCGGCGAAGCATTGAAGACAAGCGTCACGCGTGAGACTCGATCTCCGAAATATCGTCCTCCACTCCTTGAAACGGGCTCACCCCCAACCGGGACAAGCAGGCGAGAAACTCCTGACGGGTTTGCCCAGCGAGTTCAGCGGCCCGCTCCTGGCTCAAATGGCCGACTTCGTAGAGTTTTGCGGACGCCATGAAACGCAAACAGGCGGAGAGTTCCTTGGGAGCCTGCCGCAATGCGGAAAAGGCAGAATCGGGAACATCAATTTCAAGCTTCATGAGGGAAAGCTACCGACTTCTGTGCCGTAAGGCAAAGAGAAAGGCCAGGAAAGGGTTCTTCCCTCTTTACATTCGGAGAAGGGGAAGATTCGGGTCAAAGATTTCTGACAATTTTTGCGCGATCAGATCATCGAAGCGATCGAGCAATGCCCGGCGGGTCGCCAACCACGAGGCCACGGATTTCGACCCGGCGATCCAGCGCGGCGGCGATCCAGATGATGTCACCCTCACCGCAACTCGTCGGGATCTCCTCGGCGGCGGGAGGTTCGATCCCTTGGAATCAGAGCGGCACTTTCAAGCCGGCGTATCGGGCGAGCTTGCGCTGGCGTTCGTCGAAGGTGAGAAACATTTTGGCACCGAGGTGGACGGCGGTCGCCACATGCAGGATATCGAGTGTGCGGGGGCCTCCGCTTGCCGTGCGCTGGAGGGAATAGACGCGGGCCAACCGAAGGACGGCATCGGTATCTGCCGGCACCAACACATTCAGCCCGGCCGCGATGTCCTCCTCCCAGTCCGCAATCATCTGGTTCGCCTCGTTCTCGGAATATCCCTTTGCCCGATCCGCATCGTGCAAAAAGATCTGTAGCCGGATCGCCTGGATAAACTCGAATTCCAGCAGCGGTGTGAAGGGCAGCGGCGAGGATATCGTCCGGCGATAGGCCAGTGCTTGGGGCGTGTGAACCTGCTTGCGGTAGACCGAGCAGAGAAAACTGGTGTCGGGATAAACAGTCATCGCTCGCCGGTTTCAAACGCGCGCATTTCGTCCACTTCCTCTTGGGTGAAAACCCGACCGCCCCAAATCCGCTGAAGGCGTGCCTCATAGTCCGGGTGCCGGAGGCCACGCTTTGCGGTTGGCCGGGCGGGAGGCAGGATCCGGGCCACCGGCTTCGCGTGTTTGGTGATCAGAATTTCGTCTCCACCCGCGATCCACCCCTCGATCTTGGGAAAATCATACCGCAAATCACGGACAGTCGCAGTTTTCATAACATCACAAATATGTGATGATTTTCGGCTTTTGTCAAATCGCAAAACAAGCTCGCAAAACAAGCTCAATCGCCATGAAGGCTTGCCGTTCTGGAGAACTCCGTTTTGAGACTGAAAATCGCCTGGGCAGGATGCTCAGGCCACTGGAATGAATGGTCTGCGGGCTTGCCGACATTCCTGTCCGGGCTTATGGAGATCGGATGGCAACATTGCATGAAGAGGACGTGCGCGGGGCGCTTCGCGCGGTCAAGTATCCCGGGTATTCGCGCGACATCGTTTCGTTCGGGCTGGTTAAGGAAATCGGGATTTCCGGTGGCGACGTCGCGATCCGGATCGTGATGACGACCGGCGATCCGAAGGTGGCGGAGCAGATCCGCGACGAGGCGGAGCGCGCGGTGCGGGCGGTTCCCGGCGTTGCGGGCGTGAATGTGAGCGTGGACGTGCAGGTGCCCGCCGCACCTGCTGCGGGTGCCGGCCCGGAGAAAATTGACGGGGTCCACCACATCATCGCCGTCGCCAGCGGGAAGGGCGGCGTCGGCAAGTCCACGGTCGCCGCCAACCTTGCGCTCGCGCTCGCGGAATCCGGCCACCGCACCGGGCTCTGCGATTGCGACATCCACGGCCCGAGCGTCGCGCACATGTTCGGAGGCAACGAGCGCCCGACGGCCGATGAGGAAAGCCGGATCGTCCCGATCGAGCGCTACGGAGTTGCGCTGATGTCCATGGGATTCCTTCTCGATGACGGCTCGCCCGCCGTGCTCCGCGGCCCGATGGTCACCCGCTACACCCGGGAATTTCTCCTCCGTGTCGCCTGGGGGGAACTCGACTACCTGATCCTCGATCTTCCTCCCGGGACCGGCGACATCGCATTGACCATCGTGCAGACCGTCGTCCTCACCGGCGCGATCATCGTCACCACGCCCCAGGAGGTCGCGCTCATTGACGCCCGCAAGGCCGTCGCCATGTTCGAGAAGACCGATGTGCCAATCCTCGGCATCGTCGAAAACATGAGCTTCTTCCTCTCGCCCGGTGACGGCAAACGCCACGACATCTTCGGTGCCGGCGGCGGATCTCGCGAAGCCGCGCGGCTCCGGGTTCCGCTCCTCGGAGAGATCCCGCTCGAGTCCCTCGTCCGCGAGTCCGGCGACACCGGCCGGCCGGCTGTCGGCTCCCATCCTCAATCCGCCGCCGCCGCCGCATTCCGAGAAATCGCAAAAAAAGTTGCGGGTTTCCCATGAGCCGCCGGTTTTCGCTTCGGCGATATTGACTCCGGGCGGGCTGGGGAAATACAAGTGCCGGGGTCAAGTGCGGCGGCGGCGCGGCATTTGGCCGGATTTTTAAAAACATGAACGTCCACGGAAAACCGACCAGAACGATTTGGCTGCAGGATCCTGCCTTGGTGCAGATCATTGACCAGCGCGCCCTCCCACACGGGTGGGTCATCGAGGATCTGCGCACGGTCGAGGAAGTGGCCGTGGCGATCCGGGACATGCACGTCCGGGGGGCCGGGCTCATCGGTGCCACGGCGGGGTTCGGCATGTATCTTGCCGCGAGAGAAGCGTTGTCGGCCCCGGATCCTGCCGCCTTTTTGCACGGGGCGGGCAACCGGCTCAAGGCGACTCGCCCGACCGCCGTGAATCTCGCGTGGGCGGTGGACCGCCAGGAGCACGCGATGTCGTCGGCCTCCAGCCTAGCAGAGCGGGTGGATGTCGCCCTGCTCACAGCCCGGACGATTGCCGATGAGGACGCCGGAGCCTGCCGCCGGATTGGCGAACACGGAGTGGCGCTGATCCAGGAAGCCAGCCGCGCGAAAGGCGGCGCGCCGGTTCATGTGTTGACCCACTGCAATGCCGGGTGGCTGGCCTTTGTGGATTTCGGCTCGGCGACCGCGCCGATTTACGCCGCTCATGATCGCGGGATTCCCGTGCATGTTTGGGTGGATGAGACCCGTCCGCGCAGCCAGGGGGCGAAGCTGACGGCGTGGGAACTCGGCCAGCACGGGGTTCCGCACACGATCATCGCGGACAACGCCGGCGGCCACCTGATGCAGCACGGGATGGTGGATCTTGTCATCGTGGGCACCGACCGGACGACCCGCACCGGCGATGTCGCAAACAAAATCGGCACCTACCTCAAAGCCCTCGCCGCGCGCGACAACGGCATCCCGTTTTATGTCGCCCTCCCGTCATCCACCTTCGATTGGAAGATGCGCGACGGGGTGAAAGAAATTCCGATCGAGGAGCGCGGCTCCGAAGAGGTCAAGTATGCCGACGGGCTGTTCGAGGGCCGTCACATCGAGGTGCTCGTCGCCCCGGCTTCGAGCCCGGCCGCCAACTACGGGTTCGACGTCACCCCCGCCCGCCTGGTCACCGGCCTCATCACCGAGCGCGGGATTTGCGGCGCCTCCGAGCACGGGATCCTTGCCCTCTACCCCGAGCACGCCTGATCCACGAGCTTTTGGAACCGCTTTGACTGGTTCGCGTAGAACGGGTAGCGGCTGCCGCCGTCGCGCGGCTTGTAGCGCCAATGCTTATACGACCAGAGCCAGCATTCCGGGTGGTCGTGGATGGCCTGCTCGAGCACATCCCAGCATTGCTGGACGATTTTCCGGACGTTGGCACCCGGCGGGCATTCGATCGGCGGATGGTGGATGATCCGGTATTTCCCCCGCGGGCCGGGCCGGCATTCGATCGGCACGATGGCGGCGCCGGTCCGCTGGGCGAGCGCGGCGTGCGTCTGGGTGACGCTCGCGAGGAGCCCCCCGAAACAATTGATGAGGACGCTGCCCTCGCGCGGGTCGAGATTCAGGTCGCAAAGCATGCCGAATTTCCCGCCGCCCTTGAGAAATTTGAGCATGCGAATCATCGCGCGTTCCTGCGGAATCACGTGGTTGCCGGTGCTCGAGCGGAGGCGGTCGAAGACCGGACCGAGGAGCGGGTTTTTGAATTTCTGGGCGATCACCGGTCCCGGCGTGATCGTGTAGGCGCCCGCGAGCGCGAGCCACTCAAAGTTGCCGAAGTGGAGGCATGCGTAGATCGCCGGCCGCGCGGGATCCTTCCGGCAGCAGTCGTCCTCCCACCCCTCGAAGACGACGTGTTTTTTGACAAACTCCCCGTCCATGTTCGGAGCCCAGAAAAGCTCGAACATCGTGCGGGCAAACGTGACGTAGGATCCGCGGGCGATGGCGGATTTCCGGCGCCGGGAAAATTTCCCGGGAAACGCGGACTCGATATTCGCGACGGCGACCCTGCGCCCGCGGGGATCCAGCCGATAGGCGAGCGTTCCGAGGAGCGAGGCGAGAGGCGGGATCGCGCGGAAGGGAAGGCGCGCGACAAACCGTGCTCCGGCCGAAAGCCCGGCAAACTCGAGTTTTTCGCGGAGAGTCGGCGGCTTCATGACGGCTTCATCCGATGCGCGGAAAAACCGGCACCGGATCGCCGAGGCGGTGGCCGTCGGGCAGTCCGCCCCATCCGCATTGCTCGAGCTGGAGCGGCCCGTTCCATGCAAGCTGGGAGCGGATCGCATCGGCGGGCGAGGGGAGGAACGGGGTGATGAGGAGGGAGACGATCCGCAGCGACTCGGCGAGCGAGTAGAGAACCTCGTCGAGCTTGCCCGCGGCGGCGGGATCCTTGGCGAGTTTCCACGGCGCGCATTCCTCGACGTAGGCGTTGCAGCGGATGATGATTTCCCATGCGGATCCGATGGCCGCATGGATTTCGAAGGCCTCCATGTGGCGCGAATACGCGGCGACCTTTTCCGCGACGAAGCCGTCGAGCGGGGAGGCGGCGGGCTTGCGGAGGATTCCCTCCCGGTAGCGCTTCGCCATGCTGAGCGAGCGGTTGAGGAGGTTGCCGAGGCTGTTCGCCAGGTCGCCGTTGTAGCGCTGCACGAGCCGCTCCTCGCTAAAATCCGCATCGCGCCCGGTCGCGATGTCGCTGAGCAAATAATACCGCAGGGCCGCCACGCCGAAGGTGTCCGCGAGCACATCGGGATCCACGCTGTTCCCCGTGCTCTTGCTCATCTTCGCGCCCGCGATATTCCACCAGCCGTGCACGAGAAGCGCCGGGATGTCGTCGTCCGCAAACCCGCATGCCTTCAGCATGATCGGCCAGTAGATCCCGTGCGGAGGGATCAGGATGTCCTTGCCGATGACGTGGATCGCCGGCCAGCGCGAGCGGAAGGCCGCCTGGTCGGCGCCGGGGGTCGGATCGTATCCGGCGAAGCTCGCGTAGTTCGATAATGCGTCGAACCACACATACGTGACAAAATCCGTGTCGAACGGGAGCTCGATCCCCCACGCGAGGCGGGATTTCGGACGCGAGATGCAGAGGTCGCCGGACAGTTTCTCGACGGCGTTGCGGAGCTCGGCGACGCGGAAATCGGGAGTGACGAGCGGACGACCCGCCGCCGAGCGCGCGTCAATGAGATCGAGCAGCCACTGCCGGTGACGCGCGAGCTGGAAATAATAATTTTCCTCCTCGATGAGGACGACCTCGCCCCACTCCGGGCCGAACCCGCCATCCGCCCCGCGTTCCTTGTCGGTGAGGAACTGCTCCTGGCGGACGCTGTAATATCCCGCGCGCTTCGCCTTGTAGAAGTCGCCGTTTTCCCAGAGGAGCTGGAGCATCGCCCGGACGCAGTGCTTGTGGACCGGATCGGTCGTCGCCGCCCAGGCATCGTAGCGGATGTCGAGCTTCCTCCAGAGCTCGAGAAATTTCTCCGTGATCCCGGCCACGAATTCCTCCGGCGCGACGCCCTGCTTCTGCGCGGACTGCTGGACTTTCTGCCCGTGCTGATCCACGCCGGTCATGAAGAAAACGTCGTTCCCCTTGAGCCGCTGGTAGCGGGCGATCGCGTCGGCGAGAACTTTTTCGTAGGCGTGGCCGATATGCGGTGCGCCGTTCGTGTAATCGATCGCGGTGGTGATGAAAAACGTCATGTCGTCCAGGCGAGGCGGTGTCCGGGGGGCCTCACCCGCGCCGTCCGCCGGGCATCGTGATCTTCGCCTCCTCGCGGCAGCTGCGGAGCCACTCGGCGAAGAGAAGGGAGCGCTTGTTCTCGAGCAGTCCGGCGCGGATCTCCGAACGCTTCGCGGCGAATTCCGCTTCGGCGAGCGGCCCGCGCGACTGGAGGTAAACACAGACGCCGCCCCAGGGGGCCGGTTCGAAGGCGGAGATTTCTCCGTCCTTGAGCGAGAGGGTCGTGGAAACCACGCGCCGCTGTTCGGGTGTCAGCGATTCGCTCATCGGAGAAAGATTGGCGAGCGGCTCGGGGGTGAGCCCGGCGGACTTCGCCGCGTCGTCAAACGGTTTCCCCGAGGCGACCGCCTCGCGAAGAGTCCGGATTTTTTCCGCGGCGCCCACGCGGATCGCCTCGTCCGCCTTCGTCTGCCGGAGGCGCGCCTCGATCAGCGGGGTGGCTTCGGCCAGCGTCAGCGGGCGCGCAGGGTTGATCTCGACCAGCTCGGCCACATACAGGGCCTCGCCCGACTGGATGACGTCCGTCGCCTTGCCGACCGCGTTGAGCAGGAAGGAAGGCGGTGCCATGCCGGCGACCAGCGTGCGATCGGCCTCACCCGCAGCGGGCGTGCCGCCGAAGTTTCCCTCGCGGTCAAATGCCGGGGAGGTGACAACATTCAAACCGGCCGCAGCAGCGGCCCCGGCGAGCGACGAGGTGCTCAGCGAGTCGGAAAACTTGATCGCCCGATCCGTCAGCTTCTGCAGCTCCTCGACCTTGGCGCGGCCCTCCAGCTTGGTTTCGGCGGGCAGTTGAAAAGCCACGTAGCGGACCACGCGGGATTCCTTCGTGTTCAGGCTGGCCTGGCTGCGCTCGAAAACGGTGGCGACCTCGGACGGGGCGAGCCGGATCCCGGCGGCTGCGGCGGCCGCATCGAAGCGGACAAACGATCCGGTCACCGGCTGCAGCACGCGCGCGGCATCCCGGAGCTCCAGCTCCCCGGCGGCGGCGGGCGACTCGACGACGGCGGAGATTTTTTCCACGCGCAGCGAGTCGCGCATCACCTCCTCGAGCTGCCGTTCGGTGAACCCTCGCGGCACCAGTTGCTCGCGCAGAAACGCCGCATATTTTACCGGGTCGAACTGACCTTGCGTCTGGAAAACCGGCACCGCCTTGATCCGCGCCGCGACCTCCTCGTCCGTCGGATGCACGCCGAGAACGCGCGCCTGGTGCTGGAGGACGAGCAGATTCCAAACAAATTCCGTGAGGGCGGCCGACTGGTCGGCGCCGTTTCCGCCCAGCTTCTGCATCAGGTCGAACTGCCCGAGCGCGAGCGTGAGCTGGTAGTTCTTCACCTGCCGGTCGATCGTTCCCGGGCTCATCCTCTGACCGTAGATGGTCGGGTTCCGCGTCGAGGCCAGCTCGTCGAGCTGGGACGTGTTGTAGAGGAAAATAAATGCGACGATTGTCAGCACGGCGACCACGAGCATCAGCCCGCGTTGGTTTTTTCTAAGAATGGCGATCATGAAATTTACGGAGAAACTGTTGATTTGCGGAGAGAAAGTGTTTAAAGGGTTTGTTCAATGAAAGCAAGCGTCTCCCCCGGAATCGCGATTATTGTGCTCCTGGCACTTCCCTGCCTGGCCGCGCTCGGGCAGGACGTGGTCGTTCAAAAAGATGGCCAGCGCCGCGAGGGCCAGATCACGGGCATCAAAGCCGATGTCCTCCAGATCAAAGTCGGCCCGGCGGAAACCGGAATCCCGATGGCGAACGTCGCCTCGGTGTCCATGGCCCCACCGAAGGCCTACGTGGAAACCCTCGCGGCATGGCAGGCCGGCGATGCCAAAAAAACCCTTTCTCTCCTGGCTCCGCTGGTGGCCGGCTTCAACGGGCTCCCGACAAAATGGGCCGAGCGGGCGAGCGCGCTCCTCGGGGAAGCCTGCCTCGCGGCCGGGCAAACCGACAAGGCGGAATCCGCGTTCGCCGACTTCCAAAAATTTTATCCGGCCGCCTCGACCACCGCCGATATCGGGCTCGCGCGGCTCGCCATCGAAAAAAAGGATTTTGCGGCC
>Ga0194039_1002086_pt1 | contig 10311 bp, 6 predicted proteins | sample JunL228m_MetaG_FD_148679 | JGI IMG/M metagenome (GOLD analysis project Ga0194039, IMG submission 148679) | Anoxic zone freshwater microbial communities from boreal shield lake in IISD Experimental Lakes Area, Ontario, Canada - Jun2016-L227-8m | ecosystem: Environmental > Aquatic > Freshwater >...
GCATCGTACATAACGATAATAGCGAACAGTAATGCTAAACCAAATAATCCCGAATCAATACCATTTATTAGTCCTATAATCGTTGCCATGGCCACAACTGCCGCACTATGAGCACTTGGCATACCCCCAGATACAAATAAATACGACCTGAGAGTCTGTTTTTCTTTATTGATTGAGCTAATAATAAATTTTACTAAATGAGCAATCACCCAAGCCAACAATATTGTAATTAAATATGGCGATATTACCCAAAAATTCATAATCTAAGCTCCTTCATCCAAATCGTTTGTTTTTTCTTGTTCTGGCATCAAACCTAATGATGCAACTTTATCACCTTCGCGCATCCGCATAATTCGGACTCCTTGGGTAGTTCTGCCAAGTGTAGGGATATCTTTTAGCCCAACTCGAATTGCCTGCCCGCCATTTGATATCAGCAGTACTTCAAAAGCGTCGGGTTCCAAGGTATGAACTGCAATTATTGGACCTGTTTTAGCAGTTACAACAGCTGCTTTGATACCAACCCCACCACGTTTATGCGATTGAAAATTAGATACTTTAGTAGCCTTACCAAAACCATTCTCACTAATTACTAACAATTTTCGACTATCATCAACAATATCCATACCAACTACCTGATCATTCGGGCGCAAGCGAATTCCTCTAACGCCCCGCGCCGAGCGGCCCATCGGACGAGCATCCTTCTCTTTGAAACGAATAGCCTGTCCAGCAGATGTTGATATAATTACATCATTATCACCACTAGTTTTTTGGATCCATTTCAACTCATCACCATCATCTAATTTAATAGCAATCAATCCATTGGTGCGAATATTAGCATAATCTTTTAATGGCGTCTTTTTTATGGTTCCTTTAATAGTTGCCATAAACAAATATCCCTCATCAGTTGCGCCTTTGGCATGACGAATAATTGACGTTATCTTTTCCTCTGGTTGCAATTGCAACAGATTAACAGCGGCAACACCACGAGTCGCCAAGCTGGCAGCAGGAACTTCATAGGCCTTCAATCGGAAAATTCGACCACGATTAGTGAAAAATAACAGATAATCATGCGTACTGGCCGGCACCAACTGATCGATTATATCCTCTGTCTTGATTGTCATGCCTTTTTTGCCTTTTCCACCTCTGTTTTGACGACGATATTCGCTGACCAATGTTCGTTTGATATAATTTTCTACGGTTAACAGGATAACACTTTCTTCCTCGGGTATTAATTCTTCATCACTAAATTTACCCAATTCATAATTTATCATCTGACTCCGCCTATCGTCACCATATTTTTCTTTCATTTCCAGTAATTCTTGCTTGATAATTCTGAATACCTCTTGTTCGTTTGCCAAGATTGATTCTAATTTTGCAATCAATTCGCCCAATTCCTTTAGTTCATTCTCGATTGCTTCTCGTTCCAACCCTGTCAAACGTCGTAATTGCATCGCCAATATAGCTTTGGCTTGAATCAATGACAACTTGAACTTTGCTATCAAGGCTACTTCAGCATCTTCACTGGTTCTACTGGCCCTAATGGTTTTAATAACTTCGTCAATATGATCCAGGGCAATTTTGTAACCTTCTAATATATGTGCCCGTTCTTTGGCCTTACGCAACTCAAATTCAGTCCGACGACGAACAACTATTTGGCGATGCTTAATAAATTCACTTAAAATTTCTTGAATACCTAATATACGTGGTTGAATACCATCAATCAAAGCCAGCATATTAAAATGAAAACTTGTCTGCAGGGAGGTTAATTTATAAAGTTGATTTAATATTTTCTTTGGGTAAGCATCTTTTTTCAGCTCTACGACAACCCGAACCGATCCACGCGCACTTTCATCACGTAAATCACTAATTGATATAATTTTTTTGTCTTTGACTAATTCTGCGATTCTCTCTATAAGTGTTGCTTTATTTACAGCAAATGGCATTTCTGTGACGACAATTTGGCTTCGCCCTTTCTTGGTTTCTTCGATAGTTGCAACCGCTCGAATCACAACACTACCACGACCAGTTTGATAGGCTTGTCTCATTGGTGTACCACCATAAACAATTGCCCCAGTCGCAAAATCAGGCCCTTTAACGTATTTTAATATATCATCAAGAGTTGTAGTTTCGGGGTTATCAATCAAATGAATCGTGGCATCAACAAGTTCACACAAGTTATGTGATGGGATACTGGTTGCCATCCCAACTGCGATACCAATTTGCCCATTTAACAGCAGATTTGGTAATTTTGCTGGTAATACGACTGGTTCTTGTTCAGATCCATCATAATTATCACGAAAATCAACTGTTTCCTTGTCTAGATCAGTTAATAATTCATTTCCTGCCTTGTCCAAACGAGCCTCTGTATATCTAGATGCAGCCGCCGGGTCACCATCCATTGATCCGAAATTTCCCTGACCATTAACTAATGTATAACGCATTGTCCAATTTTGAGCCAAACGAACCATAGAATCGTAAATTGCGCTGTCTCCATGGGGATGATATTTACCCATTACATCACCAACAATACGGGCCGATTTAGTAAATTTGCCACCAGGTCGCAAACCCTGTTCTCCCATCGAATATAAAATTCGGCGATGAACAGGTTTTAGCCCATCACGAACATCAGGCAAGGCGCGATCAATAATCACACTCATTGAATAACGTAAAAAATTATCCTCCATGACATCTTCAATTGTTTCTTTTTCTACAACACGTGAATGAGTTTGCATCACTTCTTCAATAATTTCACCTTCAATTGATGTATTTTTGTCATCATCCATAATTATATATCCAACTCCTCAAGGCTAAGTGATTTTGCCCGACCTTGAATAAAACTTTTTCTTAAATCTACTTGATCGCCCATTAATTTTGTAAAAATAGCATCGGCATCTTCGGCATCCTCTACCCTCACTTGAATTAAAACACGATTTTCAGGGTTCATGGTAGTATCCCATAATTGCTCAGCGTCCATTTCGCCTAGACCCTTATACCGTTGCAACATCGTTATGCCTGCTTGTTTAGTTCGATCTGACTCCGCATCAATCTTGACACCTTTTTCAGTACGTTCTGCAATTAATCGATCCATTATCGAGTCGCGCTCTTCGTCACTATAAGCATAATATTTTTTTGTACCAACCCGCAATAAGAAAAGGGGTGGTTTAGCAAGATAAATATAACCACCATCAACCACTTCACGCATATAGCGGAAAAAGAATGTTAGCAGTAATGTTGCAATATGACTACCATCAACATCAGCATCTGTCATAATAATAATCCGATGATACCGCAGTCCAGATATTTCGAATTGATCGCTAATACCGACACCCATTGCCTTGATCAAACTAACAATTTCATTATTGCCCAACATACGATCTAATCTGGCGCGTTCAACATTTAGGACTTTACCTCGAAGTGGCAAAATAGCCTGAGTTTTGCTATCACGACCAGACTTTGCCGATCCACCAGCAGAATCACCCTCAACAATATATAATTCTGAATCAGCTGGACTTTTGCTAGAACAATCAGACAATTTACCAGGTAGACTTAGACCATCCAACGCTCCTTTGCGAATCACATTGTCACGTGCCGCCCGAGCCGCTTTACGTGCCCTAGCTGCTAGCAATGCTTTACCTACAATCCCTTTGGCAACATTGGGATTCTCATCCAAATAATATGAAAAATACTCGTTCATGACCTGTTCGACATAACGTCGAACTTCGGGGTTGCCGAGTTTGTTTTTTGTTTGACCCTCGAATTGAGGATCGGGTAATTTTACCAATATTACCGCGGTCAAACCTTCACGTATATCATCACCAGTCAAATTATCTTCTTTTTCCTTTAATAACCCACTTTTTCTGGCATAATCATTAATTGTGCGCGTCAAAGCCGACCGGAACCCGACTAAATGCGTACCTCCGTCCAATGTCAAAACATTATTTGCAAATGGTTTTACCATTTCAACAAAAGTATCATTATATTGAATGGCAACCTCAACCATTGAATCCTCAACCAGTTTTTCAACATAAAATATATTACCGCTCAGAACATCTTTGCCAATATTCAAATGTTTGACGTAACTTTGAATGCCTCCTTCGAAATAAAAAGCTTGACGTTCATCTGTTCGTTCGTCCAAAACGGCTACATAAACACCCTTTGTCAGATAGGCTTGGTGTCGCAAATAATTAACAACCCACTTGTAATCAAACTCAATTACTTCTTTGAAGATTGTAGGATCTGGATAAAAAATAATAGTTGTCCCCTGAGACCGATCGGTTTTACCAAGTTTTTGCAGTTGACCTTTTATAATCCCCTGTTCAAATTCCATTCTATACAATTGACCATCTCGAACGACTTCAGCAATTAGCCGAGTTGATAATGCATTTACGACACTCGAACCAACTCCATGCAAGCCTGATGAAACTTTATAGCCTCCACCGCCAAATTTTCCACCAGCATGAAGGATTGTTAAGGCTGTTTCTAATGAACTTTTGCCCGTTTTTGGGTGTTTATCAACTGGAATACCGCGACCATTATCACAAACAGAGGCTCCCCCATCTTGTCGAAGAATAACATTAATTTTCGTAGCATAACCAGCAATTGCTTCATCAACAGAGTTATCGGCAATTTCCTTTATCAAATGATGGATACCGTCATAGCCAGTACTACCGATGTACATACCCGGTCGTTTACGAACTGGATCTAGACCTTCAAGTACTTGGATCTGTGACCCATCATAAGAATTATCATTTTTTTGTTTAGCCACTACCAACTCCCTCATCCTACTCAGACTATTTCATAACTATTTACATTATTGACACTATTATAACCGATAATTTGTATTGACTCAAGTATTGTTATAGCTATGTACTGAACATATTTCTTATGCTAAAGTATAACACAAGAGGTAAATAAAATAAATCAATATGTTTAGGAGAATAGTATCCAGTTTGGCTTTCAGCCCTTCACTTGTAGGACAGCTTACGGTGTATGCCAAAATTCTTCGACGCGAGGAATCTACCAGACGATTAGGCTTAATATTTATCGTTCTAACCATTGTTGTCCAGTCATTTGCAGTTTTTCAACCGCCCGAATCAACAAACACTTCCAATCAAAACGACATGGTTACAGGAGGCATTGGATCGTCATTAAATAATTTTCTAGTCCCCTATAATTCAAATACGAAGCACCTGCAAGATGTTCTAAATTTTATCGGTATAACGCCTGACGAAATATCATCAGCCAAATTCTCCTCTTTTATACTCGACTTACGCAAAAACTCGCAATTCTCTGACAATACTAGCGCCAGTTCAGAAAACATTTTCTCTGACGAAGGCGATCCCGTAGGATCATCGGCAACAGAAAAATGGTTTATGGACAGCGATAGCGTGTCAGGGGGTGCAGGGATTTTGCGTAAGTCGAGTATAGCCCATGATAAAATATCATGGGGTTTCGCACCACGATTTAACCATGACCAAGGCGAAATTCAATATGACATTACAAACCCACAGGGAGTGGAAGTAACTACCGTCTATTCTAGACCGATGAACCTATGGGTTGATACCAACCAGCAAATATCTGGATGGGTTGGAAGTTCAAATAAATTAGGCCAATTTGCCATTTTACAATCTAGCGGCAATTTAATAACAGCTAAATCACCCCTACCACAACCACAATGCCTTGATGGCAACTCTTGCACTACAAATATTATCAAGTCCAGTACAACCACAAATATTTCACAAGGTTTTGTTGATGCATCATCAGTTATTGCCAAAGCTAACGATTTAATAAGTTACACAATAACTATTGAAAACACGACTCAAAATCCAATAACTTTTAATCTGACAGATAGTTTAGACGACATATTAGAATACACAACATTATTTGATAAAGGTGGTGGAATACTAAACGCAACCACAAAAACACTTGTCTGGCCAAACTTAACTTTATCCACCAATGATACCCAAACCAGAACATTTGTTGTGCAAATATTGAATAATATTCCAGCAACAGCCAATGGCACCAGCGATTCAACATCGTACGATTGTGTAATTTCGAATGTTTTTGGCAATTCCATAGACGTCGGCATAGATTGCCCAACACCAAAAATAGTCGAAAAAGTTGCCACTGTTCTGCCAAAAGCCGGTCCAACCGCAAATATAATTTTTATGATTACAATTCTGGCTATTTCAACATACTTTTACGCCCGCAGTCGTCAACTCAAATCAGAAGTTCGCTTGCTACGTAAAGATACCAATTCAAGTCCATTTTAATAATACCTAATTAGGGGATACACAATGAAAAAAAGCCATAAAAATCCAATAAATAACCAGAAACGAACTAAAAATAATAAAAAACCACCAACTAGCAACTGGACATTCAGTAGAATAATTCATAATAAATATATCGAACCAACTAGCGATTTTTTAGGCAATACAATTGCCCGACCCAATGCCATCCTAGCTGGTGCTATCACAGCGTTTATATTAACTTTAATTACTTACACAGTCGCAAAAACAATTGGCTATAGCCTATCTGGATCTGAAACAATCGTAGCTTTTGTCATCGGTTGGACTATAGCTGTTATTTGCGATTTTATAGGCGCATTATTCAAATCAAAATAATTTTTTCTTCGTCAAAATGATTAACGAAGCTTGACAGACACTTCATCGTTTGAGCTACCACTTTGACGGATATGTAAATGATCATTATTGGGCAATGGTGCAAATGATTCCAATGGTTTTATAACTTCAGTTGGTTTTGGTTTAGGCAATACAGCCTCATTCGTATCAGTATTTGTGTTTGTAACTTTATTGGCATTAGCCTTGGTATCAGTCGCTATTTGTTGACGCTTTGCCATCCACTCATCCAAAAAAGACGAATTGCCATTTGTACCAGTATTACCAGGTATACCTAATTGACCAGGTTGATTAACTTGACCAGGTTGATTCATCCTTTTTATTGTAGCCAACTTTGCCTTTTTAGCTTCCTCTCCAGCACCGAGGCGGGCAAATATCTCGGTTTCAACTTGTGCCCTTGGGCGACCATATTTAGCCGCAGAAAGCTTCTTAAGGGCCTCTAGTAACATTGAATTAGTTTTTCCCATTGGAGGTATCAGACGCATGCTAAACGCAGCTGAGGGCACTCCATTGATCATTACTGACGTTATAGTTTGATAATTAGGTAATTTAGTTAAATCCTCGGCATCAAAAGTTGGCATAAATTTCTTTTGCAACATTTCAGCATCAGTTATACCCAGACGACCACTTAGGACTGTACCAATATTTCCCAGGATTGACTCACGAATAATATCAGTTAATTGCGTCATGAACTGATTTGCCAGTATCAAATTTAATTTATATTTCCGAGCTTCGGACAAAATTGTAGAAAAAGAATCTGTCGCCAAATTTTGGAACTCATCAACATATAATGAAAAATCTTCTCGTTCATCCTCAGGTATATTTGCTCGGCTCATGGCTGCTGTCTGAAATTTCATAACAAATATCATACCCATCAAACTAGAGTTCAAGTCACCCATCGAGCCCTTGCCTAAATTCACCAAAAGGATTTTTTTGTTATCCATAATATCGCGAATATTAAATGAACTTTTGGTTTGACCAATTATATTTCTCATCATTGAATTAGATAAAAATGCACCGAATTTACTGGCCACCCAACTAGTCACCTCGCCTGATTCATTAGATCGTTGTGAATCAACCCATTCCTTTGTCCAAAAATCGATAACATTTTGATCCTTTGTGTATTGTAATTTTTCTGCCAAAAAATCTTTGTCAATTAATAACTTTGGTATATCGACAAATGTACCACCTTTTGGATCAGACATCAGTAATTGTGCGCAATTTGCAAATATATGCTCGAACCTAGCTCCAATCATGCCTTGTCGATTTGGATCATACAGTTTGTACAGCATAGCCATAGCTTCTTGAATTACTAAATCCTTTTGTTCTTCAGTTTCAACCTCAAATATATTCAGACCTATTGGATTGTCTATATCTCCAGGATTAAAATATATTACATCTTCGACTCGTTCTCTGGGTACCATACCTAATAGTTTTTCAACCGAATCACCATGTGGATCAATAAAGGCAAAGCCACGACCATCCATCATATCCTGAAATGCTAAATTCTCAAGTAGAACCGACTTACCCGTCCCAGTCTGTCCAATGAAATATGTATGACGCCGACGATCATTGGTACTCAGCCGAATCTCTTTTTTAATACCACGAAACTCGTTATAACCCAACAAAAAGCCCTCTTCCATCCTTTGTGTCGGACCATCGACTTGTTTTGCCATTTGTCGTTGGACTTGTGAGGTTGGAATACTATTTTGATTTGGCAAATGAAAAATTGTTGCTAGTTCAACACTATTTAAAATGTTTTGCTTTACGGTCTGAGGGAAAAAACGAAAAATATAAGCAGTTACCAATTGCTCAATATCTTTTGATACATTAAATTTAAATCCATTATTGGTTGGCGAATCAAACAATGAAAAAGCCGCAATAATATTACTAAGTAAAGCTTGGGACCTGGCGGCTGTATTAGATGACACGATAACGCGTATTAATACCTCGTACCCAGGATAACGTGTTTTTTCTTCGATTGCCTCAACTAGACCTTGTTCTAATGATGTTAGTTGTTTGTCTTCGGGTTTTTCGTCTTTTGATTCTGGCGGTTTCCACAAAGCTTCGACGATACTTTTTGGCTTAAAAATACCACCTATACCTGATGACTCTTTGCCTTTGTCTTTTTTGATTTTATTGGCCGCAAAAACAGAACTTTTCGTCCAACTTTCAGACGCTGGTCTAATCATCATCTGAACAGACGCCCCGTCATCACGCGTCACAACCGATAATGCATTCAATAAGGCTCGGGCTGCATCACGTTTTGTCTCTTGGTATGTAGCAATCGGATAGACAAAATTTTTCTTTAATGTAAATTCCCCTCCAATAGTCCCACTCATCTTGCCAGCTTGGCTAAATATATTACGTTCCTCAATTTCTTCTAATCGTGCAGTTGGATAAGCAGCTGAGATTGCCTGCCGAATAACATCAGTCAAAACAGCTGGCACAACAGCATAATAATGAATTAAACCTTCATGAGCAACAATTTCAAATGATAGGTGACGTTGACCATATACCCGACTCTTGAAACCTTTGGTAGCAGTACTTGAAATAATGTTATACATTACCTGGGCTTGTGATAATACTTCTTCGGTGATATCTCGTTCATCACGACCATTTGTGTCTAAATCTTCACCAGACGGAGGAATATGAATATACATCGGAATCATCTTTAGACCACGTTCGTAGTTTTTAGCATCACGTAATGTTTTTTGATATTGACTAAAAACAAAAACAGCAATAACCGCACCGACAACCAGAATAATAGATATTGTGATTATAAAAACTATCATATTATCATTTTCGTCCAGACAATAACTTATTCAGTAACGCCTAGCTCCCTCCCAAAGCGTTTTTTTATATAATCAACTTGCAATAAACCGACCTGATGTTCACGTTGATAAGGGTCATTCGGTGTTTCGGCGACGATCTTTTTCGCTCTATCAACCCACTCTTTTTCGATTAAATCATCGTCATTGGCTACTATGGGATTAACACTAACAACAGGTGTCGTATTATCTGATACTGCAGTAGTACTAACAGTAGCAGCCGTAGCGTTGTTATCTGCCGCTATTATAGGCGTAGATGAAGAAATTATCCCTAGTTCATTCATAGCCGAGTCTAGTTCGCTTTTTTTCTCAAAAGCTGCCAAACCATCCTTATTGCCCTGTTCGATATTATTTAACCCTGGTAATTTTTCAATATTTTGCCCACTATTAACAGGCAATTTTTCTAAATTTATATTTGGTAATGGTGTTTCTGGTTTCATATCTGTAATTATATCATGATAACAACGTGCTTATGTCAATAAATCTAATTAATTCTTTTTGAGACATATAAACAGCCAATAACAATAAAAAATATCATCAAAATGTATTCATAAATCCCCACCGAACCAACAGATTGCAATCCAATTAACATAATTGGTGCCGCTGCAATAACAGTCGAATAATAATATGATTGTTTAAAATCAAGGGCTATAAACGGTTTTTTGGAAATAAAAGCCACTGATAGATGAGCAATAATCCGACTCATACCATACAAAAAAAACGCCACCAGACCAATCAGCAACAGATACGCCAAAATAAAAATTGCCAGTATCCCAAAAGGCCCAGCTGTGGCAGGTGTTGTAGTAATTAATAAAAATACCAGCAAACAAAGGCTGAGTATA
>Ga0194039_1002091_pt1 | contig 10300 bp, 8 predicted proteins | sample JunL228m_MetaG_FD_148679 | JGI IMG/M metagenome (GOLD analysis project Ga0194039, IMG submission 148679) | Anoxic zone freshwater microbial communities from boreal shield lake in IISD Experimental Lakes Area, Ontario, Canada - Jun2016-L227-8m | ecosystem: Environmental > Aquatic > Freshwater >...
TGATTGTTGAGGCTGTCAAGGTGGTTCTGCAAACGACCTACAAGAAGGAATTAGTAATTATTGATGACGGCTCTACCGATGGGACAAGAGAGATTCTGACTCAAATACGTCATTCCGATGTGAAGGTGATCTTTCACGAAAAGAACACTGGCAAAGGGGCCGCCTTGCGGACGGGATTTGCCCAGGCGATGGGCGATATCATTCTCATACAGGATGCCGATTTGGAATATGATCCCTCTGAATATTCAACCCTGCTGCGACCAATTTTCTCAGGTAAAGCGGACGTTGTTTATGGTTCAAGATTTGCCGGTCATGGAGCCCATCGGGTTCTTTATTTCTGGCATTATGTGGGGAATCGCTTTTTAACCCTCCTGTCTAATCTTTTTACGAATCTAAACCTCACGGATATGGAGTCCTGCTATAAGGTTTTCACGAAAGAGGCCCTCCGGGGTGTTCAGATTAGGGAAAACCGTTTTGGATTCGAGCCGGAAATCACAGCCAAGATATCGAAAAAAAGTCTTCGCATCTATGAAGTTCCAATTTCATATTATGGACGAACCTACGCAGAGGGGAAGAAGATCGACTGGCGAGATGGCGCCTGGGCTATCTGGTGCATTTTAAAGTACAATCTCTTCCCCCATTAATTTCAGACAGGCTATCATGAACAATAAAACCAAAACCATTCTTCTGATGCTCGTTGCTGCGGTAATGGTTATCTATTGGCCGGTCATCAATTTTGATTTTATCAAGTATGATGACAATCTATATGTGACAAACAATCTTCATGTTCAGGGTGGATTGACTGCTGAAGGAATAAAGTGGGCTTTTACAACAATTGATGCCGGATTCTGGCATCCGCTGACATGGCTTTCTTTGATGCTGGATTATGAACTTTACGGTTTAAATGCTGGTGGATATCACTGGACGAATGTTATTTTGCACTTGTTGAATACACTGCTGCTTTTTCTTGTCTTGCTGCGCATGACAGGCCAATTATGGAAGAGCAGCTTTGTGGCTGCCTTGTTTGCTATCCATCCGCTGCATGTGGAATCCGTGGCCTGGGTTGCGGAACGGAAGGATGTCCTGAGTACATTGTTCTGGATGCTGACGACGGTGGCCTATGTCTTTTACGCGGCGCGCCCGTCACTTTCTAGATATCTCGGTATTGTCGTATTCTTCATTTTGGGTTTGATGGCCAAACCGATGCTGGTGACATTACCATTTGTTTTTCTGCTTTTGGATTATTGGCCGCTTAAACGGATACAGAGGATAGATGGTGCAGTTCTGAAGCGTCTCATTGGTGAAAAGGCGCCATTGTTCATGATTGCAATTATCTTTAGCATCGTGACTTTTTATGCCGAGACGCATCTCGGGGCGGTACCTTCACAGACTGATTTTCCCATGTCAGCGCGCATAGTGAATGCGATCGTTTCTTATTCAGCCTATATTGGGAAAATGGTCTGGCCTGCAAGTCTATCTTTCTATTATCCCCATCCTGGCATGCGGCCAATCGGGCAAATTGCTTTATCGGCTGCCTTTCTGGTACTGGTGACGTGCTGGGTTGTGGTTTGCCTAAGGGAGCAGCCGTATCTATCTGTCGGATGGTTTTTCTACTTGGGTACGCTTGTTCCGGTAATCGGTATCGTTCAAGTGGGTGGACATGCCATGGCGGATCGGTATACCTATATCCCGTTGATCGGTCTGTTCATCATGATGGCATGGGGTATGCCGGAACTTATAACCATGATGTTCCGCAAAGGCAAGGCTATTGCGGCCGTATGCGCTGCCATCGTGTTATCGCTTTTATCCGTGTTATGTTTTTTTCAAGTGCGTATATGGCAGGATAGTATTTCGCTTTTCACCAATGCCGTTGATATTAATCGTAACGACGGTAAACTCCAACATCTTCTCGGCTATGCGCTGATGGAACAGGGCCATTTGGAGGAAGGGATTGTCCATTTCCGTGAGGCGGCGCGGCTCGAGAATGACGACAACAGGCTTCACTACAATCTGGCCGTGGCTCTGTCAAGGTCAGGGAAAGACGAAGAGGCGATACCGCATTATCTGAAGGCATTACAGATCAATCCTCTTTATGGGGATGCTTATTATAGCCTCGGTCAGCTATATGAGCGCCTCGGCCGGAATACTGATGCCAAGCATTGTTATGAGCAGGCGCTGGACTCCAAAATGAATAGTTCTGATTTATACAACAGGCTAGCCTTGGTTTTATCTCGAATGGACATGTATAAAGATGCAGAAAAAATCTACGCAAAGGCGATAATCCTCTGGCCTGAACATGCGGGTTTGCGTAATAATTTTGGTATGGTATTGAAGTCACAAGGGCTTACGGATGAAGCTATCGATCAGTTCCGTTCAGCCTTGAGATTTCAGGGCGATTATGCAAATGCCCATTACGAGCTTGGTCTTTTGTTGAATAAACAGGGTAATAAAGAAGAGGCAAGATTTCATTTAAAGAAAGCGGCAAGCATCAATCCGTCATATAAATAGTACCAATTGACCGAGGAAAGTTTACTTACAAACATTTATTTCGCGATATTCTTATTACCTTAACTGTAAACATTAATGATATTATACTTAAATGCCAATCTCAGCATATCCCGGAAAATCTTAAGACGGAAAGGTATGGCTAATATTTTTCCCAAAAACGGACCAAATTTATCAATTAACTTATTTCTGATCAGCCAGCACTCCGCTTCTTTTTCCGCATATCTGAATATCCGGTAACGTTCTTTTTGTGGGAAGTCATCCGTATCGAATTGAACCCCGATATCATCTGAACATTCATTGTGCGTCGTCACATACTCATAGGGGTCGTAATATAGGTTACCGTTCTCTTTGACCCATTTTTCCAGGTTGGTTGTGGGATAGGCAACGATCATGGAATACCGCGGTATATATATGTTATGTTTTTTAAAGAATTTAATGGAATCGAGGACTTTTTCCACGCTATCCCCCGGCAGGCCCACCAGGAAAAAGGCCTTTGATATAATGCCGGCTTCATTGGTCATTTTGATGGCCGCTTCGATCTGTTCAATGGTTTCACCTTTCTGGATGTCCTTTAAAACGGCGGGGTTTACCGATTCGATACCCATTGCCAGCAGTTTGCAACCGGCTTTCTTCATGAATTTGAGTATTTCAGGTGTTAATTTATCCGCCCTGATCCCTTGGGGACAGTCCCATTCGATGTCTAATTTTTTTTCAATAAGCAGACTGCAAAAATCAATGACTCTTTGTTTATCAAAATTGAAGGTGTCGTCGGCAATCGTAAAATATCTGGTTTTAAACCGTTCCATGTTCCATTCGATTTCCTGGACAAGGCTTTTTGCCGACCTGGCTCTGTATTTCCGACCATGAATCAAGTAAGAACAGCAATAACAACAGTTATATGGGCATCCTCTGCTTGTAAAAAGCGGTAAGGTCAGTCTTTTACCAACCCGATATTTGTCCAGAGGAAATAATCCCATATCAACAAACGGAAGTGAATCAAGGTCCTTAATATGATCAGGTGCCGGATTGAAAATTGGTTGGGTTTCGTTTTTGTAACCGAGGCCTCTTACCTTTTTCATTTTTTCTTTATCCGGAAAAGCATCGACAAATTCGGAGATTGTCGAGTCGCCTTCACCTATGCAAATATAATCTACACATGCAGGTGCAATCGCTTTTTCGGGACACATGGTCGCATGGGGTCCACCAATGATTGTCACAATATTAGGGTCAATCTCTTTTATTGTTTTGCAGAGTTCTACCGAGTTTAAATAATCAAAGCTCGAAGCTGAGAAACCGACAATATTGGGTTTAAAGTCTGATATGGCATCAACCAAAGCATCCTTTCCATATCCCTTAAGCCGCAGATCTAAAACGAGAGTTTCAAATCCAGCCTTTATAAGAATAGATGCTAACAGTCCCAAACCTAGTAGCGGCGTTGCCGGATAACCGTATACACTGCGAGCATATGGTTTTACAAGAATGACTCTGATCTCTTTCATTGTTAATCCTTTCACTTCACAGGAAAGTATTTGCTTCTGCTTATAACCACAAGCGATGCAATTCCCACTACCAAGTCTGTTGCTATGCTTAATAATCTGATTACTATGGGAAAAATAAGCGCGAAATAGATTACACCTGTTCCCTTCAATATCATATACATTGTCCCTTCCCGAACTCCTAATCCACCTGGGGCAATAAGGACCAAAAAACCTATCACATCACCCAACAGCATAGACGATGAAACAAAGATTATTCTGAGCGTGTCCATTTCAAAACCGATACCCAAGGCAATCAAACACCCCGCTAATGCCCATAAAAAAGCGCCAATAACATAAATCAACTGCATGAAAATAATTCGGCAAGACGATAGCTGACAAAAAGAAACCTTTCTTTTGGTTATTCTTGAAAAGATGTCGATAAAGAATTTCAGAAAATTCTGATTTAATAAAATTACGTTAATTATCAACAAACAGACAACGAAAAATAATATTTCAGACTTTAGATGGCTCCAATTTGGAAGCATTATGAGCAACAAGCCGCCAAGTACCAGCGATACCAATATTGGCAATACAGTTGTTATGACATTTAGATACAAAATAGTTGCCTTTGGAAAACCTTTTGATGAGAGCCAATAAATCTGAACCACATATGACCAAAGCTTCCCTGGGATGTATTTTCCCAGCTGTGAGATGTTTACCAGTGAGATACTTTGCGTAAAGGTCAATTTTTTACGATTATCCAAAGCGTTTATACCTATATGCCAGCTTAGTGTCGTACACACGTAGTTCAAGATCATTGTAAGAAAGCCAAGAAAGAAATAAGGCCAAGTTATGATTAGCTTAAAAGTCTTGACTGATTCCCAGTTTGTTTTGAACTCCTTATAAAAAAAACCTATAAAAAGGGCTACCAGAAGAACCGAAAGGAATATTTTTATATATTTTCGGAATTCCATATTTATCAGATTGGTTTTCTTAGAATGAAAATATTCGTGGGGCTTATTATAGTTGTTATTTCAGGAATTTTGATGCTGAAGGGAAGTTTGAATTCACTGAAATATCTCTGCGGGTCATTGATCACCCGTACTGTATAATCGTCAACGTCAAATCCCGTTCTTTCACAGAGTCTCTTAAGGGATAAACAGGAAAGGAGATAGACCTTCTCGATGTTTTGTCGCAAAGATCCCAATATCTTAAAGAACATGCCATTCGGAAGATAGTGTAAAAAGGGAAGGCGGTAAAAAGGTTCGAAAGGATATGTCCTGTTAGGATTAGCTACATAACAGCGCCCCCCAGCTTTGAGTATCCTGAAAATTTCCTTGAGGAGTTGAGAGCTGGATCTTGTATGAGCGATCACATGATTCAATATGGCTATCTCAAATGATTGATCAGGAAATGGAATGCTTTCTTCCGTAGACTTGACAAACCTGAGTTTTGGTCTCATATCAGCGGATATCTGGTCCACCACATCGGTCGCACATAAATTGTTTCGCTCGGAAAAATAGGCTGAAATATGACCTGTTCCGCAACCGATGTCGACGATTTGCCTGTCCGAAAGGTATTGCTCTTCTGACTTCAATGAGTCCAACAACACGGATTCAATCTTTCTCGCCTTTGACAACCTCCCATTATTTACTGCAAAACCATGCAAATAATTGGAATGCATTTCAGTGAAATCCGTTCAGTCTTTCTATAACGCCGTGAATGTTCTTTTCATCATGGCCGTAGGATATGGGGAGACTCAGGGTGGTTGCATGTATTTCATCAGAAACAGGATAATCGCGCCCATCAAACATGCCGTTCATCGCCTTTTGTTTGTGCGGAGGGACAGAGTAATGGATGTCCGTACCTATACCGCGATCCATCAGATATTTTTTCAGCCTGTCTCTTTCGGGATGCCTGATATTGAAAATATGATAGGTATCATAATAATCTTCGGAGATAACAGGTTTCACAAAATCAGCCCCGATTTTATCAAGATATATTGATGCCAGTTTTCTTTTATGGTTGTTGATATCGTCAAGTTTCTTTAGTTTGACAGATAAAAAGCCTGCTTGAACTTCATCCAGTCGAGAGTTATAACCTATAACCTCGTTGTAATTTTTTACCTTTGATCCATAGTTTCTAAACATCCTCAACTTTTCTGCAAGATCGGGATCATTGGTAATGACAGCGCCGGCGTCACCCAGGGCGCCAAGATTTTTTGTCGGATAAAAACTGAAAGCACCACACTCACCACAGGTACCAGCTTTCTTCTCCTTGTAACGCGATCCATGGGCCTGTGCGCAATCTTCTATAATTTTAAGGTTGTAGCGTTTTGCGATCCGAATGATGGAGTCCATATCACACATCTTGCCGTAAAGATGTACCACCATGATGGCCGTCGTTTTGGGGGTAATCGCCTCTTCAATCCTGTTCGGATCAATATTATAAGTCTCAATGTCTGGTTCGACCAGAACCGGTTTCAGGCCACAGTGTAAAATGGAAAGGATGGTGGCAATGTATGTATTGGACGGGACAATCACTTCTGTACCAGGCTTGAAACCGTAAACCCTTAGCGCCAGGATCAGGGCATCCAGGCCGGATGCTACGCCTACGCAATATTGGGCTCCGCAGTATTCGGCAAATTCCGCCTCAAAACTTTTCACAGCTCCGCCTAGAATATACCAACCGCCATCCAGAATATCGGAAAATGACTTCTTGTATTCATCGAAAAATGGTTCATTCACCTTTCTCAAGTTTTCATATACGATCATTGATAGGCCTCATAGATATAATCATTTGCATCAAAATATTCGGAGGCAAGAACCATCAGTATTGCATCTCTCGTAAAGTGGTGCATTGCATGCCAGTCACGTTGCTCAAGAATGAGGCATTTGGACGGTGAATCAAGGGCGAATTCCTCTTGTTTCTCTCCGTCATGGTTTGACACAACGCAGCTCCCATGGATGCAGATAGCTGCCTGAATTGTTTTATGGTGTCTGTGTCCGCCTCGAATTGAATCATCAACACCGTAAATATAGAATATTCGCTTGATATCAAATGGTATCACCTTCTCAATAACGGTGAGATTACCACGCTCATCGGAAAACGACTTAAGATCGATTAATCTTGCCATATTGCTCCATGTATTTTCCCAGATAATACTTCGCAATGGCATGCCAGTTGAAGCGGCTCTTCACCAGCTCAACAGATTTTGCCCCCAATCTTTCACGAAGAGAAGGCTCTTCGATCATTCTGTTGACAAGCATGGCCAAGGCCTCATGGTCCCGCTCATTGTGAAGGAAGCCGTTCACGCCGTCGAAAACGACGAGATCATTGCCTCCCACATTTGATGCGACGACAGGTCTTCCACAGGCCATCGCTTCAGGGACAACGGTATTCAATCCATCCGCAGGAATTTTTTCAGACGGCATCAGGAATATGTCTGAAGCTGAATAATAGTCGATCAACTCATGGGTCGAAATTCTTCCAACAAATATTGCATGTTCGAGCGTTCCGTCCTTTTTCAGGATCGATACATACTCATCCTTCAGATCGCCATCGCCAATAATTGCGAGTTTCACATTTCTATTTTTTTCAACAATAGGTTTTAAGGCCCTGAATGCAGTTGAAAATCCCTTTTTCGGAATAAATCGCCCGATCATCAACAGTAAAATGGTCCCATCTTCAATTCCCAATTTAGTTCGCACTTTTGCTCTTTTTTCGGCTGAAAAGAAGATTTTCGAATCATCCACACCGTATATCACATAATCAATGCGATCAGAGCTGATACCGCTTTTTACAAGGGCCTCTTTTAAATCGGAACTGTTACAGGACATGTAATCCGACGTGGCGATTATCTTAGTAAGGAACTTACCCAGATATCCCATGTTACTAATTACCGTTACATCGGACCCTGGAAAGGAGGTAAATATCCTTGCCTTTGAACGGGAAAGCCATCTTGCACCGACAGCAATCAGTGTATTCGGAACCGCCCAGTGGCAGTGTAGGAAATCATATTTTTCACGTCTCAGGAGTGAGGCCAATTTGAATATTCCCGAAAGCACCAAGCATGGCGCAAGAAATAGTGTTAGGCCTGATATTTTCAGGTCATTTTCCATCGATTTACCATATCCTATAAGATGAAGTGAAGCGATCGGCATATATTTGTAGTCTTCGATTCGGACCTTCCTCGACATATCTGCGCTTCGAATTTCTCCAAAAAAAAACGGTGTGAACACTGTAACGTTACACCCTACATCGTTGTACATTTCAGCGAGCGAAGCAATGAAATTCGATCGCCAGTCCTCTTTAAAAAACGGATATGAATGGGATACAACACAAATCTTCATAAATGTTCTCTGTGATTATTTATAAAGCCTTTCATTATCCTGAATGTCCATCCACATGGCAAACAACAGGGATTGAAAGGCGCTGGTAAAGAGGAATATAAAGGCTAACATGGTTAGGGCTGGCACATTTTCATTCGTAAACATCATGATCAGGAGTATCTTCAGCATGTAGGGCGCCGACATGATGCCAAGGAAGAATGAAAAATGATACAGCAAAAAAAGCGGATGAAAATCCCTGATAAGATATTTAATCCATAACCTTTTGAAAAATGATTTCAACAGCAACCAGGAAATACGGGGAATAACTTTATACAATTTCATCTTGGATTTTTCACCGATATCATAGATCGGCTTTATCCCGACTTCCTTGATTGTGCAGAACCCGATATTCAACTTGACAAGCAAATCGTTGGGCATTCCGTAACTTTTATAAATATCGTAAATCTTTATGGATTGCAGGGCACGCAGGGAAATTGCCGTATATCCTGATTGGGTATCGGAAATGTGCCAGTAACCGGAGGCGATTTTTGTCAGAATGGATAAAATGGAGTTACCAAGATATCTTGTTTTGGGAATCACCAGCCAGGCGCTGCGATGAATCAAGCGATTGCCCTTCGCGTAATCAACATCTTCGTAAATGACGGGCGTACAAATAGATTCTAGTTCCTCAGGATCCATCTGTCCATCCCCCGCCATGACCGCGGTGCAGTCGATCTGATGATCAAGGCACCATTTATAGCCGCTGGCAATGGCAGCGCCTACACCCCCGTTTTTTGTGTGTTTGATAAATATGATCCGGTCATCATCGGGTCGCTCATTTGTAATAATTGAAGGCGTGTAATATTCCGCCTCTCTGAGGGCCATGTCGTTAAGAACCATTTCCGCCCGGTTGTATCTCGTCTGCGCGGTTACTTTCTGCGCTATTTTTCTGTCGGATTTATTATGATCAGTGCTGGAAATATAATTCAATACCACAGATGCTGTTCCATCCGTGGAGTAGTCATCGACAACAATGATGCGATCCACGAATGCAGGCATACTCTCAAGAACTTGAAGAATTTGACTTTCTTCGTTGTAAGCGGGGATGACTACGGCGACGGTCTTATTGTTAAGCATAGAATTATCAAGGAAGATTTCTAAGGATGCTCATGAGCAAGAATTTTAATAAAACCGCCCATGACAGATCGTTTGCTAATTTTTTCGCGAAGCAGAACTTTTTGCGTCCGCAAGCGATTCCCTTGCCTCCAAAATTTCTCTATCGCCATAGATAGGTGGAACTAGCTAACTTTTCTGGCAATAAAAATCAAGCCCTATTTAGTGCCCCCTTGCCCGCAACGGCAATGACCATTGTTCGTGAACAAGGGAGGCCGGCATGTTGGCAATCTTGCTCATCGGGGTGCATGAGGTCATTATATTGGGAATATTTGTGAATTAAGTAGATTATTCGGAGAGATCGTTGTTGGCGCGGAGGGGTATGCCGGATCCAGGCATAGTGCAGCACCTTGATATTACTAAATAATACCGACAAAGAAAAAGTTATGCCCTGAATTATGGTTGGGAATGGGAGGGCATATCGGCGCGATTCATGCCCAGGTTTTGAAGTGGGCTGTTGGTCATCGAGAAGGAAAGGATTAATTTTGAGTGAGCGTCAGGTGCGATTAAGCATGGCCAACTTTTTCGTGCCTGCGGATTGAAACTTCAACTTTCAATTTGACAAAGGGTGGTTTTTCATTAATGTTGCCGCCTGGATTGCTTATTGCGAACTGGGTTTGAGGAAGAGTAATCTGGCTCTAAAACGGCCGCTGGTTATCGAAAAGAAACGGATTGATTTTGAATAAGGTCAGGCCGCGATTCAATAATGGTTTTTTCAAAGTCCCATCCCGTCCCGGTCATCTTAATCATTGACTTTTGAAGGTCCATCATTATATTAGCGCCAACTTGCAGGCCGGGCCCTAAAAGCCC
>Ga0194039_1002094_pt1 | contig 10295 bp, 8 predicted proteins | sample JunL228m_MetaG_FD_148679 | JGI IMG/M metagenome (GOLD analysis project Ga0194039, IMG submission 148679) | Anoxic zone freshwater microbial communities from boreal shield lake in IISD Experimental Lakes Area, Ontario, Canada - Jun2016-L227-8m | ecosystem: Environmental > Aquatic > Freshwater >...
GTCTTTCCACTTAGCATTTTCTTTTGAATATGTGGAGGAATCTTTTCTATAGTTTTTTCAAACTCCTTTGTCCCCTTTTCAAGAGTACGAGCAAACTGATCCTCTTCGTCGGAAAATGCCTTAATAATCTTCTCTTCGTTTTTGGAGAGTTCTTTGTAGAAATATGCGTAGTTTTCAATGACAGTTCCTGCAATCTGAGAAGTAAAGGCTTCTGTCACTCCGATTTTTCTTGCTTCGCGAATTGCTCTTCTTATGAGCCTTCTTAGAATATAGCCTTGATCAACATTGCCAGGCATTACGCCGTCTGCCATAATAAAAGCTGCTGCTCTGATGTGTTCAACAATTATTCTTTCGTGCGTAGAGCGCTCTTTATTAACATCATCTTTAATATTTCTAACTTCATCTAATTTACTAAAAAGCGGTATAAACAGTTCTGTCTCATAACAGCTTTTCTTGCCTTGAAGTACAGCCGTTACTCTCTCTAGCCCCATTCCTGTATCGACATTGGTCTGAATAAGCGGCTCGAAATTACCATCAGCTGTTTTGTTGTACTGCATGAAAACATCATTCCATATCTCCACCCAGTTTTTATTTTCAGGATCAAAAACTTCAGGAGCAGGAGCTAAACCTACCCAGTAAAACATTTCTGTATCCGGCCCGCAAGGACCAGTTTGACCTGCAGGCCCCCACCAGTTATGCTTCTTGCCAAGTTTAGCAATTCTTGATTCTTTAACGCCAAGCCCCCTCCAGATGGCAAAAGCCTCGGAGTCAAACGGAGCATCTGCGTCGCCAGCAAAAACGCTAAAAGCAAGATTTTCCAAAGAGATATTAAGATTTTCACTGCCAGTTAAAAATTCAAAACTGTATTCAATAGCTTCTCTTTTGAAATAATCTCCAAGGGACCAATTGCCAAGCATTTCAAAAAATGTCAGATGGCATATATCTCCGACTTCATCTATATCACCTGTTCTTATGCATTTCTGCACATTGGTGAGCCTAGTTCCCAGAGGATGTTTCTCGCCAAGAAGATAAGGAACCAACGGATGCATTCCTGCTGTAGTAAAGAGCACTGTAGGGTCATTTTCGGGAACCAAGGAAGCGCTATTAAATCGTTTATGGTTTTTAGATTCGAAAAAGTTAAGATACTTCTCCCTTAAGTCGCTGGCTCTCATAAAAACTCCATTTTAAAGAAGCGGAAATCTAATAGAAAAACATTAAAATCCCGCGTGGTTGAATTTTCAGAAAATTTGAATATTTTACACGATTCTTTTTTTAAAATAAACCAACAGCAAAGCAAAAACTATGGATACATATACTGTCAGAGGAAAAGAAATTTACATTGGGGAAAATAAAGTTCAAGATTTAGCCGAAAAATATGGCACCCCGACTTATGTTTACAACGAACCAAGGATAAGAGAAAACTTCAGAAGAGCATATAAAGCCTTCTCTTCCCACTACCCTAATTTTAAGTTCTTCTATGCTGTAAAAGCCTGCAATAACCCTGCGATTGTTTCTATACTCAAACAGGAAGGCGCAGGAATTGATGCCGCAAGCATAAATGAAATTAAGCTCGCAAAAAGCCTTGGACTCGGCGGCGAGGATGTAATGTTCAGCGGAAACTTCCTTTCAGATGATGATATTAAACAGGGTTTGGAAAGCGGCGTAATTTTTAATCTTGACGATGTATCATTACTTCCAAGAGTACTCAAACACAGCAAACCTGAAATTCTCTCATTCAGAGTTAACCCAGGCTATGGCAAGAGCAATGTCGGCGAATTCGTAACCAATGCAGGACCAAAAGCTAAGTTTGGAGTTCATCCAGACATGGTAACTGAAGCTTACAGACAGGCTAAACAAGCAGGAATCAAGCGTTTTGGCGTTCATATGATGCCAGGTTCATGTTTACTGGAACCTGAATATTTCGCATTCGTTACAAATCTACTGATGGAAATCATCGGAAAAACAGCAAAAGAACTTAATATTGAGTTCGAATTCATAGACATCGGTGGTGGGCTTGGCATTCCATACAAAGAAGGAGAACAATCTCTTGATCTCGACAAAACTGCTGAACTCGTCGCAAAGACTTTCAAAGATGCCGTAGCAAAGTACGGGATGTCTTCTCCAAGACTAATGATGGAACCTGCAAGATATTTCGTCGGCGATGCCGCAGTTGTCCTCGGCAAAGTTCATTCAATCAAGCAGAGTTACTCCAAAATCATCGGAACAGACATCGGAATGAATATCCTGGTCAGACCTGCTTTCTATGGTTCGTATCACAATATTTTGTTCAACAACAGAATCGGCGATGAAACTGAAGTTTGCGGACTTGGTGGGCAGCTCTGCGAAAATACCGACTTCTGGGTTAAGGAAAGAGCTTTCCCAAAATCAGTTCAGGAAGGCGATATTTTAATCGCTACTGAAGCCGGAGCCTATGGATTTGGAATGAGTTACCAATACAATGGCAGACTCAAACCCGCTGAAGTTCTTGTCAACGGCAAGGAAAGCTATCTTATCAGACCAAGAGAAACATTCGAGGACATGATCAGAAATACAAATATACCTAGTCATTTAAAATAACTTCATATGGTTGGTTATAACAGCAAAAACTTGCCTGATGTTACTCTTGTAGGCTTAGGCCTTGATGCGAAAGATGGACATAAGCGCTTAACTAAAGGTGAAAACTTCGTCGTCTGCGGCGGGTCTGAAGAAACTCATGGCAAGATAGTTGAGACCTCTATTAAGGTAAATGAAAAGCTTGACGCCCGTGGCAAGCGACTTGCCGAACTCTCTAAAAATGAGTTTATCGACATTGTGTCGGAAGCTTCGCAATAAACAATGTCTTACTGCCTGAAAGAATTTGTAAAAGATATTCATGATCCTGCTTTGAAGTTTGAGATCGAGCTTATCATCTCAAACTTCCTTAATATCAATCGCATTGATATTTATCTGAGCTCCGAAATGCCGCTAATTGAATCTAAGCTGAATGAGCTTAGGAGTCTTATTTCGCGCAGACTAAATGGAGAACCTCTTGCGTACATTTTGGGATATACTCACTTCAGGGATTTAAAGCTTAATATTGGGTCCGGAGTACTTATCCCTAGGCCTGAAACTGAAAAGATGATAGAACTTTCCAAAGATTATATCTTTCCTGGCTGTTCAGTCATTGATGTAGGAACAGGTTCCGGAGCAATCGCCCTTTCTATAGCTAAAGAATTTCCTCAAGCCAAAGTCATAGGCGTTGATATCAGCAAAGATGCCCTGCTCTACGCACAAAACAATAAAGAGGTTAACAATATTTCCAATGCCCTATTCTGCTTAAATGACCTCTGTTCCGGGTTCGGGGAAAATAGTTTTGATCTTATCCTGGCCAATCTTCCATATATTCCTTACTCTAACTACCTTTGTTTAGAAAAAGATGTGAAAGATTATGAACCTGAAGTGGCCTTGACTTCCGGCAAAACAGGACTTGAACTGATAGAAAAGCTCATTTCACAAACCGTATCTATTTTGAATTCAAAAGGAGCAATAATTCTGGAGATTGATAAAGACCAGGGAAGCAAAGCTTCTTTTCTATTTTCCAGAGAGAAGGTCTTTGCAGACATAAAAATTTTCAAAGATTATAATGGTTTGGACAGATTTGTATTGGCGCAAAAACTCTAAATTAACTAGATTAAATTTTTCATTCAATCAACATTCAAAACAAAAGGAATTATGAAAAAGATTGTAGTCGCATATTCAGGCGGACTTGATACATCGGTAATCGTTAAATGGCTCAAGGAAAAATATGACTGTGAAATAATTGGTTTCTGCGCAGATGTGGGACAGGCAGAAGAACTCAGCGGAGTCGAAGCAAAGGCCATTCGAACAGGCGCAAGCAAATGCTATGTCGAAGATTTAAATGAGGAATTTGCCAGAGATTTTATTTTCCCGATGATGCAGGCAAATGCAATCTATGAAAATTGTTATCTTCTTGGCACTTCCATTGCCAGGCCTTTGATAGCAAAAAGATTAGTCGAAATTGCAAAGGCAGAGGGAGCTGAAGCAATATGCCACGGCGCTACCGGCAAAGGAAATGATCAGGTGCGTTTCGAATTAACTGCTTATGCTCTTCAGCCTGATATCAAAGTCGTCGCTCCATGGCGTATCTGGGATTTCAAAGGGCGTCCTGACCTAATCGAATATGCAAAGAAACATGACATTCCAATAAGCACTACTACTGCAAAACCATATAGCATGGACAGAAATCTTCTTCATATAAGTTTTGAAGGCGGAATTCTCGAAGATCCATGGCAGGAAGCCCCTGAAGAAGTCAGCCTGATGACTAAACCCGTCAGTCAAACTCCCGACAAACCCGAATATGTCGAAATATCTTTTGAGAAAGGCATTCCTATCTCCGTAAATGGACAAAAGCTCTCTCCAGCAAACATCATGAGAACTCTTAATAAAATCGCTGGAAATCATGGTATAGGAAGAATAGATATTGTCGAGAACCGTTATGTCGGAATCAAATGCCGCGGTGTATATGAAACTCCCGGTGGAACAGTCCTTTATGCCGCTCACAGAGCTATCGAAAGCATCACGCTAGACAGAGAAGTCATGCACCTGAAGGATAGTTGGATTTCGTATTATTCTAAACTTGTTTACAATGGTTTCTGGTTTGCTCCTGAAAGAGAAATGCTTCAAGCTGCAATAACCAAGAGTCAGGAATTTGTAACTGGCGATGTAAAACTGAAACTCTTCAAGGGTTTATGCACGACGGCCGGCAGAAGATCGGATTTCTCCCTTTATGACGCTGATATTGCTACATTTGATGCTGACACAAAATACAATCACGCCGATGCTGACGGATTTATCAAACTCAATGCTTTGCGCCTCAGAGTCCTTGCCAGAAGCAAACAAAAAAGATATTAAGTTCTTAAACAATAAAGGCCTGCAATTGCAGGCCTTAAATTTTTTATAACCCTTATGGTAAATAGTAGAATGGATTCGGGTACTTAAACGATCTATCAGCATAACCCCCGTTTAGGTCGCTGTACTGGTCGCCGATATTTAGAATTATTCTGTATCCTTCTTTCTCAAGTTTGGCTCTTTCAGGAGCTTTGAAATCAGCCGCGCTTCCGCCTTTAGGAAAATCATTAGGCTTGAGGATCAATTTTGTCCAGTTAGAATAACCGAGCCTCTTCAAGTTTCTTTCCGTATCATCTCTCTGGTTTTCCGGACGGCCTGTAATAAATATTGTGGCTACGCCTTGAGTCTGAGCTTGCTTAAAAAGCGCTAAAGTCGAGGCAATTACAGTTTCGTTATTAGATGAGATAAACTTATTAAAAATATCGTTATTGTAGCCAAAGTCCATCTGGAGCTCTACAGGATAATTGGAGACTGATGTCTCATCTATATCCATAACAATAGCGAGTTTTCCAGGTGTATTCTGACAACTCTTAAGATGGGAAATAGCCTTTTCGCCAACCTGATTCATCGCCTGATCATAACCGCCTGAAGAATAGTATGCTTTTACATCCTGTTTGGCATTATAAATATTCGTTGGCTCTGAATATGATGAAGTAACAATAGCAGAAGTGTCTGTGTAATTCTTGGATGGTGCAAAAGGACACCATGAAGGAGCCGATGAAGAACATCCGGCAATGGTTGCTAGCGCTAATACAAAAGCCCCTAACCGAAATAGTTTACTTTTAATCAGATTCATTGTTTCCACTTATTCAATAATTAGTTACATTTACTGTAATCGCATGAGAGGCATTTGAGGCAGTTTTCCGAACTAATTAAAGTTTTTTCACTGCACATCGGACAAATCATGCCTTCAGAGTTAGGTGTATGAGAATCCTTATCTTCCACTTCTTTTTTGCCCTGCAAGAGCGCTTTTGACTCAAGTAAACCGATTTTATCAAGATGCTCTTCTATTGTTCTTCCTATATCAGCCGCCAGTGAAGGAATATATTTTCCATCACTGAAATATCCACCATTAGGGTCATAGATGCTCTTAAGCTCTTTAACCAAAAATGATGGGTTTTCCTGATTTCTGAAGACCGCGGAAATCAGTCTTGTCATTGCGACTATCCAGCTAAAGTGCTGAAGGTTTTTGGTATTAATAAAAAGCTCATACGGACGGATTGTGCCATCAGATTGAACCACATCATTAATAGTTACATACAAAGCTTCGGATGATAATGGCGTTTTTATCCTATATGTTGTTCCGGCTAGAGATTTTGGTCTGGAAAGAGTTTCCAAAAGCTCTTTAGGTTTCTCTTTCTTTTCGTCTTCTTTCTTCACGAGTACGCCTGTTATGTATTTGGATGGACGGAAAGTAGTACAGCCTTTAAGACCTTTGCGGTAAGCCTGCATATAAATATTTTTAAATTTGTCAAAAGGATAATCAACAGGAACATTAATAGTTTTTGAAATTGAACTGTCCACAAACTTTTGCAGAATGCTTTGTATCTCGAGATGTTCAAGAGGATCTATATCGCTTGCTGAAATAAAATAATCAGGAAGCTCTTTGTCATCAATTGTTTCAAGACCTTTAAATTTTAAAAATTCTCTGTATGCATAATCCAGCACATCTACTTCAGTAACATCTTTTTCCGTAGTATTCCTGATTTTTCTCTTGTAGTGGAACGCAAATACGGGCTCAAGACCGCTGGAAACATTGCCAGCCAGCAAACTTATTGTACCTGTCGGTGCAATTGAGGTAAGGTGAGAGTTTCTGATTCCGTTAATTTTAATTTCTTCTTGTATCTCACTTGGAAGGGTTTTAACAAAGTTTCCTAATGAATATTTCTCTGAGTCAAAGAGTGGGAAAGCTCCCTTTTCTTTAGCCAATTCAATACTCGATTCGTATGCAGAGCAAGTAATTGTATGCATAACTCTTTCGGCGATCTTTATTGACTCGGTCGAACCATATTTGACCTTCAAAGAAAGAAACATATCCGCGAGGCCTGTAATTCCTATTCCTATTCTCCTCTTTGCGAAAGCTTCTTTCTTTTGCTGAGGGAGAGGGTAATTGCTAAGATCAATCACATTATCCAGCATTCTAACAGCAATCTTAGTAACCTTGCCTATTTCCTCGTAGTTCAAATCAGCATTGCTCTTGAAAGAATTTTTAACGAACTTGGTAAGGTTTAGAGAACCAAGCAGGCATGCTCCAAATGATGGCAAAGGCTGTTCACCGCACGGATTTGTGGCTCTGATTTGTTCACAGTAATAAAGGTTATTATATTTGTTAATCCTATCAATAAGAATAAATCCAGGCTCAGCGAAGTCATAAGTGGACTTCATTATCAGATCCCAAAGATCAGTAGCTTTGATAGTCTTATAAACTTTACCGTCAAAAACAAGTTCCCACTTTTCATTTGATTCAACAGCTTTTATAAATTTATCAGTAACCCCGACTGACAAATTGAACATCCTGAGTTTCTCGCTATCTCTCTTGACTGTAATAAAATCTTCAATATCCGGGTGATCGCATCTCAATACGCCCATCTGCGCTCCGCGTCTCTGCCCTGCGCTCATAATAGTCTTACAGGTAGCGTCCAATACCTGCATGAAGCTTAGCGGCCCTGAGGCAGTGGCTCCACAGCCCTTGATAGATGTGCCGCCAGGCCTAATGGTAGAAAAGTCAAATCCTACACCGCCGCCTTGCTTCTGAGTCAGAGCGGCATTTTTAACCGTGTCGAAAATGCCTTCTATTGAATCTTCTATATCATTCATCACATAGCAGTTGAACATTGTTACGCTGTTCATCTCAGTACCGGCGTTTGCTATAATTCTTCCGGCAGGCAAAAACTTAAAATCGGAAAGGATAGAGTAGAATTTCTCTTCCCAGATTTTTGCATCTTTCTCATTCTTTGCCATCGCAATGGCTATTCTTCGCCAGGTGTCTTCGTAGCACGAATCGCCTTTGCAGAAATTATTGCCTTTGAAACGGTACTTTCTATTCCATATATCGTGGCCAATATCAACCACGCTTTCAGCTGTTTTTGTCATTTTCCCCTCGTTATGTATTTAAAAAATTATCTTATATACTCGACATCAAATTCTATGTCAAAAGCAGAGCCTTTCAACAGGTATTTTTAAAATATAGATGAGTTATAAATGCTCTTAGTGGTTGACTTTTCAGGACTTTAACTTTTTCGTCAATGCACCCTTTTAATTTGAGTTTGAAGGCGCTAGAATTGTCTAAAAATCAAACTCTTATAATAGCAGGAATTTAGTTTATGTTGAAGCTGTTTCTCTTAAGGCATGCCAAGTCTAGCTGGGATGATGTTGCATTAAATGATTTTGACAGACCTTTAAATAAGAGAGGCGTCAAAGATGCGCCATTGATGGGCAAATATTTTAGCAAAGATTACAACAAGCCGCAGCTTATAATTTCCAGTCCAGCAAGAAGAGCCAGAGAGACGGCTGAGCTCTTCGCTGAGTCTATTGACTACAAAATAGACAAAATCCTTTTTGACAAGCATATCTACGAAGCAACTCTGGAAGACTTGGTTAGCATTGTCCTTAAAATAGAAGACTCGTACGAAAAAGTTATGATTGTTGGGCATAATCCAGCTTTTACCGAACTTGCAAATTATTTAGCCGAAAAAGCAACTATAGACAATATCCCTACATGCGGGATTTTTGCCCTTGAATTTAAAGTAAAATCCTGGAGAAAAATAGACAGAAAGAGCGGAGCACTTCTATCCTTTGACTATCCAAAGAATCACTAAAAATAATCGTTGACTGTTTCTTATTTTATCTTGTGCTCTGAGAGCCTAAGACTTTTTTCCCTTTCTTTGATAATCAGCATAGCTTTTTCATCAAAGAAAGAATCTATGAATTTCTCAAATATTATTTTTCTGGCCAACTCGCTTGGATGAAGCATATCGTCAGCGTAAAATCTGTAATCCCTCAGCTCGTCTAGAAGTATCTCATAAGATGGAAAATATGTCGTATTTGGTGTTTGTTCTACACATTCATGTATAGCCGAAAGGAGATTTGCCTTGCTCCTTGCATTCAAAACTAAATTGCCGGGATAATGCCTGACAGGAGAGAGAGTTATAACAATCAGGCAGTTCGGATTTATTGAATGGATGATGTCCACAGACTTCTTAAGATTAAGTGCATTTTCCTCTTTAGATAAAATTTCAACTCCAAAATTATGGTTCGGATACTTATGGCAGTTTGCTGTTATTATGTTGCTTGATATAAGCTTGTAAACTACAGATGACGAAGGCGTAAGAATAAATAATTCCGCTGATTTCAGCTTATCGAGAAAAGATTTTCTGGCAATATCTATCCTTAAGAGAAGCTCTTCCTTGGCCTTTGAAGAAAAGAAGCCGTGATGTTCCCAGCTATGCCATAAATCATTATCTTGAAAGAAGCTTTCTTCAGAGTAGTCTTTATCCAGATGCTTCAGAGACTCCAAGATGGAGTGCGAATTGTAAACTATGCCATTCGGATTCGAGGCAACATTAAAACCCAACTTAGCAAACTGCTCCATGACATACTGGGCAAAGCACGAACCTATACCTGCGACAGTTGAATCGCAGTTAAATAATCTACTGGATTTCTTAATTCCTATAGGTGTTGACAGTTTTAGGTTCATAGTTTTCTCCGACATAAATTGTAAGGGCTAGTTCTGAAGTTTTCCAATCTGGTTTATTTTGGCGGAGTGTGATATAAGATACGGAAATATCAATAAGTCATAACCTACTCTTAAAATGAAAGAACTTTTATTGAATCTATCTGACGGTTTTTGCGCTGTTATCTGGACTCTTTTTATTTTTCTTAATAGAGTTGTTGGCTTTGCTTTGCTTCTTTTAGGTAAGGTTATTGCCGCAATATGGTCAATTCTATGCCTATTGTGGCCTTTGAATAAAATCGCTTCCGGGATTAATGCATTTTTCAGGGAATTGCATTCAATCATCAAACCAATATTCAAAAGCATTGGAACTTGCTATGAAAAATTCCTTACAAAAACCGCAAAATCTTTTGTTCTAAAAAGAATTTTTGTCCCCATTCTGCTTATTTTGCTCTTTCTTGCTATATATCCGCCATCTCATTGGGGCTACTGGAAACTTAAAGAACAGGGAATAGCGTCTTATTACGGTTATGGTTTTTATTTCAGGCAGACTGCAAGCGGCCAACGCTATTGGCCTTGGAGGTGTTCGGCTGCAAGCTTAACTCTACCTCTTGGCACTATTGCAAAAGTAGTCAATAAAAATAATGGACAAAGCGTTTATGTCGAAATAAATGACCGTGGCCCGTATGTTAATGGAAGAATCCTCGATTTGTCT